>Ga0209777_10004372_pt1 | contig 16752 bp, 37 predicted proteins | sample FrelakmetHBP12HB_FD_187147 | JGI IMG/M metagenome (GOLD analysis project Ga0209777, IMG submission 187147) | Freshwater lake sediment microbial communities from the University of Notre Dame, USA, for methane emissions studies -HBP12 HB (SPAdes)... | ecosystem: Environmental > Aquatic >...
GCCCAATCATACCAATTATCAGAGCCAAATTTCTTGAGATATTCTTCACTCATCTTCTTTGTGATAGGAAGAGAAGTACACCAACTTTCTTCGGGTGTTTTATCCTTTTCATCCTTCGCCATAATCGCATCATACTTGGCTTTTGCTTTCTTATATTCTTCTTCTGATACAATTCGACTAGGTGAAGTAGTGCCAATCAATTCTTTCGGCATAGGAATAATCTTGTTAAAATCAATCAGCTCCTTGCCATTCTTAAGCGTTTCCTTGATTTCCTTAAGCAGTTTCTTATCCGCTGAAATTACTGTCATACGATTTGTTGTGTGGTTAGGAATAATAGCCTCTCTTTCTTTTTTGTTAGTCGTTTTCTATTGTTATGCGTGAACTCTATCATCATTTAGTGAATAAGTCAAGAACTATTTTTGCTTTCTGTAATATTCTCCATTATGCCAAGACCATTTTTTCAAATTATCATCGTCCCATAAAGGTGTCATATTAGTGTAATGAAAACACTTTTTCTGTTCTTCCTCTTTTGTTAAATCAAAAGAAGCACAAGGGATAATATGATCTATAACCCATTTTCCTTTCCCTCTGCCATAGTTGCTCCATGTCATACCCGCTAACAATTTGGACTCTATATATCTCTTAAAAACCTCTGCGCTACAACCTATTAGTTCCATTGTTTTTGTTGTCTTTTTTACGCCCTGAGATTTTAGAGCGTTTCTTACCCGTGACCTCAAAATAACTTTTATTTTATGTTGTGCCGATGTACGATAAAGTTTTCGTGCTTGCAGTCTCCTTCTTGCGGCATTTTTCTTGTCCCACACTAATCTTTTCTGTCTTACTCGCTCTTTGTTTTCGTGATTCCATTTTATACTATAAGCATTTAGTTTCTCCTTGAATTCAATGCTCCTTTTTCGCATGACCTTATAGTAACTTTTGTGATAAAAGGCTTTATTTCGTTTGTTGTGACACTTCTTACATTCATGACTATAACCGTCTTTACTATTTTTGTTCTTATGAAACTTATCGATAAGTTTTGCTTTTTGACAGTAAATACAGGTTTTCTTCATAGCACACTCCTTTTATATTATTATACAAAAAAGATGTGCCCTAAACCTTCTTTTATTCTGTACTGATTAGGCATATTTTTAGGTATTTTAGAAGTGCCGATCAAACCACATATAAAATGCTTTCTTGCCATCCGTGTACTCAGTCAAGTCAGCATAATGATTCTCTGTGCAATGAAGTGAATAAATACCATCTTCACTATCACCATATTTAATGACATTGTGTATATCTTCAAGACTGTCCATGTAATACCCAAGCATAGAGTTTGTCGGATAATGCCCTGTCTCTTTGAAAGTAGCATTAACTGTTTTCAATTCTTCCGTAATCCTTTTTTCCCTATCCTTTACAGCTTCTTGCCGATAATCAATATACCATTTCACAAGGTCTTCAACAGTCTTAACATCCTTATCAGCTTTGTTATTTTTAACCCAAGCATTAGTCACTTCCCCTAGAAAGTTATGATAGTCCCAATTAACATTCTGCTTAGACCTACCACATTCGCCGCAAGCAAGAGTCTGATCAAGTATTCCTTCCACTTGACATTTAGCGTCTTTCAAATTCTTGCCATTTGCTTTAATCAGTATTCCGTGATGCATATTCTACTCCTCTTTGGTTACTCGTATTCGTTGAAAATCTTATCCACAACCGTTTCAAGCCCTTCAAGATACGCATATGACTCAACATTTACACCAGCAATAGCATGAGCCAATATCATTCCTTCAACTACATCAAGAGCCGCCTTAAGTGACCTACTCTCTTTTTTATCATGCAGAATAGTATGAATTGTACCGCCGCCTTCCTGAATCTCTATAACAGTCTTGAAAAAAGGTAAGTCAATCCGTGTCATATTCTACTCCTCTTTGGTTATTTAAGAATATCAGCAACCCCACAGTCAACCCAACAACCCGCCAAGAACATACTCTTAACAGTAGTAAACTCTGTAAACTTCTGCTTAGGCTCCAAGAACTTATTAAAAGCATGTTCGTCATACTTCTTAACTTCATAACCCGCCTTTTTAAGCTCTGCCATTTCTTTCTTATTCATCAATCCAAATATCCACATATTACACATCCTTTCTTTCTATCGCACCAATTTTATTGTATTTATTGTAACATGTCTCACAATATTTATCGCCAAGTATATCATAAACCTTGCCTTGTATTGGAGCGTTACAATTTGAACATTTAATTTTCTTTTTCATTATTTGCGCTACTCTATCAGGTTTTTAGTGATATGTCAAGAACTATTTTCTATTCTTGATTGTTTTTCTGTCCCATCTTGGAGCTTTACCCTTCAAATCAACTTCCCCTATTACCTTCCATGTCGCATTAGGATCACCCATTCCAAAAGCCCCAATCATCTTATGCCCGTCTTCACAATAAGAACTCAAAATTAACATCGTATTGCCCGTAAAAGCATAAACGTACTCACAACCACAATCAGACGCATTCTTTTCAGTAAGAACTTGCGCTTTCTCTTTCCTATCCCCATGACAGTAACATTGAGGCTGTTTAGGAAGACTATCAAGATAATCGGTTAGAGAAACGTTAGCAGGACGATTATAGTCATCATTCCTATAACCGGGGGTAAGACTGAAATCTTTATCATTTATTGTAGACCACCCCGCCTGATGTTCATCAATCAATACTTTAAGCATAGCCTCTGTATCACCTTTGAAAAACCCCTTATTAAGATTAAAAAGTGTTTTGCCTAGTGCCGAAACATAAGAATCCCAATGATGATACACCCCAATAAATGTAATCGGTTCTTTTTCCTTGCTTGTCAATCTTACTATTCCACCTCTTGTACTCATATTGTTTCTCCTTTTATTATTGTTTACGCATAGCTTATCAAACATTTAGTGATATGTCAAGCCCAATCTTATCTAAACTTTCTTCCCCACAATCCAAAAATTCAGGTGAACTTCCTTGCTTCCGTAACTCTTTAGCCATTTGTTTCTTTGTCAATTCTTTAGAGGATATTGTTTTTCTAATTCCTGACATACTACCATCATCCATTTCATACGCTATATCGGCAAGACTCATATTGTTGGGGTCTCTTGTCTCTTTGTCATCATACAGCAATTCAACTTGTATTACTTTCTTAATGAGTGCCATATTAGTACCCCACTTCCATTTCTACTCTTTCAACCCCACCATATTCTACTCCAGATTCGTCAGCCATTTCTTTTGCCGTCTTAATACACATAGCACGAACCTTAGCTAAAGAAAGACAACTAGGTGTATATAAATCGGCAATTTGAGTAGAATCGCTTATATGATTGCCACCAGTATAAATAATTTCGCCCTGTTCATCCATAATTTGATACCCATATTCATCATACTCACCAGTTATTAGTTTCATGTTTCTCCTTTGTTTAATTATTATGCGCACAGATTAACAGATATTTAGTAAAGTGTCAAGAAGAATGTTTAGTAATCATTAGCCCAGCGCTTTTGTATCCATTCGCCCTCATCATCTTTCCACACTTCTTTGTAACCATTGCCCGTACTTATGTCCTCTACCGTCACATGCTCATTAAGTTTTATGGCATCCAAAACTTTATTGAAACTGTTAAAGATTTTCCCGTTAAGATCGTCCTTCCATTCAATATGCTTATCTACCCTTGTATATCCAAGCACAACTTTTAGTTTCATATTCTACTCCAGATTAGTTAAGCCAAATTCCTAGTGAGCCAAAACCGCCGTATTCAAATTCTTAACTTGACAACGATTACAAATACTACAGTCACCCTTACAAATAGAATAGCCTTTAGGTTTCTCATTCTTGTTCTTGATAATCTGAAACACCTTGCCTATCCCCTTTTTCTTAAATCCCGAACCCGATAGTATAAGATTCTTTGTCTTGCTATAATCCAAATCCGATCTTGAAGTGTAAGTGTAGCATTTAATCTTAAACCTTTTCAGTAGAGAAGCAATTTTTTCTACCTTGTCAACATCAGCTTGGTTTTTGAAATCGCCACTCTCTGAAAAACGAAGAGCCTTAAAAGGTTTCTTCTTTCTACTGTTCAACATAAGAAATTGACTTACAAATTCTTTAGCGGTCAAACTGTTCCACAATTTACCTTGATTTTTACGATAAGGAAGTACGCCGGGACGATATGCAAACTCAGCTTTCTTGGCATAGCATTGAATATTAAACTTAGCCGCCGCACACAATCCTAACTTAGCACTCATACAATCATGTGCCGAAGTAAGATTAAAAATTGCGATATTACTAGGCAACTTACTATTTCCATTATGTCCTATGAGGTTATTCAGTGGACATACCTTATCAAACTCTTTCTGACTCAATACATTAGTAAACGCTTTCAGACTTGTCATGTTTCTTATTCCTCCATTGTTATTATTCGCACACTCTATCATTGTTCAGTGTATAAGTCAAGTATTATTTTTACTAAATAAATGGAAAATAACTTTCTTCCATTATACCTTTCAACTTACTAGCACATTTACAAGCCGCCTCATTACGAAGATCATATAGATTTTCTTCATGTCTCTTAGCAAAATCCATAATGACAGGCTTTAAGACATTACCAAAAAATACTTGCTGTAATGTCCTATGCTGTAATCGAATCTCTTCTACAACCAATTCCCCTATTTCCCTTTCATTCCCCATTTTATTTAAGTTGTCAAAGAGTTTACTTATGGAATCCTTAATTTCTCTCCGCTTTCTTTCCTCAGAACGTAACTTTTGCTCTTCCCAACTCAGATCTTCTTTTGTTAAATCTTCTTTACTCACTTATCACCTCATATAGTTCTTTCTTTAGCCCATAAATCATACTTCCATCGCCGAATTGGAAACTACAGTATTCAGAATTTTCATCAACAATATCCCCGTCAAAAATCTCATTAGGCTTAAAAGTTTCATCATAAGAGCTAATAATATCCCCGTCATCATTTATTTGCTCTATGACTTCAAAACCGCATTCTTTAAGTATCTTGATCTTCATTGCTATTCCTCCATTGTTTTGCGCAAGACTACCATATTACTAAAGCAATGTCAAGCATTATTTTGCCCTTGTATAATATTTTCCGTTGTACCAAGAACTTTTTTCGTAATTTGCCCGTCCCCATAGAGGTTGCATATTACTATAATGAAAACATTTCTTTTGCTCTTCCGGTTTGGTTAGGTCAAAATATGCGCAAGGAATAACGTGGTCTATATGCCATCCATAATAACCATAATTGTCCCAAGTCATTTTGTTATCAAACATCGACTCGATGTGTTTGATTAAATAAGGAACAGAACAACCTATTAAATCTATGGTACGTTGAGATTTTGTAGTGCCTTGTCGTTTAATAGCATCTCTCACTCTGTTTCTTAAAGACGTAAGAATTTTGAATTCTAAGTCAGTTTCTCTTCTTAATTTAAGCTTTTGGTTTCTTTCTTGTTTGTGCTCTTGATGGTATTTTTTAGTTCGTTCATTTAATTTTCTTTTATTTTTGGTGTGATACTTTTTCCTATTTGTTATGTCCCTTTCTGAAAATTTTTGTTTGTATTCCGGCGATTTACGAATTTCCTTGAGACATTGGCGGCATGGATTCAATAACTGATTACTGTTTTGTTTAGATACATAAAATTCTCCAAAAGGTTTTTCTTGTTTACATCGGCTACATTGTTTTATTAGCTCACCCGATAAAACAACAACTTTCTTAGACGTTTCATTTTCTTGTTCTCTACAGCTTTTACACACCTGCTTATGAATATTCTTATTAGCTTGCTTTTCGAATTCTTCCTCGAACTTTTCTTGTTTACATCTAACACACGTCTTTGTCATTATTGTGGATACTAAGCAGAAAGAATTTTTTGCGGCACGTTTTTTATTTTGTAAATATATTTTAGACTCTTGACTCCTACAGACTTTACAAGTATGTTTACGCCCATCTTTATTAATATATGATCTATCAAATTCTTCTATATCTTTCTCTTGTTTACATTTAGTACACATTCTTTTTATTCCATAAAGCGATGTGTGTCTTTTAGCATGTTCTTGTTTTCTACAAAGCTTACAATATGTTTTTAATCCATCTTTATTATTAGATGACTTACCAAATTCTTCTATATCTTTTTCTTGTTTACATTTGGCACATATTTTTATTGTTATAGGATCTGGCAAACGACATATTATTTTGTGATTTTTTCTGTATATTATACCTTTTTGTTTCAAACACGCCTTGCACGAATATCTTAAACCATCTTTGCTATCCGATTGTTTAGTAAATTCTTCTATGGGCTTTTCTTGTTTACACGTATTACATCTCTTATGCATAACTAATTCTTATATAACAAAAAGCTCCCAATAATCTTTCAATTGAAGGCGTAGAAACCATTCCAAAGAAAGGACTACTGAGAGCTTTTAATATTATCTTATTAGTACAGGTTTCTACGCCTATATTAATATTATACAAGAAATCAATAAGAAAAACCTTTATTTATTCCTTAAAGCCATCAACTCCCTCTTTAGTTTTGGTTATATATTTTTGGGCTTTTCCTATTCCGAAATTATTAGTACCTTCTGTTTTATGACAAGAAGTACACATAATCGCCCATACTCCACCGTGATTAGGTAATTGACCATCTATAAAATACTTACCAAGCTTTCTGTTGCATACCTGACAATTCGCCGGTACTTCACTTTCCCATTTATGTTTCATACTAGTTCTCCTTTATTTGCGCTAATACTACCAAATCCATATCTAAAGTCAAGCACTATTTTACTAAATCTTTCAAGTTCTACTCCTCTTTGGTATATTCTTAACAAATATAGAGTAGCATAACATATCCCTAAAAAACAAAAAATCCCAACCACTAAAGATTGGGATTTTAGTAAATTCAGATTTTATTAACTCAATGGCGCAAAATTACGATCCTTAAGAATCTCCTCCGCCTTCTTTATGTCATCAGGATAATTCGCCCTCAACCACTTTCCATGCTCATCAATTACCCATAACTGATCACATGAATTCAAAGACTTAAGCCCTTCCTCTATCTCCTTGTTCATCGCCTGAGTTGACTTAAGAAACTCAATGTACTTCTTCATCTTCTCTAATACAATCTCTTTGGTCATAATTTACTCCTAATTTTTCAAGCCCAAGAAAGAAAAAGAAAAGGTCTCATACTCTAAAAGAAAAAGAAAGAACTAATTGCTAACTAATACTCTAATAGAAAAACAATAGTGTGTATTCATACTATTGTTCTTTTTGTTTCACTTTTTCTTAAAATTCTGAAATATCCTCTTTCTTATGGTAGTTATGCTCTAGTTACCAGTACCCTCTAAAACGCTCTAAAATCGATAAATTAAATGTTAAAATAAGAAATGGTCTACTAGTATCGTTTAGCTAATAATCATTTAATTATTTCATTTAAACGATAAAAATATCATTATAAGCAAAATAAGGTGAACGTTAAGCCCGCAAAACCTTAAAGAACTTTCTTATTATTGTTCCTAACCCATCCTATCCGCTTGTTACATTCAGGACACTTATACGAAGCAATATAATCCACTAGCATAATATTCTTCTTGTTAATCTTATACGCTACAGTACTAGGAATTACATCTATCGTCTCCCCACATTCAGTACAGGTTATCTTTTTAGGTATATTTGGGTATTTTTGACGCCTACTTCCTCTTGCCTTTTTCATTAAACTGTGAACCTGTATATTCTCAAGTTCTTCTTTTGTCTTCATTTCTTCCTGTATCTCAATAGGCATCTCTTTTAAGATATTCAATTTTGCTAACTCGTCCACACCGATTGAAGCAATGTCTATTAAACGACAAATAGAAGTATATTCGCCGTTCTTAGGTAACTCTTTTTCCCATACCTTCAATTTGTTAGGTTTTATATAATCAAGAAAGTAAAAAGAATTGCCTTCAACATCTTCTAAAACAGGTAGGTCATCAAACATTACATTACTCATAGTTCCTCCATTAATGATTCAGTGTGTACTAACAAAGTTTAGCAATACAACCATATACATTAGCAGGCAAATCAGCTATCTTAACCCTTTCTCCGTCTTTATCAAGTGTTTTAATGTCTTCTATGGTCGATATGTTACCTGTCCATTCCATACCATTATCGTCTATTAAATATACATCCCCGCATTCAGTGAGTACAGTATATTGAATAGGTGAATTTTTCCATATTATTGTTTTCATATTGTTCCTATTGTTTATGCGTACTCTAACAGGATTTAGTGAATAAGTCAAGCACAAAAGAAAACTATTTCTTTACAGGTTTTATAGGTTTAATAGGCTTTGCGTTAAATTTCTTATTCCATTCGTCTAGGTTGAAATGCTCAGGAACATCATGCTTTGAATCATATATGTCATCAAGTTCTTCTTCACTTGTGCCTTCATCAACATCAGGCTTCAAATAAGAGCGATCCCTTCTGTCGTATTCATTCTTGGGATTTATAACTTGCCCCTCAGGAGGAAGCTTTTTACGAATACTCTTATAAGCCTTGTAAAAATCTGATCTGTCTCTGTCACTCATAATAACATTTATTCTATATTGGTTGAGCGTTTTCCTGCTTTTAGGGTGGATAATTTAAGCTTACCCACCCTAAAAACCCTAAGAACTTGTCAATTAAGCAGTAACCTTATCGCCTGTTGCCTTTGACTTAGCCGCAACTCTCTTAGCCGCCCTTGCAACTTTCTCCTGTTCAACCGCCGCCTTAACCTCTTCCCTGCGACTCTTAAGAGCAACTTCCCGCCAACGAAGCCTAAACTTTTGCGGATCTCTCACACCTGCCCTAACCTGTCTGCCCAACTTCTCCGCATAGTAAAGATGACCATATGTGTTGACTGAGCCCCTACAATCACCTCTCTTGGACTTAAGACGGGGTGAAAGAATCGTCCTTGCATCCCAATAAGCCCTGTCCGCACTCTTCCCAATACTAATACCAAACGCAATCATCTCTTTCAAAGTGACGATCTGTTTCTTCTGCCAAAATCCGAAGATCTCATGCAGTTCCGCCGACTTCCTAAACACATTACTATGACTAACTTTACTCATTGTACTTCTCCTTCTTACTGTTTTTACTTCGATGACTACTCCTTTTCATCATCATTTTTCGTACTCTACCACATCATTTAGTGAATGTCAAGCGAAAATATTTAAATATTTTCGATACAAGAACTATTTTACTATTTATGATCCGCCAATATCAAAATCAACATATGTACCTTTTTTCTTAGAATGTTCAATAACCCAAGCAGTATGATCGTCTTTCTTAAATATCAGATTGGCGCTTCTCCTTTTTTCTATCCACATCAAATCAATTCGCCAATTATTACTAGCAATTATAACCGAATCTTCCATCTCTTCTCTGTTAACCGGCCATGCTTCAATAGGAATATCTTTAAGAATATTATTGAGCAATTGAACCGTCCTCTTAATATCTTGCCTTCCACCCCAAGCATATCCATTTTCAGGATAAAGACAATTCAAACATTCTTTCCTGTATGCCTTAAGCCTATTACGTATAATGGTATGATATTCGTTCATATTACCCCTTTTCTTAATGTTTTGCGATTACTATAACATATTTTACTAATAAGTCAAGTACTATTTGCTAGCCAACCAAGACTTGACCGTTACATCACCTTCCTCTTCCAAAAGCAATACATCAGTTACATCAGGACTGGTTTTAAGAAATTTTTCAGCACAAAGCTCAGCCCACATGTCACCTATCTCTTTAATAGGCTTTTCAGGAATGTTTGAATAATGCTCAAATGCAAGTAGACCATCGCCACTATCAACTAGATCGACCACATTATCCTTAAGTATCCCTATTACTACAACCTTGATATCCTTAATTGCTTCTTCCCGTGTTATTGTTACTGCTTTGTGTTGCTTCATCGTTTACTCCTTTTCTTAGTGTTTGCGCTTACTATACCATATTTAGAAATATTGTCAAGAACTATTTTTAGGTATTTTTAGCACAGTCAGGACAATATAGATCCCCGTGCTTGCTTCCTACCTTAATCGACTCCTCTATATCAAATATACCATGGCACCTCACACATTTGAATTCATCATTAACAGTTATATCACCAATATCCTCTTCTTCCATCATAACTTCCCACATCTCCTCAGCCATATGTTTAGAATCAGATTTAGAGCGCCCCATGTTAATCCCTTCAATTACCTTGTTCTCTATCCATAGCTGCTTGTCTTCTTTTCGAATTCTCATGATCTTTCCTTTCTATTCTTAATTTTGTCGCCACTATACCATATTACTAATCCACCTGTCAAGCTAATAATTTACTAAAATAAAGATTCATGTTCTACTCCTCTTTGGTATGCGTTTAACCAATATAGAGTAGAATTATATATCACTAAAAAATCAAGTTCTACTCCGTTTTGGTTAAATAGGACCAAAGAAAAGGATACCCCGTTTATAGAGTATCCTTTTTAGTAAATTCTTGGTTTACAATTTGTAGAGATGACGGTTTTTATAGGTAATTCTAACGCCATTATATATTGAGCTTTGATCCAAGTTATCGTCAAACCACAATGGCTTCAAATTACTATAATGGAAACATTTTCGCTGTTCTTCTATTTTGCTAAGATCGAATAAAGCACAAGGAATAATATGATGAACATGCCATCCATATCTGCCATAATTTTTCCAAGTCATTTTATCGTCGAATTGAGATTCTATATGTTTTTTTAAAAAAATCATAGAACACCCAATAAGTTCTATAGTTCCCATGGTTTTCTTAACGCCTTGAGATTTCAAAAGATTACGTATGCGGTTAGCAAGAATGTGCCTCATTTTATAATTCACATCGGATGCCTTACGCTGCCTCACATAGATTCTTTGAGATGCAAGTATTTCTTTTTTATGAGACATCCTATATTTGCGTCCTCTAATCAAATTACGCTCTCGGTTTTTATAATAATGTCTTAAGGCATAGGATCTCAATGCCCCTTTGTGTGTTGCTGTATAAATTGTCGCATATTCCTTTACACAGTTTTTACAACGTGACCTAAGTTTTTCTTGCCCATCTTTATATTTTTTCCCTTTTAACGCAAAATGTTTTAAGTCGTTAAGAAGCCTTTTGTGACATTTTGTGCATATTTTGGTTTTCGTATGGGCAGGTTTGACGTTGTTAGAAGGACGACGAACAATATTATGCTTTTTTAATATGGTTAATATAGTTTCGGAATTAACATTATAAGTAGTAGCTATTTCCGTAGAGGACTTACCGCCTTGATATAGTCCAACTATTATTAAGTGTTGGTTTAAGGGTATTTTTCTTTTTCCCATCTTCTCTTAAAAGCAAAACCTCGTCTGAATGTTATGAAACGGCTAAGCTTCTGTAAACAATCATAACGAGGTCTGCTTTATACTCATAGATTTTTAGCCGTTTCATGTATCTATTATACAAGAAATATAGCTAAAAATCCTTTTGTTTTTAATCAATAATTTTGTAAATCTCCCCGTTTAAACTAAGCCTTGTAACACTTGAAAGTTTTATACTCTTATATCCGCCTCTTCCAATCATCTTCTTCCCGTTCTTACTATACCGGATCATATTTGTATCAAAGACGGTAATAAGATCGTGTTCTTCATTTATTTTCTTCTGTTTATCGTGGCCGGTTCCTTTAGGTTGTGGGGCATATGTGGGTTTTACGACATGAAGCCTAAAAGAAATTCGGCGCTTACTCCCATCCTTTTTTCGAAAATGCACTACACCAATCTGATTCTTAACCGACTTCATAAGTTTCTTTACAACACTAACTTTCTTTCGTCCGCTTACTTTTACTATGTTCATTTTGCCTCCTTTATTATTTTTTTGAGCCTATTGAAATCCTTTGTACAAAAACAAATCAAATAGTTGTTTATGTTCATCCAATACATAATGCCTTTAGTCTGCTTACATATACAACACTTAGGCTTATATTTCTTCTGCCATTCCTTATCAATCTTGTCTATATAAATCTTTTTCATAATAAGAAATCAATTTTTCATTCTTATTTTATAATCTAAGCTTTTTGTGAAATATAACCGGTATGAGTTATAGGCGTCCGGTTAAAACCCCAACGAGTGTCCTAGAACCAACGAGCAGAGGAATAGAAAATCCTAGGACAGCACAACTCACTAATGCAACGAAACATTCTATTCCATTCGCATAAATCGCATAATATCAATTCAGTGTATGTTATTCATGTACAACTAAAGTATTTCCCTTAACCCAATTACCACCTTTGTCCTGCTGATACCCATTCTTCATAGCCATCTCAGTTGTCCTATAACGACTAACTGTTACAAGAAACGCTATAACAAGTAAAGCACCAACTGATATACTAAAAAGAATCAACCGAAACTTTTCATTGTCACTCATCATACTTTCTTCTCCTATTCTTTAACACGTATCATACCACATTTATAAATTATGTCAAGCACAAAATTCATGTAATTCAGTGTATGCGCCATATGTTATCTTAATACCCCATTCGCCAACATCATAAACATAATAGGCATAATATGATTCGGTGAAAGAAATATAAGGACATTCATACTCTTGACCATAACATTTCATACATCTAATCCTTCATGGGCATTTATAAAAATATGTTCAGGTATGTCAGGTAATGATTCAGTGTATGGCTCCCAATAATCACAAACAAAAGTCTCATTATCAGGATCAGTACGAGGAAAAGAAAAGAAAGGAGATGTACACCGATGATCTTTAACACAATCAAACTGAGCATTACAATATCCCCCTGTCTTCATAATCCTCTTCATACATCCAACCCTTCTATGGCATTCTTAAATGGGCTATTAGTAATTTCTTCAGGCATATTATGTAATGATTCAGTGTATGGTATGTGATAAGGACATTTTTTCCCATCCATTATCCCATTATTCTTACATTCATGAGTATTAGGATCAACAGCACTACACCACCCCTCTCCATAATAATAAGCCTTCTGTCCACATTTTATACGCATTATAGGTATCTTGTATGGCGTAAAAGAAGAACAAGATGAATAACTCCATAAACATTCATTATCCGCCCCTCTATTAAAACATACAGTATTCCCACATTTCATACGTCCAACCCTTCAAATGCATTATCTGTAGGCTTCGGTATTTCAACACATACCTTAATTACATCAGGATCTATTGCATCATCACTCATTATGTCTTCAGTGAATGCATTTATAGCAGGATCAAGAGGAATAAAGGGACGGATAGATGGCATAGAACGAGCATAAGGAATATAATGAGAACAAGAAGTATTGTCATCACCAGTTTCTATCTCTAATGACCGACAATTCCAATGAGGACTACAATAATTACATCTATCATTACCACATTTCATTAATCGCCCACCTTCCTTGCCATCCTAAATTCTACTTCACAATTGTAAAAAATCATAAGTGCAATAATACCAAGCCTTTACAATTTTAAACATCCATTTGATCGAAGGCATTGGTAACTTTATGTTCGATTTCGTCTATTTTGAAGCGTAACTCAGATATTTGCTCCTCTAAAGTCATATTAGCCTTCAAAACACTATTCTTCTGCTCAAATAACTCATTAACCAAATCCATAGCCTTCTGATACCCTTCCTTCCATTTAAGAGTCCTTGCCCGTTCTTCCTCTAATTTTTGCTGCCAGATATCAATTTTAAACATAAATTCAGATTCATCACTCATAATAATCCTTAAGACTATAAAAGCTTGTGACTCATACTGTTATAAAAGAAATGCTACTTATGAAACATTTTATTTTATATACAAAAATAATGTTGGCATACTAAAATGGGCACGTAATGTATACTTTAAATATCTAACCTATCAAAAGGATGTATTACCCTGTTCTTAAGCTCTAGGTTCTCTTCATTCAATTCGTTCCATTTAATCTGCCATTTTATGATGTTTTGCTTTAATTCATCATTTTCTGCCTGCAATTCCTTAACAGCTTTATTAAGAGAAGATATCACCTTTTGTAACCTTTTATGCTCCTGCCCCGAACAACCAATACCATCAATATCGCTCATTCTTGCACCTTAAAGTCTTTAGGATCGATTACATTATCCTCAAGTGGCAATGTATCTATATGATGATGTATTTCCTCTCTATCATCCTTTCTGTCAATCCTAGGTCTGTTTATCGCTTCCTTGAGGGTCTTTAATCTCGCTCTCTTACCACACATAGGACAAGTATAGATAAATTTGCTTATTAAGTCTTTTGCGCTAACCATACCACCACATTTACAATATCCTAAGAATTTGTAAGATTTAACATACGGAAAGACTTGAGGAACATAACCTTTCTGATGCTTTTCGTGCTTCTGTTTCTTCTGCTTCTTTGGTTTAATTGTCCTACATTTATAGCCCAATTTCCAACATCTTCTTTTTCGGGGGTGCTTATCTTTTGATCCCACCGGCCTGCCTATCTTTTTATGCTTCATTCGTTTCATCCGCTTCTTCTCCTTTAGCGCCATTATACAACATTCATTAAATTTTTCAAGCCTTAATTTCACTCTGTGCCGCAAAGTTCTTTTCTTTAGAGAGAACTTTGCAAACCAAACTTCTTTCTTATACAAAGTCGTTTTCTTCTGATTTAGTCTTAGAAATGTTAGTAATATTAATATTTAGTAACGAAATTAGATTTATCTGATTTCGTTTAGTAAAGTGGGCATGATAATTGGGCTATTAGAGGATTTTAGAAGATTTTAGTAATATCGATATTAGTGAAATCGATTTTAGTAATTTTAATTTTTAGTAAAGTCATGCGAATATTTTTGAATGTTTTTTGCAATATTAACTATCTTTCTTTATCCAATTTTTGCCGTTTTCGTTTAATTTGTAATTGTAGTTGTCTAAGATATATGTGTCAAAATGTCTCCTTTTACGTTTAAGATAGACATTGGTGTTTGTATACAACAGTTCATATAACTTAAATAAAGTAGAAACACAGTTGGTATTGGCACTATATAATATGTGATGTTTTGGATTTTTAGGTTTCTTTTTACTTATAGAAATACCCCTTTTCACACAATTATCTTTCAAGAGTACTTCTATATGTTTCTTTAATTCAGTAATAAAAGAATAACTGGCAGACACGACATTCCACTGAGTCGTCTTATCTGTATTAATAAAGCATCCATCTCCGTCAAATACTCCTCTTAAAAAGTGGCGGAATAGTTCTTTGGGGAGAGTTTGTTCTGATGGATATTGTAATGCTAAGGATTTTCTAGGTATAACGCCATGTCCATCTAGTTGTTTAGCTACTATTTTATCATAAATTTCTAGGGCTAGTTTATTTTGGTGATGAGGCTGATGTCTTTTAATGAATCTTAATGGTTTTTCTGTAACAAATACATCTTTAGATATTTGGGTTAATACTTCTCCGTCTCTTTCTTGTAAGGCTATTTCTATTCGATTGTTAGTATTACAGCCATCGGTATATAACAATCCAAGAAAGTAGGCTTTATATTCGGTATCTATTTTATCAAAGTAATGGGGCTTAACTTCATGTTTATGTTTTAGTGGTTTTCTAGGTGGCTTTGGTAATATTGGTTTGATTGGTTTATTAGCTTCGATCATATTGTCTAGCTGTTCAACCGTAAGTAAATCGTCTGTATATTTACTCATAGGATATATGTATTCCTAGGCGATCTCTTTCTTGTTGTTCGTTTTTAAGGCGTTCATCGAATATATTGAATAGTAGTTCTGTAAATTCGACTATTTGGTATTTATTGGTTATTTCAAGGTGGTCGATTACTGTTTCTGCTAGGAGTTTGGCATAAGGGTCGGTTAATATTGATTTTTTATTGACATTTTTTGGATTGGGGCGAGAGGTGGATTGGCGAGAGGAATTTAGCGAGTTCAATTGGTTTTTAGTATTTTTCTTAGTTTTAGGGGTTTTCATACATCTAATCTTTCATGGGAATTAATGGGTTTATGGGTGAGGTTTAGTATTTCTTGTTCTAATTGTTCTATTTGTTTATCGTATTTGATGATGTCTTGGTTATGGTAGTTGCATTCGTTGATATAGATTTGTTTTAGGCGGGTTATTTCTGCTTGTAGACTTGAGTTAGTAAGTTGCAGGTTAGTTATTTGGGTTGATTGATTTCTGAGGGTATTTCTGAGTTCATTAAGTAAAGAATCTAGTTGTGCTGGTTCTACTTGTTCTATTGGTGTTTTTGGTGTAATAGGTATAGTAGTGGGATGAGGTATATAATGAACACAAATCTCATAATGGGTGGTTGAAGATAGTGGATAAACGCAATCATCTAAGGGATTTTTAAATGCACAAATAGTATTACCGCATTTCATATATCTAATCTTTCATGTGAGTTATTGACGGGGTTTTGAAGGGCGGCGATATCTATTTGTAGTGATTTTATGGTTTTTTGTAATTCTTGGTTATTTTCTTGTAGTTCTTTATTGAGTATTTGTTCTTTTTTAAGGGCGGTATTGATTTTTATGCAAGATTTTTCCCATTCATCGTTAAGGTTCATGGCTTCATTTAGTTGTTTAACCCGTAAGACGATAGTTTTTAGATCTGTATTGACTCTTTGGGTTATTAGGGCGTCTAGTTTGTACTTATTTTTTCTAAATGGTTTATAGTCATTACATATGAATTCTGGGTTTTTAGTATATCTATAGGAATTAGGGTTTAGATAGCGTGTAGG
>Ga0209777_10004373_pt1 | contig 16751 bp, 8 predicted proteins | sample FrelakmetHBP12HB_FD_187147 | JGI IMG/M metagenome (GOLD analysis project Ga0209777, IMG submission 187147) | Freshwater lake sediment microbial communities from the University of Notre Dame, USA, for methane emissions studies -HBP12 HB (SPAdes)... | ecosystem: Environmental > Aquatic >...
TTAGCTAAAAATAAGATAAAATTATTGTGTATTAGAATACACAAATGATATTTTTTCAATAATTCACCCTTCACTTAGGCAACAAAGTATGCCTTGATAACTTTTTCTTTTTCTATCTAATACTATTTTAAAGTTAAATTTAACTAAAAATGATAGAAGAAAAATTTCAAAATATTAATATTTGGTTGTTTTTAATATATAATATTATAATATATAGAAAAATAAATTATAGAGCATTGTTTTATCTTATAATATCGACATTATTAATATATAATTCTTATATAAAATATAATAATATAATTATTAATAGTATAATATTAATTGAATTTACTTGGTATATATTTAGTTTTTTTAGAAGATATAATGATTTAATACTTATTAGTATTAAATTTATTAGAATTCTAAAATAGATTCTTCTTCATTTAATTTTTCTATTCTATTTTGATAAAAATTATATAATTCTTCATCATTTTCATCTACTAAATGAAATTTTAATTCTAAATCTTCTATCAATAATGTTATTATTTTTAATAATTCATTTTTAATAGTATAATTATTATTATATTCTTCATGTAAAATTTTGTATCCTATTTCCAATAAAGGTAAAGTTATTTCTGTATCATTTATATCGTTTATTAATTTAACTATAAATGTTTTATTTGAAAAATCTAATTCTTCTTCTATTTCATTTTTAACTCTTTTATAATCATTTAATAATTCATCTTTCTCATTAGAAGTAATATTGTTATTTAATTCGCTTTTTAAATATAATAATTCATCTAACATACTACTAATTTTATAATATAAATTTCTATATTCGTTATCCGGAGAATTTATTAAGATTTCTTCATCATCATATCTCTCTTCATCATCATATCTCTCTTCATCATCATATCTCTCTTCATCATCATATCTCTCTTCATCATCCACTCCTTCCCAATATTGTTCTAGTCTTAATCTTTCTTCTTCTTCATTATCTTCCTCAATATAACTTCCTTCTTGATTACGAAAATCTTCATCAATTCTAAATTGTTCATCATCTAGTTCTTCTATTTGATTTCTTTCAACATCTTCTTCTTCAAATCGAATTCTATCGTCTTCAGTCATATTCTCAAGTGCTTTTATTTTTTGTTTTTCTATATGTTTTTCTCTTTCTATTTGTTGTTCTTGTAATATTTTTAAAGATTTTTGATATTCTTCACTTTGTATTAATTCAATATTTCCTTCCCCAATCAATGAAATATTAAAATATTCATACATTTTTTTAATATTATCTTTTAATAATCTAATATCACATTTATTATCATTATATTTATAATAATCAAATATATCGTCTATAGTTTGTAAATGTAATTTATCACTTATAATTTTTCTATAAGATGGAATATCATTATTATCACAATTTAACGAAAAAATAAAAGTATAAGGATTATTAATAATAAGTTTATTATCAAGAAAGAATTTATCATAATCTGATATGATAAATTCTTTTTTTTCATTATAATAACGTAACATAACAATTAATTCATAATTATTTTGTTTTAAATAACTATAAACATCATTAATATTTTTTCCAATATACTTATGAATTTTAAGAGGAATTATATTTGAATTAGTATATTGTATTGTTATATATTCTTCTCTTATATTTATTTTTGTTTTTATCTTATCATTTACATATTCCATATTATATGATTTATATCCATCAATAAGTAAAGATACATATTTATCAAATGTATCTTTATCAATATCAATAAAACATATTTCGAAAACTGGGTATTCGATATTTTTTTGAATAAAATTTCCAGTAATGTAATTACCAAATGCAATTACATTACCAATATTACCAGATGATAATAATTTAATAAAATCATACTGAAGTTTATCTTCGTATTTTGTATTTGTTATATTATCACAATATAAATTATATGATGCTTTGATATTTATTTTATAATTTGGGTTTGAAAATTTATCTTCATATACTTTTAATTCGCTATTATCGTAAGGATAATTGTATATAATATGATCTTTTATTAAGACTGGATACCATTCTTTATTAATTATATTCTGATAAGTATCAGTTATAAATTCTAAATTTAATATTAAATTTGTAATTTCTGATTTATTGTAATTAATTCCATATTCGACAATATCTAAATCTGGATATTTAAAAATTGATAACATATATTGATTTATAATATTACCATTTAAATTATTACTAAGATCAATATTAAAATTATATTTAAAATATTTAAATTGTGGTATATAAATATCAAAACTTGTATATTTTAATAATCTTCTTTCATAATTAGATGATAATTTATAAATAACATTGATATTATTTCTAATTGAATATAATCCTCTTTCAGTTACAAAAAATCTTTCTCTTTTAAAATCGAAAAGAATACATAAACAATCAATATCAAAACTATGAACAATTTCCGATGGTGATTTATATATTTTTTTATGTATTATAATTTTATTTGGAAAATTTTTAGATCTAACTATAATCTTATCATGATAATCAATTATATCTAATATATAATAAGATTTACAAATTTCTCTAATAATTTTTCTTGCAGTTAAATTACTACATGAATGTAAATATAAATCTACATTTACGTCATCAATATCCCATTGATTTTTAATAAGATAAAGTGGAAATTCCCCTGCAATTACTATATAATCAACATTAATTATACTTTTTATAAATTTAAATAAAGTGTAATTATTAATTGAAGTATCTGGTAAATTTACAAGAGAAATAACATTATTATAATTAATATTATCATCTATAATTGATTTAGAATCATATAAATCAATTAAATAATCATAATTTTCTAAATTATTATATGTGTTTTCTTTTTTACATATTAAATAATATTTTTCTGGTAAATTAAGATAATTAATATTATCCTTAAGAAATTCTTGATCTTCTTCATCTAATTCAAAAAAATTTTCACCATTAAATTTTGATAATATTATATTTTGTTCTTCTGTATATATATTATTATTTGTAATTAATTCTGTGCATAGGATAGGGTTGAAAACTATTCCTATATAATGTCCTTGACAATGAAGAGATGATTGCATTCCATGAGATTTTGGATTTAGATAATATGCTTTAGAAGTTACAGAGTCGATAACAGCTAATTCTGCATTTTCTAATTTAATAATTTGTGATATTTTTAACGCTTCTAATAATGCATCCTTTTCAACAAGAACACCTATTGTTTTATCATCTAAAACAATACCTAAAGATTCCATATTAATATATTCTATAGCTTTATTTTCATTTATTTTTTCTGTTAATTCTATAAATCCAGAGAAACAGTTATAAACAATTTGATCATCCGTAGGAGGAATAAAATAATCACTCGATAATCCAATAGTTTTATTTTCAATAATAAAAATACAATTAGTTTCATCTTGAATAAAATCTACCGTGTTGACCATTATTACATTCGCAATATCGCAAATTTGTTCGTCTAAATTTACATTTAATCTATAATTTTTTTCTCTGATAGTTATCATATTTTATAATAAAAATATTTTTTCTATAATTATAGAAAAAAATTTTAACTTAATTCATCAATATTAACAAAATCGTTTTTATTAATGATAGAAGAAATTACAAAATTAGGTATTATAATTCCTCTTGACATACTACCACCTAAATTTACACCTCTTCTTATAAATAATCCTACAAATTGATTAGAATTAATAACACATGATCCACTAAAACCTTTAAATCCAATATTAAGTGATTCAAAAAAATTAATATCTGGGGATTTATAAATATAAGAATCTATACATCCTAATGTAGCATTAGGAGATAAATTACCTAAATAATCATAAGATTGATAGAAATAAAAATTACATTTAATTATATCATCATATTGAAGAGAATAAAATGATAAACCAAGATTATTTGTTTTAAGCTTTTTCCACGCTAAATCAGATAATATATCATCATTTAATATAAAATCTTTATTTATCTTCCAATCATTAATATCAGTACCTTTAATTAAATTTGATATTTTCCAAATATTATTCTTTTTATAAATAAGATTATGAGCTGGTGTAACTAAATAATCAAAATTATTAATAGTAATTTTCCATGCATTTATATATCCAAAACCAAATAATTTCATCATAATTTTATTTATCTTATTTTTATTAAAGAAATTGATTTTATTTATTTAATTTTAATAAAAATGAATTTTACAACAGAAACAGATCATTGTGGTGTTCTTTCAAGTTCTTCTTTAAAAACAAATAAAATAGACGATTTTTATCGGCATTTATTATATAACTTTGAAAATTCTAGAAGTTTAATAACTGGATATAATTACTTTATTGATAATATTCTTCCAAATATATTTTTAGGTGAATATAATATTAAAACTTCAAGTTCTCAATTTGAAAAAAGAACAGTAAGAAAAGTAATTATAGATTTTCCTAAAAATAATTCTGGGGAAAGAATAACACCTCATATTGCAAGAACGTGTAATATTAGTTATATGTGTCAAATATATTTAGAAGTTGAAAATAATACTTCATTTAGTCCAACTACAACACTTGAACATATTGGATCGATTCCATGTATGATTGGATCAAATAGATGTTATACATCATATAAACCCGATGAATATAAAACAATTGAAGATTGGAAAATGTATTGTTCAGAATGCCCTACTTCAGTAGGTGGTTATTTTATTAATAAAGGGATGGAAAAAGTAATTATTAATCAGGAAAAAATAAGAACATGTTTTTATTTAACATTTGTAAGTAAAGAGAAAATTCCTCGTATATTTACTACAATTACATGTATTAATGGTTCAGAAACAAATGTTATCCGTATTCAATCTGGTAAAGAAAGACCTACTATATATATTATATTAACTCATACAAAAGGAAAACAATATCCTTTTTATTTAGTGTTTTATCTATTATTTATCAAATATAAAAAAACTGCTAATTCCGATGTTTTATTTGATTTTAATAAAATAGATGATATTATCTGTTCATTTGTTCCTGAAAATGAACATGAACAGATAAAAATTGCTCTTATTCCAAATAAAAATGAATTTATTGAAAATTTTGTAGATGATAATAGAATTAATGATAATAATATTAGAGACTATATTAAAAAAAAAATAATAAATGAAGACAAAAGTTTTGAAGATATAGTAGATCTTGTATTTATAGATTCTTTTAAACAATGCAATACTGTTGCTAAAAAAGTAGTAAACATATGTTATATGGCATCTCAACATTTAAGATGTTTTCTTAAAAATAGAAATTTTGATAGTAGAGATTCGTGGTTAAATAAAAAAATAGATGCTCCTCAAAGAACAATTGAATTATTAGTTAATGCAATTTTTTCAGGAATGAAAACAGAACCTGATTTTAAATTAATGAAAAAATCTCTTGATATAATGAGGAAAGTATTCGAAGCTTCATTTAATAGTTATGGTTGGGGTTATGGTAGAGCAAAAAAAGAAAATGTTTCTGAAGCAATTAAAAATGATAGTTATTTAGCATATATAGGACAAATATCAAAAGTTAATACACCTGTAGATAGAAGAATTACTGGAACTACTATCAGAGGTGTTTCTACAACACAAATGGGAATAGTTTGCCCAGTAGAAACACCTGAAGGTGAAACTTGCGGTCTTATTAAACATTTAGCTGCATTATGTCATATATCATATAATAGATTTTATGAAAATGAAAGAAATATTGTAATAAATAAATTGTATAGTCAAAATGATTATATGACAAGTTTTACCAAAGGAGATAATTGTAAATATTTACTTAATATTGGAAATGAACTTCTTTCATTAAAAGATAATAATGGAGCTATTTATCCTTTATATATATCTAAAAATTTTGTCAAGAAAGTAAAAGAAATTTTAGCTTTTAATTATCCTAATTCAGAAAAATGGATAAAATTTACACAATCAAAAAACAATACTGAATTAATTCAATTAAATATTTCAATATTGGGTTTTGAGTCTATGAATTTTTCTCATTGGAGTAATAATTCATTTACAATATCAATTCCTCCTATTTTATATAATACGTTTAATCAAGTTTTTGGTATTGTAAATGAATTTTTCTCTATAGTTAAACAGCAAGAATATTCATATTCTTTTTCTATAAATGGAGATTTTTACGTTAAAAATGATAATCAATTTTACCCAACTGTTATTTACGTTTCACCAACTAAATTAGTTACTGAACTTAAAATCCAAAGAAGAGAAAAAAATCTACCAATAGATAGTTGTATTTATAAAAATGATATTGATTTTAGTGTTCAATACCATGATGATTCTGGTAGATGCATGGCTCCATATCTTATTGTAGATACTGATGGTGAATTAATAGCAGATAAAAAATTTTTATGGGATAAAATCAATAAATCTGATTATCAAAATTCTAAAGATTATATTGATTTGTTTTATAATGAAGGTGCAATTGAATTATTAGATGTTAAAGAATATAATAGTATTTTTCTTGCAAATACTATTGAAGAAGTTAGAGCATTTTCAAAATTCAGAAAGTTTTTGAATAATTATCTTAAAGATGAATTTATTACTGAAGATGAACATTATATTAAAGGTAAAATGTTAATTGATAATAGAGAATGCGATAATTATATAGCATCAATTAGAAGAAGTTATGAGTATCTTTTATCAATCCCTTTATCTCTTGAATATGGGATTGTATATCTTCAAGATAATTTTAAATTTCTTGAAGATATCTCTATTTTATATAAATTAAACATATATCTTAATACAAGATTTATGTTTACCCATTCATTTATTAATCCAAATTCAATATTTTCAGCTGGTGCCAATACTGCTCCAAAAGCAAATCATCAATCAGGTCCTCGTTTTACATATCAAGCTGCTATGATTAAACAATCATTATCACTTGGAAATCTCGTTGATTATACAAGATTTGATGCTGGATCTAAGAAACAGATAATGTCAAGAAGAACTTCCTTTGAAACAATTGCTGAACAACCTTTATTATTAAATACTATTCCTGTTACACAAAATGTAATTATTATGATAGGATGCCATTCAAATAATTATGAAGATCCAACAGTAATGTCAAAATCATATGCAAATAGAATGATGAGATATCAAAAAGATGAAGTATTTAAAACATCTGAACTACATACTAGTCAATATGTTGATAAATTTATAAGACCTGATAATGATATTAATAGTAAAAATAAAAATCGTTATCGTCATTTAGGAGATGATGGTTTACCTAAACTTGGATCTATTATTAAAGCTGGCGATTGTATTATTGGTAAAGTAAGAACAATTGTAAGTACAGGAGAACAAAAATCTACTTGTATTTTTGCTGGTATAGGTGATTACGGTGAAGTTACTTCTATTAGACTTGCTTGTAGTGAAGAAAGTTCAGAAAATTGTAGAACTTTATGTGTTAAAATTTCACAAAGAAGATATCAAATAATAGGAGATAAATTAGCAATGAGATTTGCTCAAAAAGGTGTTATTGGAGATATGATTGGTGGTGAAGAAGATATAAATTATCTTGGAAAAATTATTGATGATAATGAAATGCCAATAGTTAGAGGTGGACCAAATCATGGAATGAAACCAGATTTGATTTTCAATCCTGCAGGTTTTCCGAGTAGAATGACTTGTGGAATGTTAATTGAGATATTAACATCAAAAGCATCTTTATATACAGATGAACGTGTAAATGCTAGTAATTTTCATACATTAAATATGAATTATTATTATGATATTTTAAATAAAAATGGATTAGATAAATTTGCTAATGAATTTATGTCACATAGTGATGGAGAAATAATGATGGATTCGACTACTGGAAAAGAGTACAAAGCATTTGTTGGGATGTGTTCTTATCAAATTCTTAGACATCAAGTCAAAGATAAAATTCAATGTAGAGCTTTAGGTAAGAATGACCCTCTTACTAGACAAGCAAGTAAGGGGAGAAGCGTGGGTGGAGGTCTTAGGGCCGGAGAAATGGAGACCTCGAGCTTCATGGCACATGGTGCCTCATACATTGCCGTTGAACGATTGATGCATTCTTCAGACGAATATCGCACATTATATTGTACGAATTGCAATCAAATTTCTTCTGATAATAAAAGTAACGATGAAGAATGTCATTTTTGTAAAAAAATAGGAAGTCGTACTTTAGGCATTCACCCGAGAGTTTTCCTTTGCTTCACTCAAATAATGTATTCTTTAGGCGTATCGGTCAAGACCATCCTTAAGAAGAAGAAATAAATTATTTCATATTAAGTAATTAATATTATAATATATACAATTGTATATATTTATTTCAAAAGAATAAAATTATGATATTTTATATTAGTCATTTAAATTAATCTCTATAATATATACAATTGTAAATATTTACAATTGTATATATTTATTTCAAAATATCAAAATTATTAATGTAATTTTCGAATATTTTTTTAATTTCCTTAGTTAAATTAATTTCTGTGCGACCTACAATTTCATTATTACCTATAATTTTTTGATCAATTAATACTTTTTTAGGTATTATATAAAAACAAATATCAACAAGATAAAATGCAAAAAAATCTGGTATTTTTTCATCGTTAATATTATATGGTACTTTTTTAAGATGTAATCTATTACTTGTTGTTTTAGATATTTTAATAGTTTTATCTTTGATTAGACATAATTTAGTATTTAAATTATTCATATCTCTCGTTGAAATAATATTATTGATATAACATTCATGAATAAATTTATTAATTGGTTCTGTCATATCAATAATTGAAGATATTTCAATTGTTTTATGTTTAAAAATAAGATTAAAATTATTTATAAAATGCTTTGTCCAGTGATTAGATTTGCTTACAGAATTATGCAGACAAATAATATTTTTACCTTTATGAATATTAGATGTAAGATAACCAAAATAATTTAATATATATACTGGTATTACAAAAAAATCATTATCTTTCGTTTCAAAAATAAAAAAATCTAAATTATCTTCTATACTATAAGGTACTTTTTGATTATTTTTTATCTTTTGAATTGTAAATTCGAAATAATCATTCTCAGAGATCTCGCGATATTTACATTGAATATTATAATTATTAATTATTAAATCCGTGTGGCTATCACTAGTAGTTTCAAATCTAAATGGTATATTTGCTTTTAAACAAATTTCTTCTATTCTTTCAAAACTTTTTTTCTCTTTTAAATTACTATCTGAAATACTTGAACCTTTATATAAAGATGCTTTTTTACAATATTCAATTAGAGATTTAATAAATAATTGTTTATCATCATATATATTATTTTTAATTTCATCCGAAGGGTTATTAAAATTTAATACAATTTTTGTTTTAGTTGGTATTTCAGATCTTAAAAAAACACACGAATATAATCTATCTCTGGAAATACCAACAATAACAGTATTTTGATTATAATTATTATCAATAGTTAAATCAAATTTTTTAGTTTTAGATTCATATAATAATTTAATTTGAATTCCTCTTTCTTCTGCTTCACCTTTAATTATAAAAATAATATCAAGTTCACTATTTTCTCGTCCATTTATAGTTATTTTACTAAATTCATTACTTTCATTTAACAAATCAAAAATATATTTTTCTGTTTTATCACCATCTTCAGTGGTTGATTTATCTTGAATATCTTTAAAATGTTTATTACAATATTCTTCGTATCTAGCAAAATTAATACATTGTTTTTTGGTTTTATCATATATAAATTTACAAACTAATCCATATTCTTTGTCATTAGTATTTTCAATATCAATTTTATTTGATATTTTCTCTCTAAATAATTGACCATTTAATCTATAAAATGTTGTAAGATTACCTTTAATTTGATCATAAAAATATATTTTATTATCTTCTTCATTATTATCTTCATTTAAATTTTCATCATTCTGAAAATCTTTTCTACAAAAATTACAAAAAATACTATTTTTACCCTGATAATTATTACATTTTTTTGTATGATTTTTACAAACAGGAGCCCAATCTACTTTAGCAAGACTATATCTAAAGATATTTTCATTTACCCTTTTAAAATTTTCAGGAATATGTTTAACTTTATCTTCATAATAAACTATATCAATATTATTTTGCTTATTAATATTATGAAAAGAACAACAATTGTTAATAACAGAACAATTAATACACTGAATATTTTTATTATCAACAAATTGACAAACATTTTCCCATTCATTTTCATTATTTTGTCTATATCTACAATTTTCATAATCATAAAACTCAATATATATTCCTTTATGATCTTTTTCATCTTTACTTGTATTTCCAATAGTATTTATTTTTTTATCTATTCCTTTAGTAGCATTAATTCCTACAGGAAGAATAAAAGAATTTTTTTCTTGAGATCGCTGACTAATTTGATAACCTTCAGTTTGATAAATAGTTTCTTTTTCAGGAACTGCTATTTTCTCTCTTTTAATTGGAATAAAAGATTGATGAAAATTACAATAAATACCTTCAGTAACATAAGAATAACATTGTTTAGGTTCATCGCATTTACATACAAGTACCCAAAAATTGCCTTTTTTATCTTTTTTATATCTTATAATATCATCAAAATATTTTCTAAATATATTTTCTACCTGATGTAATGATTTAGTAAAATATTGTTCATTTCTAATAATTTCTTCGAGATAAGATTTCCATGTACTGGAAGTGCAAACATGAATCCATTTATTAATAATGATATTTCTTCGATAAATAATATCATCTACTTTACAAAAATTTTCATATTCATTGATATTAATTATTTCACTATAATAATTTTTAAAACGTTCTATAAAATATTCTTCTTTAAAATCATCTGTAATAGTTATTAAATTATCCATTTTTTCTTTTAAAAATTACATATTATTATTCAATTTTTAAAATTAATATATACAATTGTATATATTTTTTATTCAATAAAATTTAACCACTTTTTTATTAATAATAATGAACTTCATTATTATTAATAAATTGGAAGATAATATATTTACTTTCTTCTCTAAGAATATCATTTAAAACAATTCTTCAAAAGATAGAATATTTTATCCATTAGAATAAACATTTTTAAAAAGTTAAAATCATTTACTAGACAATCAAACATATACTTTCAAGATCATCAATCATCAAAAATATTCATTTACACAAATAATATAGATAAAATTATCTTTAAAGAATAAATTGAATTTTTCCCAGAAAATAATTTTAAAAAAATGACTCGTAATCGTAATCTTTCTAATAAATCAAGAATCGTAAAAGAAAAAGTAACAACAAAAACAGGAACATTGAGAAATGATCATGACCAGATAGATAATATGTCTATGAGACATAAAATCAAAATTAGAGCTATTCGATTTGAAGCTTTAAGAAATTTATATTTTATTAGTAAATTTGAACAGATGTTAATTGAACGAAACTTACCGCTTAGGCAGATGCACGTATTTTATGGAGGTTTTCATGGGAAGTTTTATTCTTTAAGTGATCTGCATTCTGAATTGACAGATGTAAGAATTGGTAATCTTTTATGCAGCTCAGCAATGAAGTACAATAATATTGTATCGCAATATTTTTCTTGTCCATGTTGTTCTGAGGAGATGTACGAAGATAATAAAAAATTCATTCCTATTTTTGATTCATCTGATAATAAATTTTTTATTGATTTAATTATAAGTAATAAAATTGACGAAGAAAATCCTGGATTTTATTTTGTTGGTGAAGATAAAGATTCAGTTAATGCACAGACTGTACTTACTATGAAGTTCAATTAAAGGTATTTATTGTATTTATTGAGAAAAGTAAAATTTTCTATTAAAAAGATCATAATGTAATAATATCTATTTTTGTAATCAACATTTTAACTTAATTAAGTTAAAATATATTTAATAGCGCCAATATTTTTTACTCCAATGATCTTTTGGATAATTAGGAGGACAAATTCCTAAAGTAATTTTTCCATTACAAGTTTCGCTTTGTAAAGCTTCCTGTTCAACTAATTCTTTATTAGGAATTATACAAAAGTAATTGTGGTATTTAATTAAATCATTAAGATCTTCAGAATTTCGCACTCCACCAAGTTCAACAATAAAATAATCAAAATCATTACAATGATAAGGCTGAATATAATTATTACCTAAACGTTTAGAAAAATGAATATTATATGTTGAACTACCATCTACATTCAATGAACAATATTTTGCTTGGCATTTAAAATTATTAATAAAACAGTCAATTGAATTTCCATTAGAATCATTTCTTATATACGATAAATTATTTTTAATACAATAATTTTCCAATCTTTCAAGCATATTATATTCTTTTTGTTGCATAATACCTAAATCTAATTTATAATCTATACTCAAAGGAATTAATTCTACTAATTTTTTAATAAATAAATTTTTATCTTTAAACATTATATTATCATATTTAGTTTTTCTAGAACTAGAAAATGTTAAATATAATTTTTTTGTTGTTATATTTTTAACAAATTCTAGTGCAAATCTATCTCTATTCTTATTAACCATTACAATAAGCATATCAGAATCATAATTTAAAAGACTACCTGTACAATAAGAATCAGTTCTATCTAATTTTATACTTAATGTTTTAACTTGTAATCCCTTTTCAGTCCCATCTAATAAAATTACTTTAATATCGCATTTTTCAGATGTTTGCCCTGTTTTTATAATATCTTTAAATTGTTTAGTTTCTTTTAATAAATCAACTACATATTCTTCAGTGTCATCACCAATTTTTATAGAATTTATATTAGTATCTCTATGTTCATTTTTATATTCTTCTTTATCTTTTATATTAAATTTTCTTATTTTATCATGATAACATTCCATGCAATTATTATTTACCCTATTTTTAACTGCAGATTCAAATTCACCATGAATTGGACATTTCCATTTAATTATTACAGTAGATCCAATTGTTAATTCGTCAAAAATGATTCCTGGATTTAATTCTTGATCAAATTCATCTCTTAAATGAGGATAAGCATCCTTGATTTTTATTGAACCAGGTTTTTTACTTTTAATAAAATTTTCCATATCAATAAATTTAAGCATATAACACCAACCAAATTCAAAGTGTGTTAATTTTTTATTTTCTAAACATTTAAGTATTTCTTTTTCTTTTAAGTTTGTATTTTTTTGTATGATTTGTTCAATATTATCAAAAATTTCGACCAATACTTTATTCTTCATATCAATTTGCATAATTTTATCCTCAATTGTTAAGTTTTCTAGTGTATTTGTTAATTGTTCCATTTATTAATATAATATATGAAAAAATCAATTTTCAGATATATTTTTGACGATTAAAATTTCTATTCATCGAATAATATTTTATTTCACTTCTTTTATATAATATATTATCTAAAACAAAATCATGATTAATATAAAAATTTAAAAGATAAGATAAAATACAAATACGACAAATATTTATACTATTAGAAATGCAATAAGTAAATATTGTATTAATTAAAATAGTTTTATTATATGATTCTCTAGAACAAACTACATGAAGATTCATTACAAGTCCATAACCATTAATGTTAAAAAGTGTAAATGCTTCTAATATTAATTTCTTTTCATATGAAACAATTATATATCCACCATCAAAATTTGTCAATAAACTAGAAATATATGACCATTCTAAAAAATCTCCGTATTGTTCTTTGATTAATTTTTTAATATTTCTATCACTTTTATTAAAAAAATAAGGTATATTGTATTGCATTTTTATTTTCTTTTAAAAAATTAAAGAAAATTTTACTGTGTATTAGAATACACAAATGACATTTTTTCAATAATTCAGCTTTCACTTAGGCAACAAAGTATGCCTTGATAATTTTTTCTTTTTCAGTCTAATACTATTTTTTAATATATTTTTAGCTAAATTTAGCTAAAAATATAGAAAATAAATACTCTGTATTAGAATACACAAATGATATTTTTTCAATAATTCAGTCTTCATTTAGGCAACAAAGTATGCCTCGATAACTTTTTCTTTTTCTATCTAATACTATTTTAGCTAAATTTAAATAAATATAGAATTCTATATTTAAATATAACGATAAGGTCCATCGCCTTTTAGTTTAACATTTTTCTTATCTACTTCTATATCAATGGTCTCTCTTTTACCAAATACTGTCCAATAGAATTTTCCATTTTTACCATATATATCAAATGAATTATCTTCAATACTAGTTGTTAAATAATTATTAAATATAACATCATCTCCTTTATTAATATATTGTGTAATTTGTATAGTAAAATCTACAGCTAAAGTTGAAACATATTCATCTAAAAATATAGTTATTTTTTCATTATCTATAATTTGTCCTTTGCCTCTGTAATAAACTCCACTTTCAGGTCCTTCTAAACATGCATGAACTAAATATTTGTCTTTTTTAATAGGATGATCTATTACAAATGTTTTTGATGATGAATATGATATCTGTTTTAAACTAGTATCGTATAATAAAGTATTAAATGTTGTTGTATTATTTGTAGATGCAATTGGATTAACATAAAATCCAGCTGATGATGCATTTAATGCTGTTGAATTTGCATTAAACATAATTGAATTTGCAGGTAATAATGAAGTACCTGCTTGATTTCCTATTGCAATAGAGTAATTTCCTTGTCCGGTATTTCCAGCTCCAGCACCTATTGCAACTGAGTTCAAACCTTGACCAGTACTAGCACAACTTACACCGATTGCAACTGCATTATTACCTTGACCTGTTATTCCAGCAGAAGAACCGATAGCAATAGCCGATGAACCTTGATTTCCGTATGCAGCATTTAGTCCTATTGCAATTGAATTTGCACCTTGATTTTGATCTCCAGAATTAGTACCTATTGCTATAGCATATTGTGATTGAGCAGTAAATCCACTCTGAGAACCTATAGCAATAGCAAATTGTCCTTGTACATTAACAGCGGAATTATAACCCATTGAAATTGCAGATATTCCTTGGGCTGTAAATCCACTTTTAAACCCGAGGGCAATTGCATTTTGACTTTGACTTGTAACAGCAGTATTATTTCCTATTGCAATACTTGTTCCAACACCTGTACTACCTCCTTGTCCTGTATTTCCAGCTTTATAACCTATCGCAATACAATTTGTACTTTGATTTGTTTGACCGCAATTAGTTCCTAGTGCAATAGCAAATCCAGTTAAACCTCCTTGACCAGTTAATCCACTTAAAAATCCTATTGCTACACTTTGACCACTTTGATTTATCATACCGCAATCATTTCCTAATGCTACAGATCCACCAACTATACCACCCTGCCCTGTATATCCGCTTTGATTTCCAATTGCGACAGAATTCACGCACTGGTTCACAAAACCACTGTATTGGCCAATCGCAACACATATTCCATTTGTTGTTGAATTTGTCGTTCCTGTTATTCCTTGATTTTGATAACCGCAAAACTCTCCAATTGCTACACATACACCGCCTTGATTACTAAACCCAGCTAAATTTCCAATAGCAACAGCAGAATAAGCTTGTCCAGTAAAAGCAGCTAAATTTCCAATAGCAACACTATCATCGTTTTGATAGTAGCTTCCAGCATTATTACCTATAGCAATTGCTTGTCCTAATGCATTATTAAACCCTGTTGTTCCTTGATTTAACAATCCTGCATTAAAACCTATTGCAATAGATGATTTTGCCATCCCAGATAATCCAGCATTTGAACCTAAGTGAACACTTCCAGTTGAATCGACATTCCACTGATTATTATAAGAATTCCAATATAAATAATCAGAATAATTAACACCTAATGGAACAGTTGAACTATCACTAGAATATTGAATTTCTGAAGTAGTAATATTATAAAGCAATGGATTATTTTGAATTGATGTAATATTTCTAATTGGATTAACAAAAAACGAATTACTCGTTCCAGGAGAAATATTATTACTAGTTGCTCCTAGATAAATACTATTTGATATATCAGATGATAATATAGTATTATATCCTAATATAAGATTATCATTACCATTAATGATACCTTGACCACTTGAAGTGCCAATAATTGTATTATTATTACCAGTGATTAAATTTGAACTTGAATTTCGCCCCAATGATATATTATTTGAACCTGTAATATTATTTATTAATGAACTTGATCCAATTGATGTATTATTATTACCTTGTGTTAAAGATTGTAAAGATTGATTTCCAATTGCAGTATTCGAATTAGAATTACTTGATAAATTTTGCAATGAATATGTTCCAAAAGCAGTATTATTTAAAATATTTGTTAAACTAGAACCAGTTGCACCTTGCATTGAAGAAAATCCAAAAGAGGTATTATTTGTAAAATTTGTAGGATCATCATTTGGAAAAATAGTAGAACTATATGATGTATTTGCTCCATTTATTGAAGAAGAAGAATTATATAAATAACCATTTGTAGTTGAAATAGTTTGAGATATAGGATTATATGCTAATGCTAAAAAATTCTCTGTTGCATTACTTTGAATATTAGCTAATCCACTTGGGCCAGTTTGACCATTAGCTCCAGTCATTCCAGTTTGACCATTAGATCCAGTCATTCCAGTTTGACCATTAGCTCCAGTCATTCCAGTTTGACCATTAGCTCCAGTCATTCCAGTTTGACCATTAGCTCCAGTCATTCCAGTTTGA
>Ga0209777_10004374_pt1 | contig 16750 bp, 9 predicted proteins | sample FrelakmetHBP12HB_FD_187147 | JGI IMG/M metagenome (GOLD analysis project Ga0209777, IMG submission 187147) | Freshwater lake sediment microbial communities from the University of Notre Dame, USA, for methane emissions studies -HBP12 HB (SPAdes)... | ecosystem: Environmental > Aquatic >...
CCTGGCGACGAAAAGGTTGTAGGCAACAAACGTTGGGATCGCGACCGCGAGGCCGCCGGCCGTGGTCACCAAGGCTTGCCCGATGCCGTGGGAGATCACCGCCGGGCCGCCGAATCCCTGGCTGGCGATGGAGTTGAAGGTATCCATGATGCCCAGCACTGTGCCGAGCAGTCCCAGGAACGGCGCGGTGCCCGCCACGCACGCCAGCAGAGCCAGGTTCTTCTTCAGCCGCCGGCCGGCAATCTCCAGCGCGTTGTCCAGCAGGAGCAGGGTCGTCTCCGGGCTGTTGGCGATTCCCTGCTGCAGCACGTAGACCAGCACCTGTCCGAGGGGCGCATCGGATTTCGCGAAGGCTGCCAGAAGCGCGCTGCGGTCCGGCCTGCCCGTGTCGAAGAGGCCCTTCACCTGGACTGCGATAGCCTGGGAGGAGCTCTTGACCCTCCGCCAAGCCAAGAGCCGCTCGCTGATGAGCGTCAGGCCCACGACCGAATAGGCGATCAGGGCTATGCCGGCGGGTTCAGACCACAAGTAGTACTTGCGGAACTTCGGCCCGCTCTCGGCCTTCTCCGTACTCGGGCTGCCCTCCGCCAGGGCCGCACCGCTCAGCGCCAGCACAATCAAGAACGGAACCGCAATCGAATGTATGAGAAGCGCCAGGGCTCGCCTTACTTCAGCATCCCGCATTCCGCATCCAGTATCCGGACTCATGTCAGTTCTTTCTGCCGGGAGTTTCGCCGTTGAGGTAATCCGGTGGTTCCAGTTCCACCGCGATTTCGGTGGTGGTGTCCTCCTTGATCTCAACCTGACAGAACTCCTTCACCGGCTTGTAGCGGGGGTGCCAAATGTCCATCTTCCATGTACCGACGGGCACATCGCCGATAGTGAAGTCCCCGTTGGCGACGAGCGCATAGGGATTGTCCACCACAAAGAGGTAGGCTCTTTTCCAGGGATGCCGGCGCGAGGCGATCTCATACCCGCCCAGTTCGTGGAGCACCGGCGACTGGGTCATGGGGGGCCGCTTCAACTCCACGCCGCCGCCTGGCAACGCTCGGATGTCCTTCGGGTCATAGGCACTGACCTCGGCCTCCATGAGCTGCTTGCCGGTGGCCAGATACCTGATCTGCAAGTCAGTGGCAAATGAATCATACGTGCCAAACATCACTCGTTCGTGGGGGGGCGAGAACTGAATGTGTGGCCGGAACAGTGCTTCGCGGATCAGGAATGTAGGGCGGTTGAACATTGCCCGCCTGCCGCTCCTGATTCCGCGCAGCATGATGACGACTTCGATAGGCTGGACGAAATCGTGATGAAGATAACGGTTCTCGGTGAGCTTGGTGTTGAGAAAATACTCGACCTCTCCGGCCCTGGGCTCGGGGATGCCGAGAGCCTGCGGGGTATCAAGCTTCCTGGGCGGCGGCACCCGCTCCCGGCGGATTGACGGGCCGGCGAAGCGCACGACGCCTACCAGCCTGCCAACGGAGCACTTGTCATCCTGCCGATAGCCCTGCTCCTTGAGCTGTGGGTTTGCGGGATTTTGCACCAACAGATCCATTCCTGTCGGTGCCTCGTCCTCAGTCTTGGCGACCTGATCGGGCAGGTTCGGGACGACCGGCTGTTCGGCGGCTGGCTTTGGGAGTGGCGGGGGTTGAGGCGCTTGAGGATTCTGGTAGCCGCAGCCTGTTGTGCCGAGCAGGATCAGCAGGAAGGAAGCCACGGATGAACACAGGTGATCACGGGAAAGGGCCTTGCCCGCAATCCGCAATCTGGATTCCGCAAGCGGCATGCGCCACCTCACTTGGCCCTGCCTTCCCCTGTCCCCTCACCACTGCGGGAGGTGGGTAAGGGAAGGGGCGTCCCTTGCACGACACTCAAAACTGGGGCGACTACGGGCAGCCTAAGCTCGTAGACCACGTTACGTTGCCCCTTCGCGTTCGCCCAATCCACGTATCTTAGGACGACCTCTTGCATCGGCATGATCTCCAGCACGCCCTGCACCTGCCTGCCCAAGCCTGGCTGCGTATTGATGAAGCCGCGGAAGACGCCGCTGTTCTTGTCCGACTCCTTCAGAACGAACACCTCCACATCGCCTGCGCCGCTGTGGACCTCTGCGCTGAGCAGCACAGTATCCTCCTCGGCCGGGTTGACGTTGCGGTCAGGGTCAACCACCGTCACCAGATACGAGTGGCCAGGCAGCAGGCTGTTGGCAAGGCGGCCAGCGGAGTTGGCTTCTTGAACAACGATCTGCGGGTCAGTCCCGAGCAGGAGCAGGTCGCCCCACTGGTCCGGGCTGTCGGCCTTGCCTGCAGCCCAGACTTGGCCATTGAACGACTCTCTCTGAACGCCCTCGCCGATCGCGCAGTCGAAGCCGACGTGCCAGCCCGGGCAGAAGACCGGCTGCTTGAAAAGGCTGCGCGGGAGGAAGACCTCCATCGTGTAGCCGTCCTTGCCGGCGCGGGTGACACGGTACGGTCCCGTGCTATCCGGGCCGCTCTCCGGCGGCGGCTGCGCAGGGAAGACTTGGCAACTGGCCTTGACTCCGCGGTATTCCTTCGTTTTGGCATCGCGCTGGCTGGCGATGACTCGTTCCACGCCGGGAATGACGGCATCGCTCTCCGTGCCCTGCGGAAAGATGATGAACTCCTGCGTGTGCGCCTCGCCCCGGTTCGCGTTGCGGGCGTCCAGCGTGTCGAACAGCAGACGCAGGTAATCGCCTTTCAGCGCCCATTCCCATCCCGGTGCGGGGCGATAGTCCACATCGCCGGTGTTGTGGTTGAAGCCCTGGACCCACATGGACGGCCAGTAGAAACGTTCTTGCTCCTCATCCACTTTCACTCCGAAGAAGAAGCCCTGGTAGTTCCAGGCGGCGTACACCAGGAAGGGCTTCTCCTTGCCATCCTGGCGCCGCATAATCAGGGGGCGAATCCTCCCCCAGTCGGAGAGGTCGCCGTCCAGTCGCGGGAACTTGGTCAGGAAGGGGATGCCCTCGAAGCGCGGTGTCTTGAAGGACGGCTTGGCCACAGCCTGCTCTATCCTAGTGCTCCAGGCCGCGGGCGGCGGCGGCAGGACCGCTTTCCCGTCAACGACGGCAGTGGCGACTCCTACCGCGGGGGTCACCGTGGCCGGTTGGAGAGAGGTCGCAACCGGCTCGAGGTTAGCCCCGTGTCCCTTGGAAGCGCCGTACAACAGGGCGACCAGCGGCGCGGATGTGTCCGGCACGCCATCGGCCGTCAGCCTAGCCAAGTCCTGCCCCCGGCCGTTCATGGCCATCTCACGGGCGGTGAGCTTTTCCTGGACCTTGTCGGTGTAGTCCACGCCTTCGACGAAGATGTCCATGCGACGGAACAGCAGGTTGCCGGTGAGGAGGCGGGTCAGGAGTTCCTCAGCCAGAGCCGCCAATGCGTCGTTAAGCTGTTTGGTGATGATCTGGCGGCGCGCCTCCATGTAGGCCTTGGCCTCGGGCCACTCGGCGGCGGTCTTGGCCGCAAACTCGGCCTCGGCTTTGGCATCGGCCACGTCGGGAGGACTGTCCTGCCCCGTGACTTTACTCTTGTGCAGGTACGGGATGAAGATCAGAGTGTCGAAGCGCTTTCGCGGGATCAGTTGCTCCAAGTCGCGCCGCAGCAACGGCACCACCGTGGCGGGGAATTCCTTCATCGCCTGCTCGACGCCGTCCTTGTGTTTGAGGATGCCTTTCTTGAATTGTCCTCGAGCAAAGTCGCGAATCAGGGGCTCCATGCCGGCCAGCAAGTCAGCAATCCATTTCTGGTACGCCTTTTCGCATTCTCCTCCGCGCAGGACCTCGGTCCGGACGTGTGAGTTCAACTGGCGGTACAGGTGCGACTGCCTGGGCGCCCGCACGCCCTCCGCAAGCTTGGCGAGCTCACCGACCGCGTTCAGGCAGTCGGCCTGTGCGGCTTTAAGGCCGGCAGCCGGGGCGTTCTGCTCGGCCTTGGCGGCGTATGCCTCGGCGGAGCGGATGGTCTTCTCCCAGGCTGCATTGAGCGGCTTGGTGTGCTGCTCCTCGATCTCCTCCAACCGGTGCGGGTAATACTCGTTGACGTAGGTGGCATAGAGCACGTCCCAGGGGGCGCGGGGCGAGTAGTTATGAGCGTACTGCTTCTCTGTACCGTCGTGCAGTTCGCGCAGGCGAGCGGCCAGCCACTGGGCCTGGTCTTTGTTGGGCCCGGGCCAGGCGGGGTTGGATGTCTTCTCCTCCTGGTGTGCCCTGCCCCGAAGAGCCAGTTTCAGCAGCTCAATGCGGTTGCCAAAGCTCATGGCGGTCACATCGAAGGCAGGATAGCAGTTGCCCTTCTGCATGGCGTGGCCGTAGATGTCTCTCCACAGTTCCGGGCTAGGTGGGTGGTCGTGGTAGCCCGGTGGCGCCCAGAGCTGGAAGCTGATGTTGCGGAAGAGCGTCTTGGATATCTCATTCTCGTACCATTCCGTGGTGCTGACGGAGGCCCGCTCGAGCTGGTGCTTTTCGAGGTAGTCCTCGCGCCAGGCCTTCGTCGCTTCATGCGCGCGCGCCTGGAACTTGGCGTGGAGCTTGCGGATCTCATCCTCTGTCAACTTGCCGTCGGCGATATCCTTGGCGGCGGCGGAGAGTTCGTCTCGCAGACTGGACCTGACATATCCAGCCAGTTCCGAACGCAGTTGCACATCCAGAAGATTGCCTGTCAGTTTGGTGACGTCGGAGATGAGAGAATCGCTGAGGGCATTGCGCGCCACGTTCTCGGGATTCGGCGGGGGCGGCGGCATCGTCACCTTCTGGGCAATACTAACGGCGACGGCCCTGGCCCGTTCTTTCTGGATTACCTTTTGCAGGTAGGCGTCCTTAGCGCTTGCGGCCGACATGCTCGCCGCAGCCGTCAGGCTCATGGCGTAGACCAGGAGGCCATGTGCGAGCAGAGAGCCAACGACAAGAAGGGCCAAGAGCCGCGCGGCCTGGCGAGGCTCTTGCCACTGGAATGTGCTGGCCAGCGATTGCGCGGCCAGCTCCCGCTCTTGGAGTGTAGCCCGTTTCCACTTCCGCCTTGGCCGGCGGCCGCCGTCAGCTCGGAACGGCTGGCCTGGCATGTTGTCACTCGTGGCCAAGAATCCTTCCCTCGTTTTCCATTGCGCTTGCGACATGCACGCGGGCGGGGCCTCCAGTGCCCCGCCTATTTCCTCGCCAACTGCTTGTTGGCCAGAATCTCCTCGGACGTCAGAGCGCGGCCGTAAATGTACACCTCGTCCCTGCAAGTGCCGGTCCAGGCGCCGTGGTCGCTGGTGATCACGTTCATGTTCCAGCCATGGCCATTGCCGACGCCCCTGTCCCACGGCGAGGGATACCACTCCCCCTCGCTCCGCTCAGCCTGGCCTGCCAGCTTGCCCTCAACATAGATCTCCAAGCGCTTGTCCTTCACGCTCCAGAGGAAAGCCACGTGGCGCCACTCTTCCGTCCAGGCGAAGGGCTCGGCCTGGCAGACGACCAGCCGGCCGCTCATCATCTGATAGGTGAGCTGCAGATAGCCCTCCTTGCCCTGCCACGACCGGAACCGGCGCAACGTGATCCCACTATTGGAGGAGCCGACGTTCTGGACAAGCCCGGCGGTGAAGAGTGTCTCACCGGAGTTGCCGCGTCCACATGGCATTCTGGCCGTCTCTTTTGGATTGGGCGAGTAGGTGTTCTCGTTGCGGAGCAGAGGGTCTTTGCGCAGGTAGAAGCAGATTGTGCCTTCGTGGCAGTCAATGTTGCGATAGGAATCGAAGATTTCGCAGACTTGCTGAGTGTTCATGCACCAGCCCTTAACGCCTTCGTTGGAGTAAGCGGCCCGATGGCCGGGGTAGAAGTATGGGCTGGGGCTGCCGCAGGCCTTGTCGGCTTTGCCGTTCGCCGTGTTGTCGTCCCACGTAGCCAGGAACAAGAGGCCCTTGTCGTCAAGCTGCTTGGGTCCGACGCGCTCCTCATCGCGAATCACTCTCGTGCCGGGGAACAGTACTGCCAGCGGCTCCTTCTCGCCCTCCAGCCGGATCACCGGCTTAACCATCTCGTCCTTCTGGCTGCTGTACTGCTCGTTGTCCATGCGGAAGATAAGCGTCTTGGCTTCGTCCTCCCCCAGCTCGAAGGGTTGTTCGGGCGGCACGGCCTTAAGGCCTGCAGGCAGGTCCCAGCTCACCGTCCCTTTGCAGGGCCCGGCCTTGTGGCTGATGAACTTATCCTGTGGCCCTCCGGGCCGGCTGCTCTTGCCATTGGCCAGGTGGATGAAGAAGTGTTGCGAGCGGCCCTTGGGCAACGGAATGCTCTGCATCGGGTCCATCTCAACCCGCAGCCGTGGCGCTACGGCCAACTCGAAACCCTCCATGAAGACTCGCCCATCCGAGGCAGTCAGCAGGACCCGCAAGGGCGTCAGGCCAAAGCGCGCGCTCCTGGCCGTCTTGGCCACCGCCTGTACCTTGTGCTCGCCCCTGGCCGCCGCCTCGAACGCGCCCTCCCCTCCGCTGATGGTGAAGCCTGTTCCGCCTATCCACTCCAGCCTGGAGATCGGGAGCGGCTTGTCGCCCGGGTTCTGGATCGTCAGGCTGAGCGGCATTTCACCAGGAATACTCATGTCGGGGGCGGAGCTTTCCAGACTTGCCCGCAAGCCGCCGGTAAGGATTGTCCGCAGCGGCACGTCAATACAGACTCCGTCTTCGGACGCAATGATCGGGCAGTCCACTCCCCCAGCTGTCGCACTCTTGGCCTGCGTCCCTTTGGGGAACAACACCGGCAGTGGGGTGACCAGGTAGGGAGGAAAGACGTCCCGATCCAGCCCCAGGGTCATTGCCAGATCGCCGTCCTCGGTCTTGGCGTCCAGAATCCGGGTCTTGTTGCGAACGTACTCGTTGGCCCCGATCATCGTTTCTGAGGCATGCCAGATTTGCGCGTGCTGACCGTACTTCCCGATTGCCTCGGTCAGATCCGCCAAGTCGGGGTCCTTGAAGTCGCGCAATGTGAACCGCACTATCTGGCCCTTCTCTACGCGTCTAAGCGTGCCGGCGAACTGATTGGCAAGAATCTGGTAGTAGATGATCTCATTCGGCACCGACCCAGGCTGCATCGTGTTGTCGAAATTCTCGCGCAGCACCAGAAGCTTCTCGCCCTCGCGGCCAAGCAGGACGGGATAGGGCTTGTTGTCACTGAAGATCAGGTAATTGCTGTCATGGTACGCGTAACCGAAACCGTCGCCCTTATCCGGATCGCGGTTGACCAGATAGCCTTGAGCCTCGTAGTGGCCGTCAATCCGCGTCGCGCCGAGCGGGCCGCGACAGCTCTTCCGCAGGGTCATGCGGCTGGTCGCGCAAGCGTCGAAAGCTTCTTGGATAGTGTTGCCGCCCAGGTTGGAGGCGTAATTGCCCTTGGCGCCCCAGACCTCGATGCCAACATCTGCCCAAGCGTCCTCCAAGGCCTTTAGCTGCTCGGCCGGCGTGCCTGGTTGGCAATAGACCGTTGTGCGGAAGCCCAGTTTTGAGAGCAGCTCAATGGTCTTGGGGCTGCGGCAACCGTTGTAGGTGAAGCAACAGCGCTTTCCGGAGGGGAAGACCGCGAACCTGATGTCGCGCGGTGTCAGAGTGCTTGGGGTGGAGAGCTTGACGCGGACCTTCACCTCTATCGGCGCGGGCGTTCCCAGCGTGTCTCCCGGCGCGGCATTGGCTGCGGCTCGTGGTACTAGCAAGGCCGGCGCCAGCATTGCCAATAGCACCAGCATCCCTGCTTCAGACCGCATCCTGATTGCTGCGCTGGGCACGCCTGTTACTCCTGGTCCTTGCCTTCCTTCATCTGGTAGGAGATTTCATCCACACCCAGCCCCTGGAGGCACTCAGTCAGAATGCCGATGTGCTCCCAGCTTGCTGATTTGTCCGCCCGGACCAGGGCCATGGTCCAGTGAGCGCTGCCCTTAATCTCTCTGAGCGCACTCCACAGGTCCTTCGCCTGGATGGGAGTCTTCTCATCCTCGAAGTAGTACTTGCCGTCCTTGGTGACGGTCAGCGTGACGGCCAGGTTTATGTCGCGCGAAGCCGTATTCGTAGCATCGGGCAAAGAGACAGCCATGAGTTGGGTTGCCGCGCCGCCCGTGCTCAGCACTATCACCAGCAGGCACAGGGCGACATCCGCCAATGAGATGATCGTCGGCTTCGCGGACAATTCGTCCTCGGATTCTCTGCGCCTCCTGTACGTGCTATCTTCCCTCCGTTGGGGGCGTGGGAACCGGCTTAACGCCTTGGGTTTGGCCCATGCGGCCGAAAGCGAGCTTCAGCCCGGGATTGCCTCTTACCGAATCAAGCGCCGCCACGACGTGTTCGTAGAGAGTCCCTGATTCCGTGCTGATCACCACGATAGTGCCGGGCTCCAGACGGCCCAAGGCGGGCGCCAAGTCAGAGGGCTTGAGTCCCGCTTCGCCAGCCAACTGACATGTGCCGTCTTTGCTCACCGCTAGTGGCACTGTCTGGGCAGCCTCGACGAAATGAGTCTGCTCTGCCTTGGGCAGTTCCACTGACAGCAACCGGCCCGCCACTGAACTGATGACCAGAGCCATCACCAGGATCACCAGGCTGATGTCAATCAACGGCACGACGTTCGGCTCTTCCTGCCGTTCGTCTCTCGGCATATCCATAATCGCTGGCTCTTCCTATCTCTGCTGTACACCGTTTCCCATACAGGGCGGCTGGTAGCGGTAAACTTCGAACACGCGGCTCTCATCCTCCCGATGCAAGAGACTGTCTCAGAAGCATACGGCCGGCGTCTTGCCGGCGGTATCGCCGCCGTCTCGGCGGCAGGCCATCTCATGGCGCCGGGGTGAGCTTTAACCCGCGCAGGTTGATCGCCTTCCACGTCTGCGCGTCTTTGGGGCGCACCTTGATGACACAGTCACCTGTCTGCTTGAGTTCCAGCTTTCCGACGGCGACGGTCTGGAACTTGTCCCATGCGCCCGTCACAGCCGACTTGCCGGTGAGCTGTTGGTCTCCGGCCTCAACGACGAACTCGGATACACCGAGGCAGGCGATCTCGGCCGTGAGCTCGTACGCACCGGGCTTCTCGACGCGTGCCTTCCACGAGACCCATTCCTCAGGCTTGTCCCAGAAGCCGATGTTAGGCTTGCCCCCCTGCGCTTCCGTCTTGATCTGGTCGCCGTGCAGTTCGGCATCGTCGGGGCCAAGCGTGAAGACGCCCTTGGCATCCGCGTGAAGCGGCGGCACGGGAATCTCGACGGTAACTGGCTTGAACCCGGTGCCGGTGATCTTGAGGCCGCAGGTGTACTCCGACACCTTGTTCTGTGGAAGGGTCACTGTCAGGCCCTCCGCAGTCTGGCTCCACTCGATCTTTCCGTCATAGCCAAGCACGGAGACCCCAGTGATAGCGTTGCCGCCGTCCGTGGGTTTGGCGAGGGAGCGGACCACGAGCCGGCCATCGGCTGGCCAGCCCAGAGCAATGGCGTAGAGCGTCTCGCCCTTGGTGGTGAAGCGGATATCCTGGGCGGTGTAGGCGAAGTCCTCCCCGAAATGGCCGCCCTTGGCGCGGATGCGGCCCTCACCGTAGACCAGCCAGGGGCGCGTCCCGTAGATGGCCTCGCCGTGGACAGCTACCCATTCGGCCATTTGTCCCAAGGCCTGCTCCACCTCGGGGTCGAGTGAACCGTCCGGGCGCTGGACAACGTTGAGGAGGAGGTTCCCGTTTTTGCTGACTATGTCCACGAGCATGTGGATGGTCCAGCTCACCGGCCGGAACTTCCAGTTTCTGTTGTAGTACCAGTCCCCGATGGACGTGTCGGTTTGCCAGAAATCAGGGTTGACCTTGGGCATGACGCCTCGCTCAAGGTCTTCGATCCAACGGCCTTCAGACCTCTGCTTGCAGGTGTATACCACGTCCGCCTTGCCGCCATTGGGCTTGGCGCTGGAGTTAAAGTAATGGGCGATCAGGCCGAGCCCGACCTCATTGCCGAAGGGGACGCCGCCGTCGGTGTACAGCAGGTCGGGATGATAGGTGTCCACGAGTTCCCTGATGCTGTCGAACCAGATCCTCTGCCAGCGTGGGTTCTTGCTGTACCAGTCCTTATCGCCCGGCTCGGCAGGGAAATGGTACAGGTCCTGGCATTTCGGGTCGGCGCCGTCATAGGGCACTCCGGCTTTTGGGCCAGTCTTGTCTGAGCCGTGGCTGGACTGGAACCAGGTGAAGCTGGCGCCGAGATGCTCGGACACGCCGAAGCGCAGGCCGAGTTTCTGCGCGGCCTTCTGCCAATCGCCCAGGATATCGCGCTTGGGACCCATGGCCGCCGCATTCCAGCGATGGATCCTGGAGTTCCAGAGGAAGAAATTGTCATGGTGTGAGCCCATGCTGACGAAGTACCGCGCGCCGGCCTTCTTGTAGAGCGCCATCAGACGGTCAGGGTCAAACTTCTCCGCCTTCCAAAGCGGAATGATGTCCTTGTAACCGAATTCCGAAGGATGCCCGTAATGCTCCAAGTGGTACTTGTTGTGGCCACTGCCCTGCTCGTACATGCCGCGGGCGTACCAGTCACCGTCCATTGGTACCGCCTGAGGCCCCCAGTGCGCCCAGATGCCGAACTTGGCATCGCGGAACCAATCGGGGCACTTGTATTGTTTGAGCGAATCCATACTTCCTTTGAAGGGGCCGTCCGCAATCTCCAGCGGGCCTGTCGCGGCTTCCCCCGCAACTCCCATGGCACACCAAACGCAAAGCGCGCAGATCACCGTTAACATCCAGGCCATCTTCGTATCTCCTCTTCGGGATTACCGGCGCCTCACCCTTTTGGGGAAGCGACTGGACCACAAGTCTACCTGGAACGGCTCGGAAATGTCCAGGTTGAAAACAGCCTGCCCGCCCAACAATTCCCAGCCCCCTCACTTCGCGGCACGCAATCCGGGCGCGAAGCGAGCCAAGTGCTGCGGCGTGGCGGATAACCCGCCCCAACTGGCGGGGTTATGGTTCGCCTCGAAGATTTTGCGGAGGGTCTCGTCGTATGGCAGCAGCGCAACCCAGAGCACGCCCGGCGACTTGGCCCAGCGCTGGTCTGGTTGGCCGCCGTCAATGCGTTGGAAACTCGCGTTCTCAATCTTCTTATTCCACATGAAATCGCGGTTCGTCGCCACAAGCCGCTCAATCTCCTCCTTGGCAAAGACCAGGCCGTGCTCGTAGGCTGTCACGATGCCCTCGACATCAATGCCGTAGTACCCGCCGTTAGGATGCACGCCGACCCAATGCTTGAGCGAGCCGTCCGGCTTGTTGTCCCACGGCCCCCCCGCGTCCCAGTAGTTCCAGACGTAGTACTTGCCATCGCCGCTCGGCTTCATGCGCGAGCGCATCACACGCCACCACTTTTCGGCCCGCTCCTTGTATACAGGCTTCTTGGTCACGTCATACATGGCGATAAGGCAGCCCGCCACCAGGTTCTGTTTGTTGTCCGGCAGGGAGAAGCCCTCGGTATTCCTGCGCTCATATTCTTCTGTCCATTTGCCCGTCTGCTGGTTCAGGCCGAATGGCGGGACCACCCAAAGACCGCCGTCCTTCACCTCACGCCAAGCACCGCGCGAGTTCCACTTCTCGAAGATCTGCTCTGACAACTGAACGTACTGCTCGGCCTTCTGCCCATACTTCGCCTTCAGTGCCGGCGTTTTCAGTATCTCACCAGCCAGCAGCACCATCGGATGCAGCGCCATCGCTTCACCCAACTGGCTGTCGGTGTACAGGTGCTCGGTGAGCGCCGTGCCCGTGGCGCCGAGTTTTGGCCAGCCGATGTAGCCATCAGGCTCCTTCACGCCGCGCTTGATCAGGGAGTCCGACCAGTCAAGCAGCATGTCAACCCATTTCGGGTCGTTGGTTGCCATGTAGCCATAGTAGAAGCCGTTGAGGAAAGGACTGATGAGCCAGCCAAGCTCTTCCCCCAGTTCTTTGTCGCAATAGCGGTTGCGGGCATCGCCAATGATGCTCTTTTCCCAGCGGGCCAGCCAGTCCCTGGCCTTTGCCTCATCCATTCTGGGCAAGGCTTCCTGCCCTGCCTTCGACTCGGCTTTCTCCTGGGCGCTCGCCGGCCATTGAAAGAAACAACAGAGGCCAAGCACTGCCGACGCCGCGACACGAACGACCCCGGCCGCGTAATGACGCTTTGTTTCTCCGCGCATCTTAGTCCTCCTGGCGTCCTGCCCTGTCACAGGCGACGCGCTCATTGTTTGGATGCTCCCTATGAATACACCGTAAACCTGGCACGTGGCCAACGCGCACCATCCACTAGCGGCCGTCCACCTTCGTGCTGCCCAAGGCCTGCTGCGCTTCGAGCAGTTGCCGTGCCTCGGCGCGCAGCAACGGCAGCCGGATGCCGAAGACGAGCGCGCCGAGCAGCGCCAGCGCGCCACCCAAGGCCACCGTGCTGGGCGCGCCCAGGTACTTGGCCAGCACTCCGGCAAGGAGCGCGCCCAGCGGCGCCATGCCCATGAACATCATCGTGTAGCAGGACATCACCCGCCCGCGCAGATGATCCGGCGTCATGGACTGGACCAGAGTGTTGGAGGAGCCCATCTGTAGCATCGTGGCGAAGCCGACCTGGATCAGAAAGAGCAGGGAGAGCCAGAAGGTCCTGGAAAGCGAGAAAGCGATCAGCCCAACACCCAGAGTGCCAGCGCCAAAGGCCACCCACCTTCCCAGCCCACGCACGTGTTTCCGCGCCGCCAAAGTCAACGCACCCAGCAGCGCACCCGTGCCCGCCGCGGCCATGAGGGCGCCGAGCCCCCGCGCGCCCGTGTGCAGGATCCGGTCAGCGAAGATTGGCATTAGCATGGAGTAGGGGAGGGCGGCCAAACTAATCAGGCCGATCAACAGCAGCAGGTCGCGGATAGGCCTGTGTCCGTAGACGAATCGCAACCCCTCGGCGATGTGACCCAGTGCGCTGTCTGTAGAGGTCGGGCGCGAAACAGGCGGGATTCTCATCAACAGCAGGCCGGCGATGACCGCCAAGTAGCTCGCGCCGTTGGCAAAGAAGCACCAGCCTTCGCCGACCAGTGCAACCAGTACCCCTGCCAGTGCCGGCCCCACTACCCGCGCCCCGTTGAAGATCGAGGAGTTGAGTGCAATGGCGTTGATGAGATCCTCCTTGGCGACCATCTCCGCGAAGAAAGACTGCCGCGCCGGGATGTCGAAAGCATTGACGGTGCCGAGGAGCACCGCCAGCAGCACGACTTCCCAGACTTGGACCAGGCCGAGCAGCGTCAGCGCGGCCAGGGTTAGAGCCAGCAGCATGGCAAGCGTCTGAGTAGCGAGCACGGTGCGATGGCGGCTGTGACGGTCGGCCCAGTGCCCGCCCACCAGGGCAAGCAGGAAGACCGGTATCTGTCCGCAGAAAGCCGTCACACCCAACAGTGCAGACGATCCGGTCAGACGATAGACCAGCCACGCCAAAGCCACGCTCTGCATCCACGTTCCGATCAGGGAGATGAACTGCCCGAAGAAGAACAGGCGGAAGTTGCGGTGCTTCAACGCTCTGAAAGTGGAATGCATTTATTTTCCGAAGAAGACCTGCTCAGCCTGCTTGCGTGAGGCCTCAGGCGTTTGAGCCGCGGGCGCGATCACGAATTCCGCACGGTGCTCGGCCCTGACCTTCGCCGTCAGGACGCCATCTTTGCAGGCAGCCGGGACGGGTTTGAGCTTGAATGTTCCCTGTCCGGATATCACCGTCTGGAATGCTTCACCGTCTATGCCTTCGGCCTCCCAGAGTGTGCATTCCGCCTTCGGATCAAGCCGCAGCGGATCGAGGCGGAACGCGACCGTTCCCTCCCACGGGCCTTTGACTTTGGAGACCAGTGGTTCTGGAGGCTTGGCGCGCAATTCCTTCAACCGGTCGCAACCCACAGCAATGCCGCCATGATTGAACAACGCCACCCACGCGCCCGCGCCTTTGCGGTAAGCGACATACTCAAGCTGATCGTCGCCTGGCTCGAAACGCAGGAGCGCGACATCTTCAGCGAGACAGCGTAGCAGAGGGCGCAACACGGCAGCACCCTCGCACACGTGTTCCCCAAGATAAACATAGACGGCACCCTTGCCTATTATCTTGGCGAGCACCAGTGGTGTCTTGTCCGCGCCGACCCACGCGACAGGCTCCCAGCCGTCGCCCTTCGCCGAGAAGATCTTGCCCTGGAACTGGTGACCCCCTGCATCCGGCGCCTTCTTCTCAGCCCAAGCCCAAAGGAGGGCTTTCATCAGCACCCCTCCCCGTGCGTCGCTCATAGGCCCGAACTTCAGCCCGAAGCTGCCGGACCCTCCGGTCTTCAGATGCTGAGCGCCGACCACCAGCATCATGCCCTTCTCCACCGCGGCGGTCAGCTTGGCCTCAATCTCCGGCGTCACGCGGGCGAACCCAAGGAAGGCGCCGAGCCGGTAGGATTGGAGCCGCTCGGGCGCTAACTTGTCGGCATAGACGAAATCGAGCGGCCCGTACGGAGTGCCTGTCAGAAGGCGGGCGATGTGCGCGGTGAAGGCATCACCGTACTGCGGGAAGAAAACGTCGAGCAGGTCGTAGCCGCGCATAGTGTCAATCTGGTCGCTGAAGTACGCCAAGTGGCCGGAGTTGTTCCAGCGCCAATCTCTCGGGTCGGCTGGCATGTAGGGGAGGCGTTTGAGGAAGGCGGGTTCGCTGGTCAACGTCTTGGTGGCGTGATCGTATTCGAGGTGGCGCTGGAAGGTGTCGAAATGTCCGAGCGGGTTGTAGGGGATGGCCCACTTGTCCCCGTGTCCCCACAATATCGCTGTCGGCACGATCGGCTCGCCACGTTTCGGGTGGAGCATGGCGAAGCGCAGGGCTTCCACGTAGGGGAGCACGTAATCCGCGACGATCCCCTTGGAGAAGGACGGGGCTTCCTCAGCCTCGGCGCCGATCCAAGTCCCGCCCGCGAAGTAGTACAGCAAGCAGGCCTGCAGCTTGAAAGCTACGCTGGGGAACGGGTAGTGCGTTTGTTCCCAGTAGAACCCAAAGGGCTTGCCCATGCTGCGGCCCGCGCCGCGGGACATCGCCATGAGGATGTTATACTGCGGATCCTCCTCATTCTTGAGGACCAGTATGTCCGCGCCGCGCTCGTACTCATGGACCACCGAGAGCGCGGGAAAGAACGGCTCCTGCCACCAGTGGACGCGGTCCGAAGCGCCGGTCTTGGCCTTGGCATCGGCCCGGCTTTGGCGCGTCTTCTCCAGCGCGACGGGCGCGGGGCCGGCCAGCGTGCCTTCCTCTCCACCGAACCAGTAGACGTTTTTGCCCGGGTACGCCGCCAGCAGCTTCTTAGTTGCATCGGGGTTGACGCCGCAAGCAAAGCCGCGGAAGTAGTCCCCTGCTGCCTTGACGATCTCAGGGTCGGGGGCGTCGCCGCCGATAAGGTTTGCGCCGCCGTAGGTCGCCATAAACTTTGTGTAGTTCCCCTTGCCGGGGCCTTCGAGACTAGGTGACAGTGTGACATCCTCGACCTCATAGGCGGGTTTGAAGTTAGGTTTCCACTTCTGCGCGATCTCGGCGGACCTGGGGCCTATGTCCGTCCAGGCATCGTAGCCCGAGGGGAAGATGCCGAAGGTGAAGCGTTCGAGCTTGTCCGCGGGCGAGACCTCCGCTTTTTCCGCCGCTCCGTGCAGCCCAATCTTCTCGCCAGGGCTGCCGAGAAAAAGGGTGTGGAACAGCCGCATCGCCAGCCCCTTTGTTTCGGGCGTGTGGCCCAAGTCAACCACAAAGTCAATGCTGAAGTCGCCGCTCTCCTCGACCCAGAACGGGACCAGGATTTTCCCTTCGAAGAGCGGGTGGACCTTCGCGTCCCAGATTCTGCGCCCATTCACGAGAATGTAGCTGGGGTGGTAGTCGTTCAGCATCATGTCGCAGCGGTATTGGAGGAGGTAACTGCGGAACCCTGGCGCCTTCGGCTGCTCCTTGTAACGGTGGATCTTGGCGCGGATGCCGTACTTGCTGCCGCCGCCTTCCATGACGAAGTCAAGGACTCCCGTCCAGTAGCGGAAGGGCTTCTCGTAGAAGAACTCGAGGTCCTCTGAGTTGTTGCACATGGCCATGCCGCCGATGAAGGAGATCGTCGGCCAGCGCCCCGTGAACCAGTTCACATAGCCCGCTGTCTTGACCCCCTTGGCAGCCAGGAGTGCATCGAAGCCCTTCTCCTGTGTCACGCCTGTGACGTCCAGTTCTACGGTCTTCGTCCATTCGCCCGCAGGTGCGAGGAGCGCCCCGAGCGCCAAGACCGCCGCGATACCCCAAAGGAATCCGTCACGCTGCCCGTCCATCTTGCACCCCCTTGGCCTGAACTGTTCCCCGGAGAGACATTACAGACGCAGAGTACATCAGTATATAAACCAAGGACCGCAAAGCGGGACCTCCTTTCCCTCTGTACGGCGCTGCGTCACTGTGGCGGATAGCCCGCCATCTGGCCCGATTTTTCCGGGTTTGCAAGAGCGAAGAAGGTGGTTACATTTTGCACGGCTCTGATCCTTAGGGGAGGAATCTCATGAACAACGCGCTGCCCTGCATTGCTATTGCCTTTTCCTTTTTTCCTTTTTGTTTTGCCTTCGCCGCCGAACCGGGCTGCCTGGCGGTGCAGGTGGATAAGGCCGGGCCGAGGATCAGCCCCACGCTGTACGGCATCTTCTATGAGGAAATCAACTGCTCCGGCGATGGCGGGCTGTATGCCGAACTAATCCGCAACCGCTCGTTTGAGGAGAAAGACAAGCCGGAGCACTGGG
>Ga0209777_10004375_pt1 | contig 16750 bp, 13 predicted proteins | sample FrelakmetHBP12HB_FD_187147 | JGI IMG/M metagenome (GOLD analysis project Ga0209777, IMG submission 187147) | Freshwater lake sediment microbial communities from the University of Notre Dame, USA, for methane emissions studies -HBP12 HB (SPAdes)... | ecosystem: Environmental > Aquatic >...
CGCCGGCGGCCAATACGTTTATCTGCGCGAAGCCTACAGCCCCCTCTGGGGATTCCTCTACGGCTGGACCTTGTTCCTCGTCATCCAGACCGGCACCATCGCCGCCGTCGCCGTCGCTTTCGCCCGCTACTTCGGCGTCCTGGCCCCGGCGATCTCGCCGACCGCCTGGATTATCCCGCCCGTCAATCTCTCGGCTGATTACGCGGTGAGCCTCTCAACCCAGCAGTTCGCCGCTATCCTGATCATTGTCCTGCTGACGTTCATCAACACGCGCGGCCTTCAAATCGGCAAGCTCATCCAGAACGTCTTCACCTCCGCCAAGACGCTTTCCCTCATCGCGCTGATCGTCGTGGGCCTGCTCCTCGCGCGCAACGCCGATGCCATCAAAGCCAATTTCACCGACCTGTGGACGCCGCACGGCGTGACGCCCGTGAAGCCCGACTTGTCCTTCATCCCCTCCATCTCCGCCACCGCCGGCGCGTTCGGCCTGTTCGTCGCGTTTTGCGTTGCCCAGGTCGGCTCGCTCTTCTCCTCCGACGCCTGGAACAACATTACCTTTACCGCCGGCGAAGTGAAGGAACCGCGACGCAATATCCCCCTCTCGCTCGCCGCGGGCACCGGCCTCGTCACCCTCCTCTACCTTTTGGCTAACGTTGCCTATCTCTGCCTGCTGCCGCTCGACAAAATCCAGAGCGCCCCCGATGACCGCGTCGCCACGGCTGCCATCGAGACAGTCTTCAGTGGCGGGGGCGCCGTGATCATGGCCGTCGCGATTATGATCTCGACCTTCGGCTGCAACAACGGGCTGATCCTCGCCGGCGCGCGCGTGTATTATGCGATGGCCCGCGACGGCCTTTTCTTCAAAGCCACGGGGAAACTCAACGACCGCAGCGTGCCGGGCTTCGGGCTGACCCTGCAATGCGTCTGGACGTGCCTCCTCGTGCTGCCGCGCACGCGGTTGCGCGATGCGACCGGCGCGCCGTTGCTTGACCCCCTGACCGGCCACGAGCAATACGGCAACCTCTACAGCAACCTGCTCGACTACGTCGTGTTCGCGGTGCTGATATTTTACGTCCTGACCATCCTTGGCCTGTTCCGCCTGCGCCGCACGCAGCCTGACGCCGAGCGTCCCTACCGCGCCTTTGGCTACCCGGTGGTCCCGGCGCTCTATATCGTAGTCGCCAGCGCCATCATGTTGGTGCTGCTGCTTTACAAAACGCAGACCACCTGGCCCGGCCTGTTGATCGTGCTTGCAGGCGTGCCAATCTATTTCCTCTGGAGACGCCGCGCTGCCGTTCCGCGTACCCCCACCCCGCAGCAGCCGGCGTGAGGGAGCTCCAACTCGTTCTGCGCTTCCTCACATTTCCTTGACTTCACAGCGCCGGTAACCCATTAACCCGAGCCAATAATCAACACGACCACCTCAAACCATCCATGAACCTGTTTCGACGAAAAAGGGTTGCCGACCTGCAAGCCGAGGTGCTCACCGACAACAGCCTGAAGCGAGCGCTGGGACCAATGAACTTGACCGCCTTAGGTATTGGGGCAGTCATCGGCGCGGGTATCTTCGTGCTCACGGGCCAGGCTGCAGCCAAATACGCCGGTCCGGCCATTGTCTTCTCCTTCGTGCTGGCGGGGGTGGCTTGCGCTTTCGCCGGGCTTTGCTACGCCGAGTTCTCGGCTATGATTCCTATTTCCGGGTCCGCCTACACCTACGGCTACGCCACGCTGGGCGAGTTCGTAGCCTGGATCATTGGCTGGGACCTTATTCTTGAGTATTTGTTTGCCGCCTCCACCGTCGCTGTCGGCTGGTCGGGCTACATCGTGTCCTTCCTCAAGGATCTCGGCCTGGTCATTCCACCCGCTTTCACCTCCGCGCCCTACAGCCACGCAACCCCGGCAGACGCCGGATGGAATATCTGGCGCCTATTTACCGAGGGTTGGACCAGCACTGGCGCCGTGCTCAACGTCCCCGCCATGCTGATCGTCGGAATTATCACCATCCTGCTCGTGCTTGGTATCAAGGAGTCCGCCGTCTTCAACAACATCATCGTGGCCATTAAGCTCGCTGTAATCCTGGCGTTCATTGCTGTCGGGTTGGCCTATATCAACCGGGAAAACTGGCAGCCTTTTGTCCCGCCGTCCTTGGGCCCAGGCACCTTCGGCTGGGGTGGAGTACTGCGCGCCGCCGGGGTCATTTTCTTCGCTTACATCGGCTTCGACGCCGTCTCCACCGCCGCGCAAGAGGCCAAAAACCCACAGCGCGACATGCCTATTGGTATTCTGGGATCGCTGGCCATTTGCACCGTGCTCTACATTACGGTGTCCCTGGTGCTGACGGGGATTATCAAATATACCCACCTCAATGTCCCGGACCCGATCGCTGTGGCCATCGACGCACTCGGCCAATCCGTGGCCTGGCTCCGCCCCATCATCAAGATCGGCGCTATCGCCGGCCTCTCCTCTGTGATTCTGGTGATGATGTTGGGGCAGCCCCGCATCTTTTACACCATGTCCAAGGATGGCCTGTTGCCACCCATCTTTAGCGCTGTTCACCCGAAGTTCCGCACCCCGTGGCTGGCCACAATTCTCACCGGCTCAATCGCCATGCTCGTCGCCGGCCTCTTCCCCATCGGCCTGCTGGGGGAGCTGGTTTCCATTGGCACTCTGCTGGCCTTCGCTATCGTTTGCGTCGGCATTTTCGTGCTTCGTTTCACCGACCCGGAAATTAAGCGGCCCTTCCGCACGCCCTTGTTCTGGATCGTCTGCCCGCTGGGTGCCTTCTTTTGCTTCTGGTTGATGTACGGGTTGCCACCCGACACTTGGGCGCGACTCATCGTCTGGATGGCAATCGGGATGGTGATCTACTTCGCCTACGGACACCGTCACTCCAAAGTACAGCAGGCAGCCCAAGCCCCAACACCACCTTTGAAATCGGCCTCATAGTGACGCGGTGGTGCCACCGTTCGGATTTCGGACCTGAACATGGTGTCTGCCCTTGACGCCCTGGGTGCGGCTGATCGTCTGGTTCCTGATCGGCATGGTAGTTTACTTCGTTTACGGCGTCCGCCGGAGCAAACTGGCGCAGCCGCCGCCGGTGCCACCCACTCAACCCGGCACCGGGTAATCCCCTTCCAAAACACCTCTCGGCTTCGGGTCTCGGCTACCTGCAAGAAGCACCCCCTCCATTTCAAAGACGAAAAACAGGCTTGAACGTTGCCGCCTTCGGCCCTTATCATCACACCGATGGACGCCACCAGTTACCACGACATCAAAAGCTCTCTCCGCCAGCTCTACCTGGACGACCCCCGCCCCTGGCTCGTCGGCTTCAGCGGCGGCAAAGACAGCACCATGCTGGCGTCCCTCATCGTTGAAGTCGTCGCCGGCATCCCGGACGGCCAGCGGAAGAAGCCCGTCGCGGTCCTCTGCACCGACACCCGCGTCGAAATACCGGCCATTGTGGAAATGGTGGAAGGCACGCTCGCCCGGATGCAGAAGTTTTCCCAGCAGAAAAACCTCAACCTTGAGGCCAATCTGCTGAAACCGCCACCCGAGCAATCCTTCTGGGTCAACATCATCGGTCGTGGCTACCCCCCGCCCAATCGCACCTTCCGGTGGTGCACTCAGCGCCTGAAGATTGACCCCGTGACTGCCCTCGTGAACCAGCGCATGGGCCACTGGGGCGAGGCCGTCCTGCACTTTGGTCCGCGCCGCTCCGAGAGCTCCACCCGCGCCCAGGCGATCGCTAACCGCAGCTCTCGCAACGGGCTGAACCGCCAACCGCAACTCCCACGCATGGCAAGCGAAATGTTATGCGAAGCCCGAGGGCAAATCCTGAATTGAATGAAGATTCTTCCGGCAAGAGTTCTTAGACTCAAGATCGTACGCTCCCTGCGCCGGCAGGGGTTCCGCGTGCGTCGTGGGAGGATATTGCCACCCGCCGCGATTACGAAGGCCCATTGTCGCTACCTTCATAAGATGGCTGTGGCGAAGACCATCAGCTTGGCCAAAGACCAGATAAGGCAATACGAGGGTGACCTGCTTCAATTCATAGCAAATGGTTGGGAAGTTCGGCCGTCTGCTGTGCGGCCTGCCTTGCAGCTAGTGAATCCAGGAACTGAGGAGGCTCTCCTCTTCCGGTATGCATGCCTTCACTGGAGCATCCCGGTCTCCCAAGGCTATGGGAGACGTTTACGGTTCCTGATCAAGGATCAAAGCAATGGAAAGCTGATAGGAATTCTCGGCTTGGGAGACCCCGTTTATTCTATGAAGGCTCGGGACAACTGGATTGGCTGGACAAGTGAAGCTAAACGAAGAAACCTGTATCACGTCTTGGATGCGTACGTTCTTGGCGCTGTGCCTCCATATTCATCCTTGTTGTGCGGGAAGCTGGTGGCACTTCTGGCGCTTAGCAACGAAGTGAGAAATGTGTTCCGTGAGAAGTACACCGGTGCGCAGTCATTGATAAGTGGTGTCCAGCACCCACCCTACTTAGTTTTGCTAACTACTACCTCAGCCTTGGGGCGGTCTTCCATTTACAACAGGATGAAGCTCAATGGACGACAGTTCTGGACGAGTGTCGGATACACTCAAGGGTCAGGGGAGTTCCACTTTTCCAACGGAGTCTATGCTGACATGAGGGCATTTGCTGAATCGAAGTGCGACCCCTCCGCCAAACAGGCTGCATGGGGAAAGGGCTTCCGCAACAAGAGGGAAGTGATAAAGAAATGCCTGCCGCGGGTCGGCCTATCCTCCGACCTCATGTACCATGGGGTACAGCGGGAGATATTTGTTGCACCTCTGGCTGAAGGAGCCTTGTCCTTGCTTCGAGGCGACGTACAACTACCATGTTTCTGGGACTCGCCCGCTGATCAACTCTCTGACGCATTTCTTCAGCGTTGGCTGCTCCCTCGCGCCGAACGCGTGCTGGAATTCCTAGAGTTCGACAGAGAGAGCTATCGGTTGTGGCCGAATCGCCAAGGGAGGGGGAGTAATGCCTAGAATAACTGTAACCGAGGCTGAAGCACTGCTTGACAGAGAATGCCCCGTACTCGATCGGGGCTTTGTTCGCCTAATTGATTACATGGGTGGCGATGCCCGGATTGTGGCGGCAGCAAGGGTGTCCTATGGCCACGGCACCAAGACAGTTCGTGAGGACCGAGCCTTGATTCATTATCTGATGAAGAACGGCCATACTTCACCTTTCGAACAGGTGATCCTCACATTCCATGCCAAGATGCCGATCTTCGTCGCGCGCCAATGGGTGCGACATCGAACGGCCAGACTAAATGAAGTATCCGGTCGCTATAGCATTCTAACCGACGAGTTTTTTCTCCCGGGAGCAAACGACATCCGCAAGCAGAGCAGGATTAACAAGCAGGGGCGTTCTGACGAAGATATATCTGCGGAGCTCCAACAACGGGTGTTGGATACTCTTCGCCGTGATCAGGCGGCAGTGTATGCAAGCTATCAAGAAATGCTGAATAGCAACATCGCGCGCGAACTGGCTCGGGTTAACTTGCCGCTGAGTACCTACACCCAATGGTACTGGCAGATTGACCTACATAACCTCTTCCATTTCCTTCGGTTGCGTCTTGACAGCCACGCTCAACTGGAAATCCGGAGATACGCGGAGACCATGGCCATGATGACGAAGGCTGTTGCACCGATTGCCTATGAAGCGTTTGAGGAGTATGACTTGCATTCTCTTCACATCTCGCGGTCTGAGAAGGAGCATCTTCTTCGATTCCTGCAAACACCACAGGCAGATTTGTCAGAAGTTGCCGAACTATCGAAGATGCTCCGCGATTAGAAACGATTCGAGTTATGTCAGACCGCATTGAACTTAGCAAGGAACTCAGGCAGGTATTGCTTAACTCTACTGCAATTCCCGCCACCTCCACTGTTAACGGGAAAACCTACACCATTCAGAAACCCATAGCTGCTGGCTACAAAGCGGCTGTATGGCAGGTGGATGATGAATTCGGCCGAAAACGCGCGTTGAAACTGGCCATTCCTCAAGACTACGAGGATCGCTCTTTCCTGCAGGAAGTGTCTAGGTCCGGGGTACTTGAAGAAAAGGATCAGTTCGGACGGTTTGCCCGGCTCTACGACGCTGGCGTTTCCGAAATTGAGATAAATGGCCTGGGCAAAATGAAATTCGTTTGCTTCGTGGAGGAGTGGATTCCTGGCGTTACGCTCCGCAACTTCCTCATCAAGAATGAAGGACAAGTTGGCGTTAGCCTGTTCATCGGATACGTTCATGGAGTTTGCGATGCGTTGCAGATCCTAAGGAACGCAAATCTGCGCCACGATGATTTCCACGACGGCAACGTCATGCTCGTTCCGAGTTCAAACGGCGAATACGGCGTTAAGGTGATCGATTTGGGGAGTCTCAAGCAATTGGATGTTCCGACCAAGAAGGAGAAGGATGACCACCGCCATGTCGTCGACCATCTAGTTGCCATCTGGAATGAAATTCATAGGCGTAAAGCACTCTCGATCCATGACCGGCGTTTCCTGGCAGACGCGGTCCCCCTTTTGCGGTCGATGTTGGACGATGAAGTCGGGATTGCGTTAGTGGACCCTGAGCAGATACGAACGCAGTTTACGTACATCTACACACGATCGCGAAAGCTGCGACCAGAGAAGATGGTCAAACCATCATCCCCCTTCGAGTTCATCTCTGCTGAGCATATTGCAGACGACCGGGTTCTCGTTCAGATATTCGCGAAATCCTGCCCTTGGCTCGATAAGGTGGCCGGCCCTGTTCCTTGTCTCGTGACAGGCCCGCGTGGTTGCGGAAAGTCCACCATCTTCCGGTGGTTGAGTTTGAAGGCCCATCTCCACAAACCTGCGGCGGAGATTGAAGATCTCAAGATAACAGGAGTGTATCTGTCATGCAGCAGCGACCTCCAGAATCGTTTGGGCTGGATCAAAACAGAGGCGCTTGCCAAGAGGTTTGAAAAAGAAATCATTCATTACGTTAATCTTCTCGCCGCTCGGGAGTTGATTCAGACTCTAGAGCACATCGCAATCAGAGAGGATCGGAGTACCTTTTGGGGATACGGTCAGACCCAAGAAGCAGCAGTCTATGAGTTTCTGGTCAGAATGATCGGGGTCCGACAATTCAGACTCCAAGGCGTGTCCCGCTTGGCTCAGGCTCGTGAAGCCCTCGAACTGGAAATGTTTGAGACGCATACGAAGATGTTGGCGGGCCTCAATCTCGCTAGCACCACTGCCGCAACATTCCTCGGCGATCTCACTACATTGCTTGCAGAACAACTGCCAATGTTCCGCGAGAAGAAACTTGCATTCTTGTTGGATGATTTCTCAGTGCACCGAATTCCGAAGGATGTGCAAATTGTCCTTAACCGTATCATTTGGGAGCGAAGATCCTCTCACATCTTCAAGCTCTCGTCAGAGAAATACGGCGCTGTATTGAAAGATCCGCTGGATGCCAATGCTGACCTAGCGCGTGAGATGGTGGAGATTGACTGTGGTCGAGAATTCATTGCTTTGGACGACTACGACTCTAAGCAGAAGGCGCGGACGTTCGCGGTGGACTTGCTCAGTAATAGACTACATGCAGCGGAATATGTTGGAACCGCAGAGCAATTGATCGGGCACTCACCCAAGGGCTCACTCGCTAAGGAACCTGTAAGAAAGTGTAAAGGGCGGCATGAGCAGCAGTATTATGGCCTTGAGAGATTGTCGGATTTGTGCTCCGGGGACGTGGCGCATCTACTTCTTGTCTACAGGCGAATCTTCGAAGCAGGTGCAGTCGGCCAACACTCGACGGAGACCGTCTCGATGATCACGCAACACCGGTGCGTACGCAGCGTCGCGGGTGAACTTTTGGACGCGATTGGAGCCTATTACCCGTATGGTCCACAGATGCATAACATAGCCAAGGAATTCGGCGAACTGGTCCGACGCATTCTACACGATGGTCGTCCACTCAAGAAGGGCAAGACCCATGTGCCCACCGAATGCCCTCGCATTGAAATTGACCAGGACAAAGGTAGCGTAATCGAGGGATTGACGAAGCCACAGAAGGAACTCGCGTTGGAGCTGATTCGAAGAGCTGTATTCATCGATATGGGACCGGGTCTCTCGCGGCATGGTAATGAGACGACCTTGCGATGGCACTTACGACGGATTTACCTCCCAGCGTTCTTGGCCGCTTTAGCGAAGAATGACGCGGTGAAGGAGAAGCCATACTGGTTTCTATATTTCCTGACGGCTCCCGCGGGTGCGTGCGAAATGGTCTGGAATAAGTGGCCAAAGGTCACTGATATTCACAGCAAGAAACGCGATGAGCACGAAGATGTAGAGCCCACGATGCTTTAGGTGAGACCAAGAATCGCTACTAAAACAGATCAGCATATTCGGTGACTACTTATGGCTAAGATTCATATTTGCGAACTGAGTGATGCGATTCCACAATTGCCGGATGTTGGCGTTTTCGACCCAAAGAGCACCTCGCTATGTTCATACGGCGAACTCTTTCTCTGTGCGTTGGGTTTTGAACAAAGGTGTCTCACTCTTCCCCGACAACTAGCTGAGGCAGGATGGCGGTTCGGAGAAAGCCGATACATACAGTATTCGACGAACAAAGACGACAACGATGTGAACCGGCCTGAACTTGAAAGCTGTTTAGGTCGAATGTCGGAGAACGCTCATCCATTGCAGGGAGATGAGCCTGAGTTCACCACGCGGTTGAGGGAACTTGTCGAGAGACTGGAGCCACCTCGTGAAGGTGCGTTGCCCCGCGTGACGTTTGATATAAGCGTGGCCGCCAATAGAATGATTATGAAGTGCATGAAGGTGCTTCTTCATTCGAATATCTCCTTGAGGATCGTGTATTCGGAGGCGGCGATTTACCATCCAACAAGAGACGAGTATGACAGGGACCGCGCCCGCTGGAAGACGGAAGCGCAAGTTGGTCCAGAACAAGGCGTCAGTGACGTCTCGCTTAGCAACGATTATCCCGGCCACCAACTCGATCCGTTGCCAGACTGCATTATCCTCTTTCCATCCTTCAAGGCAGAACGAAGCAGGGCGGTAATTGGAAAAGTCGATATGTCATTGTTGGTGGCCCCGGGAAAGAAAGTGTACTGGCTCGTCGGAGCGCCCCACCTCGAAAATGATAGTTGGCGCATGGAGGCGATGCGGGAGATTAATGGGCTAAGGGCAGAACACCTACAGTTCGAGGTTAAGACCTTCGACTATAAAGACACATTACAGACGCTGGAAAAGATCCACGCTATCGTGTGGAGCACATCCAACATCTCGCTCTCCCCGATGGGCTCAAAATTGCAGGCCGTTGGTACATCATTGTTCTGCTTCCTGCATCCCGAAGTGCGCGTATGGCTCGCGACACCAAAGAAGTACAATGCAAGCCAATACTCCGAGGGTTGTAAAGCTACGTGGGCAGTCAATTTTGGTCCTACGTCAGCACTGCGGAAGCTTCTTGAGCGAGTTGGCAGTCTTGAAGTTGCCGGATAGGAACTGGTCCTCGATTAGGGAGAATGGTCCTTTCCGTCGGTTGTACAACGCCCAAATCCCTTTCCCGCCTTGAAACTTGTGGCCGGCGAGCGGAAAATAGGCGGCCTGCATCCTGTCGTCCGGAGACACGTCGATTTAAACTCTGCCTGCCGCCTGCACCGTATCGCAGTGATAGAGCACGCCGCACATGCGACAGACTTCTGCAATCTAGTTCATAGGGAACCACACGCCCGTCTCGTTGTTCGCCCACATTAGCGATACAACGGCGGTTTCATCCGTGATCGCGTCTTCCAGGTCCGCCAGCTTTAGCAACCCATCCCTGTCCACCGGCAGGTAAGTTACCCGGTAGCCCTCCTTCGCGCACGCCTTGTAATAATTCAGCACCGACGAATGTTCCACCCCCGAAGTGACGATATGCTTCTTTGCAGGGTTGGCCTTCAGCGCGGCGTGAATCGCCGCGTTATTGCTCTCCGTTGCGCAGGAAGTGAAAATGATCTCCGTCGGTCGCGCCTTGATCAATTCCGCCACCTGCGCCCGCGCCGTCTCGATCACCGCTTTAAGTTTGGACCCGAACCTGTATGTGCTGGATGGATTACCCCACTCCTCGCAGAAATACGGTCGCGTCGCCTCAAAGACTTCAGGCAGCACCGGTGTTGTGGCGTTATGGTCGAGATAAATCACAAGCTGATCCGGGGCGCGCCATCAGCCGCCGTGGGGGCACGATTGCCAACCAGCGCCTCGCAGACGTTTACGCACAGTCAGGCCGCCGCCAGCACCCGCGCGCACAGGACTTCGTCTTCGCGGAGAGGTTCAAGCGCGGAATCGGCAACGGTGATGACGGTCAGCGTGTCCCCCAGCGCGTTGAACACCTCGGCACTGTAGCCTTCGGTGCCATCGGGCGCGAGGTGGTGTTCCACCGGCTTCACGATGTCGCCGCGTTTCAGGCGGTGTTCCGGCAGGTCCCGTGCCAGCACCACATCTTTATATAGTTCGAACTTCATTCCATTCTCCGCTTGTCCGGTAGTAGTGTAACAAACCTGGTGACGCCTGACAAGCGCTCGGTCATCCAAATTGTGCGCACTGCCAGCCGCCCGCCATTTGGCCCGGCCAGCTTGCCGCAAATCTCGTAGTATTGGCCGAACTTGTTGGACTGCAAGGGTGCCGCCTCGAGCGGCAGAAGTTGCATTCGCAAGTCACGCAGCAATTGGTCGGCATTCTCTAACGTGTAACCGGCGCGCTCCAGAAATGCCGACTTGTCACCACGCGACTGCGGTACAAGCAGGTAACGCGTCGCTTTTTCTATGGGAATGATGGTGTTCCCTGGTAGTTTCATCGTTGGAGCCTCAGCAGACCATCGCGGTCCCCCGGCAAACACGGTCGCATCGCCTCAAGGAGTTCAGGCAGAACCGGTGTTGTGGCGTTGTGGCCGAGATAAATCACAAGCTAATCCGGGATGATCTTAGCGGAAGCACCCCCAGGTTCGCAACTGCCGTAAAACCGGCGTTGGTGGTTTCCTGCCCGGCATACTCTGCCAACATCCCAGCCAGGCACCCGCTCACCTCCCGGCGGTGGCCCGGCCCATTCTCCAGCACGGGCCGGCGTGGTGGCACCGTGCGGCCCTTGCGCTCCAGCGGGCAGGCCCCGTAGCTCCGGCCTTCCCGGACACTCTCCGCGGATCCGAAAGTGTGCGAGGATGGGCATTAGAGGTGTTGATGCTGCTGGAGGGGCAAGCCAGGGGACCGGGGCAGGCGGCGGGCTATGTTTGGGAGAGTGGCGAACCTTTCTATGGTACTAGGGTAGGTCCAGGGTGGTACCAGAGTGGTGCCGGGGTGGCAAGGGAGTGCAAGGTGCCATTCTCAGTATTGCGAATGCTTATGCAACCCAACCGCAAGCCACCCTCAAGCCACCCCAAAGCCAGGGGAAAGCGCGGGGCTTCTGCACCCTTGCTTTCCACATTACAATTTGACCTGCGCCCCCTTCTCACCTACCGTTCGGTAAGTTCATGGCTGAAACTGTTAACCATTCGACGACCCGCCGCCACATTTTGCGCGCGGCGCTCAAGAGCTTCGCCCGTTGCGGCTATGCGGCCACGTCGGTCCGGCAGATCGTGGACGATGCCCGGGTGTCCAAACCGGCGCTGTATTATTACTTCGCCGACAAGGCGCAATTGTTTCAGGCGCTGGTGGACCAGGCCCACGACGAGCGTTACCGGCTCATGCAGGCCGCCGCCGAACGCGGGGAGACGGTCGGGGAGAAGCTGGAACAGATTGTCGCCGCGGTTTTCGAGTTCTCCCTCCGCAACCGGGAGCTGATGCGGCTGGCGTTCGCCACAGCCTTTGCCGCATCGGGCGAGAGCCCAAGCCGCGTGAGGTGCGTCGGAAAAGGCCGGCGCAATTATGAGTTCGTCCGCTCCCTGATCAAGCAGGGCCAGGCCTCCGGCGAACTGGACCGTCGCTTCAGCGTGGACGACCTCGCGATGGGCATCTACGGCCAGTTGAACAGCTACGTTATGGTGCGGCTCCTGGTGCCCGATTGCCCGCTCGACCGGCGGACCGCCCGCCAGATCGTCCGTCTCTTCCTGCAGGGGGCCGCCTGCCGCCAGCCTAAGGCGAACGGCGCGGCGCGCGTCACTCCGTCAACCCGTCACTCCTTTTCCCGCTCATGATTCGCAAGCTCTCCCTCGCTGTCTTTATCGTCCTCCTCGTAGTCGGCGCCCTCGCCGGGGTCAAGTCCCTGCAGTTCAAAAAGCTCATGGCCTCAGGCAAAGATTTTGCCCCGCCTCCCGAATGCGTCTCATCTACGGTGGTGCGGGAGGAGAAATGGCAAGACTCTCTCACCGCCATCGGCTCGATCACTGCCTTCCAGGGGGTAACCGTTGCGCCGGAAATCGCCGGCATCATTCGCGAAATCGCCTTTGAATCCGGCGCGGTGGTGGCCAAGGGCGATCTGCTGGTGCGGCTGGATATCTCCTCCGAAGAGGCGCAACTCCGGGCCCTGGAAGCGCAGGAGGAGTTGGCCCGCCTCAACCTTGCCCGCGAGCGCACTCTTCGCAGCCAGAACATGGTTTCGCAGTCTGAATTGGACGCCGCCGAGGCGACGCTCAAGCAGACCCAGGGCAACGCGGATAACATCCGCGCCACGATCCAGAAGAAGACCATCCGCGCCCCGTTCGCCGGGCGCCTGGGCATCCGCCTGGTCAACCTCGGCCAGTATCTCGATACGGGCAAAGCGATCGTCTCCCTTCAGTCGCTGACTCCCGTCTATACCGGTTTCTCAATGCCGCAGCAAGAACTGGCCCGGCTCAAGACCGGCATGCGTGTGCGCGTCACGACCGACACCTATCCCGGGCGGGAGTTTGACGGGACGCTGACCGCCATCAATCCCGATCTCGACCAGTCCACCCGCAGCGTGGGCTTGCAGGCGACGTTCGAGAACCCGGAGCAATTACTCCGGCCCGGGATGTTCGCCCGCGTCGAGGTGCTGCTCCCGGAAGAGCAGCCGGTGCTGGTGATCCCGGCTACATCCGTCCTGAGCGCCCCTTACGGCGACTCGGTCTATGTGATCGAGTCGAAGCCGGGCAAGGACAACGGGAAACCCCAGTTGGTGGTGCGGCAGCAGTTCGTTCGGACGGGCCGCGGGCGCGGCGACTTTCTAAGCGTGGAATCGGGCCTGAAGGTGGGCGAGCGCATCGTGAGCGCCGGTATCTTCAAGCTGCGGAATGGCATGGCCGTGACCGAGAACAACGACCTGGCGCCCAAGAATGACCTGGCCCCGCGCCCGTCGGACAGTTGACCCCCTGGAGTCGCTCACGATGTCCTTTACTGACCTCTTCATACGCCGGCCCGTGCTCGCGCTGGTGGTGAATCTGGTGATTTTGATTGCCGGGTTCCAGGCGATCCGCACCCTCGTCGTCCGCCAATACCCGCGCAGCGACAATGCAGCGGTGACCGTCACTACCGTCTATGTCGGGGCCAGCGCGGACCTCGTGCGCGGGTTCATCACCACGCCGCTGGAGCGGGCTATCGCTGCCGCCGATGGCATTGACTACATCGAGTCCAGTAGCAAGCTCAGCCTGTCCACCATCACCATCCGCCTCAAGCTCAACTACGATCCCAACAAGGCCCTGGCCGAGATCAGCTCGAAGGTGGACCAGGTCCGCAACGACCTCCCGCCCGAGGCCGAAGTGCCCATCATCAACGTCACTTCCGCCGATTCCCAGTTCGCCGCGGCGTACCTGAGGTTCTCCTCGGACGTGCTGGAGGCAAACCAGATCACCGATTACCTCGTTCGGGTGGTTCAGCCCCGCCTTTCCGCTCTCGAAGGTGTGCAGCGCGCCGACATCCTGGGTGGCCGCACCTTTGCCATGCGCATCTGGCTCAAACCCGATCGGATGACGGCGCTGGGCCTTCACCCCGCCCAGATTCGCGAGGCGCTGGCCGCCAACAACTTCCTTTCCGCCGTCGGTCGCACCAAAGGCTCGCTGGTCCAGGTGAACCTCAGTGCCAATACCGACCTGCGCTCGATTGAGGAATTCCGCAACCTCGTCGTGCGCCAAGCCGGGGACAACCTGGTTCGGCTACGCGACGTGGCCGACGTGGTGCTCGGGGCGGAGGATTACGACTCGGAGGTTCGGTTCGGCGGCGCAAAGGCCGTGTTCATGGGCGTCTGGCCTCTGCCGAACGCCAACTCGCTGGACGTCATGAAGCGGGTCCGCGCTGAGATGTTACTCATTCAGAAGGAGCTTCCTACCGGACTCACCGCTGGGATTGCCTATGACGCCACTAAGTATATCGAGGACGCCATCCACGAGGTGCTGAAGACCTTGACCGAAACGCTGCTGATTGTGGCCATCGTCATCTTCCTGTTCCTCGGATCACTCCGTTCGGTGCTAGTCCCGCTGGTGGCCATCCCGATCTCCCTGATCGGCGCGATCTTCTTGATGCAGGTGTTCGGGTTCACGCTCAACCTGCTCACCCTGCTGGCCATCGTGCTGTCCGTCGGCCTGGTCGTGGACGACGCCATCGTGATCGTCGAGAACGTAGAGCGTCACGTCCGTGAGGGCCAGACGCCCCGGCGGGCCGCCCTGCTGGGCGCGCGCGAGCTGGTCAGCCCGGTCATTGCGATGACGATTACGCTCGCGGCGGTCTATGCCCCAATCGGCCTCCAGGGTGGCCTCACCGGGTCGCTGTTCCGTGAATTCGCCTTCACCCTGGCCGGAGCGGTGTTCATCTCCGGCGTCGTCGCCCTCACCCTTTCCCCGGTCATGTCCTCCAAGTTGCTCGACGCGGGGCGCGAGGAGCATGGCCTCACTGGGCGTATCAACCACGACTTTGACCGCCTCCGCCGGGCCTACGGCCGCGTGCTGGACGCGACGCTCTCTGCCCGTCCGGCGGTTTATATCGTCTGGCTGGTTCTGGCCCTGCTGACAATCCCGCTATTCATCCTGGCACCCAAGGAACTGGCACCCGCCGAGGACCAGGGCTTCGTGATGGGGATCGTCGAAGCGGCAGCGGATGCCACGATTGACCAGACCAGCTTCTACACCGAAGCTGTGAACCGCGCGCTGCTGAGCATGCCGGAGTCGGCCCAGACCTTTCAGATCACCTTCCCGGACAACGGATTTTCCGGCCTGGTGCTCAAACCTTGGGGTGAACGCAAGCGCACCGTCTTTCAGATTGTGCCGGAGGTGCAAGCCAAGATCAGCGGCATCCCGGGCATCCGCACCTTTGCCGCCAACCCGCCCGCGCTGCCGGGCGGCGGCCAGTTCCCGGTGGAATTTGTCATCGGCGCCACCGCTGAGCCCGAAACGATCCTGAAGTACGCCGAGATGTTGCAGACAAACGCTGCCGCGAGCGGCATGTTCGCCTTCCCGCCGGTCATCGACACCAAGATCGATCAGCCTGAAGTCGAACTGGTAATGGACCGCGACAAGGTGGCCACACTGGGCCTCAACATGGCGACCGTCGGCGCGGACCTGGCGACGCTGGTGGGCGGTAACTTTGTGAACCGCTTCAGCCTCGACGGCCGGAGTTACAAAGTGATCCCACAGCTCAAGCGCATCGAGCGCCTCAACGCCAACCAGCTCGAAAGCACCTACGTCAAGGGGCCAAACGGCCAGTTGGTGCCGCTGAGCACTTTTGCCACGCTGAAAAAGAAAACCGGGCCGCGCTCGCTCAACCGCTTCCAGCAATTCAACGCCGTCAAGATCAGCGGCGTCGCCATCCGCCCCCTCGACGAGGCGCTTCGCTTCCTCGAAACGGAAGCGGCGAAGATCCTGCCCCGGGGCTACAAAATCGACTACACAGGTGAATCCCGCCAACTGCGTGTCGAAAGTAGCAAATTCCTGCCTGCCTTCACCCTGGCGCTGGTCCTGATATTCCTTGTGCTGGCCGCCCAATTTAACAGCTTCCGCGACCCCTTGATCATCCTGCTCGGATCGGTGCCCCTCGCTATGTTCGGCGCGCTGGTCTTCGGCTTCCTCAAGATGCCCGGCGCGAACATGCCTTTTTTCACGAATGGCTGGACGACCACGCTGAACATCTACTCGCAGGTCGGCCTGGTCACCCTCGTCGGCCTGGTCTCAAAGAACGGCATCCTCATCGTCCAATTTGCCAACGAACTCCAGCGCGGCGGCCTGTCCAAACTCCAGGCCGTGCGCGAGGCTGCTCTGATCCGCCTGCGCCCGGTGCTGATGACCAGCGCCGCCACGATTTGCGGTCACTTCCCCCTGACGCTGGTCTCCGGCGCCGGCGCTGCCGCGCGTAACTCCATCGGGATTACCGTCGTCGCCGGCATGGCGCTCGGCACCCTGTTCACGCTGCTGGTGATTCCTTCCATTTACGTCCTGCTTGCCAAACAGCATGTCGGCGAAGAAGGAGGAGCTGCTGATCGCGACCTTGCTCTGGCTGAACCCGCACCGGCTGCATTCCCGTCCGCCGTCGAAGTTGTCGCGAAGTGAGGGCCAATTTGTGCTGCACCGGATTTCTTCAAACGAGACTTGCATTCCCGCTGGATTCCCTTAGTTTGTGCTCGCCTTTTGGACGCGAGCGTAGCTCAGCCTGGTAGAGCATCACGTTGCCAACGTGAGTGTCGAGGGTTCGAATCCCTTCGCTCGCTCCATCTTTTTCTGGGCGGGAAACCGAAATCCGAACCGGCTTTGCTCAACCGGGTGGCTTGCCGGCTGCCGTCTGGACCTTCGCCAAGGGACGGCCTACACGTGGGCTTCCACCTGCGATGACAC
>Ga0209777_10004376_pt1 | contig 16749 bp, 17 predicted proteins | sample FrelakmetHBP12HB_FD_187147 | JGI IMG/M metagenome (GOLD analysis project Ga0209777, IMG submission 187147) | Freshwater lake sediment microbial communities from the University of Notre Dame, USA, for methane emissions studies -HBP12 HB (SPAdes)... | ecosystem: Environmental > Aquatic >...
TTGTCCCTTAATGAACCGAAACTAACCCAACCCGAGAAAAATCCGACAACCGTCAGCGTCGATGAACTGGTCCGGATGGTGATACGGGACAGTCGAAATCGGAATCTAATTCCCCTGGGGGCAGCCGTTCCCAATCCTGAAAATTTACCTGTCGATAAGTTGAATCGAATCCTGGCCTTTGTGGCCCGGCGGAAAGGGACGCAGTGCATATCCTATGAGATGTCCAACGGCTTCGATCCGCTCCGGGTTCAGATTGCCCGGCGTTTACTTTCTGCCGGCTGCTCATTAAATCCCCAGGAGATAGTAATAACCTCAGGATGTCAGGAGGCGGTTACGCTTTCCTTGATGGCTGTATGCCGTCCGGGGGATACGGTGGCCATAGAATCCCCCACCTATTTCAATCATCTTCAGACGTTGGAGGTGCTTCGACTCAAGGCCATAGAAATTCCAACCCATCCCCGCTATGGAATCAGCCTGGAAACTTTGGGGACTGTTTTGAAAAAAAACAGGATTCGGGCATGCCTGCTGATCCCCAATTTCAGCAATCCTCTGGGAAGCTTGATGCCCGATGATAAGAAGAAGGCGCTAGTGGAGATGCTTGCTTTACATGATATACCTCTCATCGAGGATGACATTTATGGAGATCTTGGTTTTTCTCCGGAAAGGCCCAGGGTGGTTAAGGCCTTTGATCAAAAAGGATTGGTGCTTCTGTGTTCATCGTTTTCAAAAACCCTGGCCCCGGGATACAGGATAGGCTGGGTTACACCCGGGCGTTTCCAAACAGAGATAGAACGGCTGAAGTCGGCTTGTACTATCGCCACCGCTACGGCCCCTCAGATGGCCATTGCTGAATTCCTGACCAATGGAGGCTATGATCATCACCTCAGAAAAATCCGCCGGATTTACATGCGGCAGATCTGGTTGATGTCCCAGGCGGTGGGCAAATTCTTTCCCCAAGGGACCAAAGTTACCCGGCCGGCCGGGGGATTTGTGCTCTGGGTGGAGTTACCGGAGTATGTCGATGCCCGGAAGCTTTATGAACTCGCACTGAAGGTCGGGATCACCATTGCCCCCGGCCCCATTTTTTCTATCAGGCAGGGGTATCGGAATCATATCCGTTTGAATGCGGCTTTCTGGTCGGATAAAATCGAAAAGGCCATGGCCACCCTGGGTGGACTTGCGGAGGGCATGAAACGGTCATCGAACAGGAAAAGGTAAAGGCTTTGGTCAGCCCTTTAACGGCGCAACTTATTCCCTGGCTTTTCCGGTTATATGATTAACAGCAATTTTTATGATCGTGGTCTTGTCATTATATTTGGCAATGAACTTTTGACCTTCTTCCATGAAATCCGGGGAGTATTTTTCTACAATACTTAAAAGGGCATCGTGCCTCTCGCTCCCCTGCAACTCGGAAGCCGTCCCAAAGGCAACGGCACTCTCATATGCGGTTGTAAATTTTTCCGGCAGGACCCTGGCCCGGCCGACGACACAAAAGGAGACCTTGTTGTTGGCCCTGATGTTGTCCAGTTTATGGCCCTCCAGGGCACAATGGAAATACAGGCAATTATTTTTATAAACATAATTCAAGGGAATTCCATAAGCCTGCCCATCCATACCCACAGTGGACAAAATACCGTATTCGCCTTCGGCGAGCAGCTTGGTTGCCAATTCAATACGTAACTCTCTGTCTTTTCTTCTGACATTCCTAGGCATTTGCTCTCCTTTTATTACTGGACACAACGATCAAAATCTACCTCATGTTTGTTGTTCGCTCAACGAAAGGGTTGAGTTTCACTGCCGATTTATTAATATGCTTTGATTATTGCTTCTGCCAGGATAAAATTGTTTTCCCAATCCATTCATCGGCAATCAAAAGAATGGATAAATGATTTTCTTTTTCTATTATTTGGCTCACCGATTTCTTTTGTATCCCACTATCGGCATAAGTTGCATACTTGATGACTTTTTCAGGCACAAACAAGTCATCATTGGCTCCAATAAATAGTCCAAAGGGTTTATCTATTTTTTTGAACTGCTCCTGTGGGTTATCCGGTGTCATCGATAAAGACATATTGCGCGTGATGGATTTCAGCAGCAAAGGTTGTGCCGCCCGAACCTGCTCCGGATAATTAAAATAAACCGCCTGAGTATTTCCCAAAAGGCGCCCTCCGGATATGGCCGACAGGATAAAGACCCATTTTTTAACAGAGACAAAGGAGGTTTTTACATTTTCGCGGGCGGTGTCGGATTTATATCCAAGCTGGGGTGAGATCAAGAAATAACCGTCGACCTCTTCTTTCTTATTCCAGCCCGAATAATTTAATATCAGTCCGCCGCCGGAAGAATGGCCGCCCAGATATACAGGAATTCCCGGATTATTTTTTCGCACAGTCGTGATAAATAGGCTCAGATCAGTCCAGGTCTGCTCAACGGAAGGAGCGTCACCACGAGGGCCGCCGGAATGACCATGACCCCGTAAATCAACAAGATATACGGACGTTTGATATTTTTCACTCAACCCTTTGGCAAGATGTTGATAGCCGGCGCCACTGTAAGCGCCGCCTCCATGGATAAATATCAACACGGCAACCGGTTTTGTTGGCGGGAATTTTGTATAATACGCAAGATCGATGCCGTCAGAGGCCTTAAGAAATTGCGGTTTGTCCAAAAAAACTTCTTGTCTGTTTTGTATTTCCTTAAAAGATATGGGCGTTGGTTGATCCTTGGATTTACATCTCACCATAAAAATCAATATCAGTAGAATAAGAAGAAATAGAAAAACAAGATTTGTTTTGGTCATGGTTTGTTCCTTCTGTATCGTAATACTATAAGGACCCTTTTCTTATAATGGGTCATGGATCAGGTCTTGCAATATCATTTTTTCTTTACCCCTACCTCTGCCGTCACCATTTCAACTGTAATATAAAGATTTCCCCAACAAATCACAATCTTTTTCTGATTATGTTTAGGAAGGAATACCCGAACCACGAGCCAAGAAACTTATATTCCAAGGCCTGGCCCGATAATTTTTCTTCTATGGGTTCGGGGACAGGTCTATTTTTGAGAAATGCATTTTTTTGCCATTTAAGCTATAATCAGTTACGATATTTTGAAGCAGCATTTTGAGAGACAGAGTCCATAACGGGCATGATGTTTTAACACGATTGGAGGTTCCAATGCCATCACAACCCCTTTACGGCTATGCAGGCAAACTGCTTCGGGTGGATTTAACCCATGAACAACTCATCGAAGAACCCCTGGATATCGAAATAGCCCAAACCTTTGTGGGCGGCGCCGGCTTCGGGATTGCCTATCTTTACAAGGAAGTTCCTCCGGAAATCCCATGGTTCGATCCTGAAAACCGGCTCATTTTTGCCACCGGTCCCTTGGGCGGCACCCGCATTCCTGGGGGAGGCACCTTTTCGGTAACCACTAAAGGGGTCCTAGCCGGCGGAGCAGCCTTTAGCCAGGCGAACGGATTTTGGGGCGCTTTTCTCAAACGTTCCGGTTTTGATGCCGTCATCATTCAAGGCGCAGCGAGTCGACTCGTTTACCTTTATATTCATGATGGCCTGGCCGAGTTGAGGGATGCCCATCATTTGGCCGGATTGGATACCTGGGAGACCGATGATCAGATCAAGAAAGAACTGGGATATAGAAAACGAGGGATGAGTATTGCCGGTATTGGACCGGCCGGAGAAAACCGAGTGAAGTTCGCTGCCATTGTAGCCGATAAGGGGCATGTGGCCGGACACAACGGCATCGGTGCCGTGATGGGTTCGAAAAAGCTCAAGGCCATTGCGGTTGCGCGGGGAACACAGACCATCCCGCTGTATCATCCCGAAAAGGTAGCGGCCCTATCTAAGGTCATAGGGGATAGCGTCCGAGAGGGTCAGTTTACACGCAACCTTTACCAGTATGGCACCTTGGGCACCTATCGGCTGGTGGAGAAGGCAGGCGCACTGCCCATCAAAAACTATACAACCAACGTTTATCCGGACAAAGAAAAACTGGAGCAGTTTACACCGGAATACATCCGGGGCCGTTTTCAGCCCAAACTTAATCCCTGCTGGATGTGTCAAATGCACCACTGTCATGATTCAACCATTACGGAAGGACCTTATCAAGGGTTATCCGTAGAGGAACCGGAATTTGAATGCCTTTCGGCCATGGGCGGTCAGATCGGTAATATGGAAGTGGCCTCGGCCATGATGCTCACCAATGTGGTCGACCGCCTGGGTCTGGAAATGAATGAGACAGGCTGGGTGATCGGCTTGGCTATGGAGTGTTATGAAAAAGGCCTGGTATCGAAAGCTGATCTGGACGGCATCGAATTGGATTGGGGTAATGTGGAAGGGGTGAAATCCATGCTCCAGGCCATTGCTTGGCGAAAGGGTTTTGGCGACATCCTGGCCGAGGGAGCCATGCGGGCCGCTCAACGGATTGGGGGAGAGGCACCTAACTTCGCTATTCATACGAAAAAGGGTAATACCCCTCGAGGATATGACCATCGGGCTTATTGGACCGAAATGTTCGACAAATTGACCTCCAACACCGGGACCCTGGAATCCCGCCCTCCTGTTGGAATGGCTGTAGGGCAAGACTTGACGCCGGAAGCCGTAGTATCCAACACCCTATCGGGGAAGGGAAGGATGTCCTTCATTGATACGTTGGGGGTTTGCTTTTTCTCAACCATGACGACAGTGAAAGTTCTGGCCGAGGCCCTCAGTGAAGCCACGGGATGGAATATTACCGAAGAACAGGCGGAACTGGTCGGTCGACGTATTGTGAATTTGGCGCGGGTTTATAACTTCAGAGAAGGACATACCCGAGCTCTGGAGGCCCCTTCTCCCCGTTATGGATCAACCCCCGTCGACGGGCCTTTTGCCGGAAAAACCATCATGCCGAAGCTGGATGAGATGCTGGATGATTACTATCAACGGATGGGGTGGGATAAGGAGACCGGCAAACCGCTTCCGGAGACATTGAAAGCACTGGGCTTAGCCTGGGTGATCAAGGACATTTGGTAGAGATCCTATTCCGCTTCCCTAAGTGCAGAGGAAGTTACCCCGACCTACTTGAGCCACTGGACGTATTCAATTACGTTGTTGTCCGGGTCGCTGATGTAAATCCACTTAGACCCGGTGTTTTCCAGCGGCCCTTTAATGACCGGGATATGATGTTCCTCAATCAATTTGAGTGTCCGGTTCATATCCTCGCTGGTGATGGCCAGATGCGGACAATACGGCGGCTTGATCGTCGGCTTGACAAAAGGTTCGCCGCTCAGCCATTGAAGCAATTCCAGGTTTCCGTCTTCCAATTCCAGAAAGGCATACTCCTCTTGTTCTTCCGTGTTCACCTTTCGGAAGAGGAGCCGCAGGCCCAACACCTGGGTGTAGAATTCGATGGACTGATCCATATTGGAGACTTCAAAAGCTACATGGTCATTCTTCATCGTGGATGCCTTCTAATCAACAACCTCTAAAACCGGTTTGTTGACTTTCTTACTTCAGAAAGTCTGAAAAACCATATTGCTTGGGGCTTCCCTTCAATTGAAATGTTCCATTTGATAGCTGCCATAAAGCAAAGCCAAGAAAGAGGATGCCCATAATTAAAAAAAGCGTGCAAATTCTTTGGAACTGTTTAGCTGAAGTATTACGAAGAATGTATTTCCCCCAGCTTGTACTTAAAAGCTTTTTAGGTGCTTTGGTCCCCATATAAGTTAAAATTATCCATAGGATATAAAACCCAAAAAAAAATGCAAAACCCAGGTATTCTTGTGTGCTCATAGTCAATACGTCCTAACATCAAAATCCGCTTTGGTAAATAATTGTCATGGCTTTACCTAACCCGACCCCATAATACATATTTTAAATTGTTCTTCAAGAATAGATTTGACTTAGTCTGGTGTCCCTAAATCTCAGCTGTTTGAACAGCCAGGATTTCGCGGCCGAAATGATTTTTAAACCATCTTTTTAAGCCCTGAATCTCTTCCATTTCTTTTAGGGACCGGGGAATTTTCAAAGCCAAGTCATTAATCAGAGCGTTATTCAAAAGGATTCCAGGCTCCATATCCAACTCTTTTGCCCGCCGATCCCGCCAGTTTTTTAGTGCCTTGACCCTTTTGCGCGCGGCCGATGGCAAATCCGGCCTGGCCTCCCGGGGGTAGACCGGAAGATTTTTATCGGGAAGGGCCATGGCTCGGTGAATTCCCTGCAGCAGGCCCTTCCCATATCGGTTGATTTCTTTCCGGCTCAAAGCTTTCCCTGTTTCCATTTCTTCTGGACTCAAAGGTTTTTTTATAGCCAATTCCAGAAGGGATTCGTTTCGAATCACCTTGAAAGGAGGAAGATCCGCCTTTTGGGCCTGGGCCTCCCGCAATTCCAACAAAGCCGCAAGAACGGCAAGACCTTTTGAGTCGAGGAGAGCAGCCCTTTTTACCTTTAAGTATAGCGGGGCATGATTGGGGGGTGTAAAGCGGACCTTAGTCATAAATCGGCATTCCTCCTCCACCCAGGATAACCGGCCCTTCTCTTCCAGTTCCCTTTCCAGCATACGCGCCAGGGGGATCAGGTACTTGCCGTCCATCGCCGCATATTCCAGCATTGCCGAGGATAAGGGCCTTCGAGACCAATCGGCCCGCTGAAATTTCTTGTTCAGCTCCACCTGGAACCGGCTTAGCAACACCGCTTCCAGGCCGGTCTCCCGGAGGCCCAGAAATTGACAGGCCAAATGCGTATCAAAGAGGTTGTCCACCTCGAGCCGGAAGTCTCGGTACAGGGAACGGATATCGTAATCCGACCCATGCAATACCTTGCGGATGCCGGGATTGGAGAAAACGGGATGTAAAGCGGAAAGATCCCTTAGCGCCAAGGGATCCAGGACAAAAGTGGCGGATTCCGTGGCGATCTGCAGGAGGCAGACCTTTTCGAAATAGTGGTAAAAAGAGTCCGATTCCAAGTCGACCCCAATGATCTCGGCCTGACCCAGAATCCGGGCAATCTCTTTCAATCGCGGAAGTGTCTCTATCCATTCATAAGAAAATCTATTTCCATCCATCGCCCTGTTAGAGCCCTTTCCCATAATCGGTCTATTACAATAATTTATTTTTTTGCGATCTTAATAAATTGTCTTTTGTGGGATTATATAGATACGTTAGGTTCTTGGTGTTGTTCAAATCACTTCTTGAAACATTTCTTCTGACAAGTGACCTTCGGCGATTGGGGTTACCGGCCCGGTCATGACAATGCCGAAGTTTTCATCGATGGCGATATGGAGTTGCCCACCCGGCGTATGGACGGTAATGGATGAATCGCAAAGCCCGAGCTTCCGGGCCACGGCCGCGGCGGCACTGCTGCTGCTGCCCGAGGCCAAAGTATAGCCCGCACCCCGCTCCCAGATCTCGATCCGGATGTTGTTCCGATCCAAGACCTTTAAAAACTGCACATTGGTACGATTGGGGAAAAAAGGATGAACTTCCAAAAGGGGACCGAAGTTTTTGGCCAACTCCGGGGTAAGGTCTTCGACTTGGATGACGCAGTGCGGGTTGCCTATGGTTGCCCCGCTGAAACGAAAGGTCGTATCATTAATGGTGATCGGCTCCTGCAAGACCTCCCGGGGTTCCCCGGCAATGGGAATATCCGGACTCCAAAAGCTCACCTTGCCCATCTCGACCTGAACTTGTTTTCCTTCATCCAGCACCAGGCATTTAACCACGTCTCCCTTGGTTTCAATACTGAACTGCTCTTTATCAACGAGCTTGTGGTCCCAGAGATAGCGGCAAAAGATACGCAGGCCGTTACCGCTCTTTTCGGCCTCACTCCCATCGGGATTAAAAATGCGGATTGAATAGGGGGCTTTTTGAGAGGGCAGGGGGCCCAAGAGAATTCCATCCGATCCGATTCCATAATGACGGTGACAGATGATTCTGATTTGGTTCGGGGTAAGATCAATGGGCTGGTCCTTAGGATCCAGAACCAGGTAATCGTTGCCCAGGGCGTGGTATTTATAAAATTTCATCATCAAACCTTACCAGGATGCTGAAAAAGGCTCATCTACTGTGTTGCTCTCATCCCTCCCCGCCTTATGGCGGGGCAGGCTTATTGCGACGTACTAATATGTACGACTCATTCCTCGGGATTTCTTCGCGTAAAAGACAACGCTCAGTCCCACCCCTTCGGGGCGGGTTCCCGGTTTCGAGCGCCTTGTATCTGGGCCTTTTTGAGCATCCTGAAAAAATTATTTCTCACATCTTGTTAATTAAACAAACCCGTAGCGTTGGCGTAAAGCTTGGGAAAGTTGACTCAACAAACCCAAGACACGTTCTGACAATGGTTCGGTGAGCAAACCTCCGGCGCCGCAACTGGGGGTGATGAGTGCCCGCCGCAACAGCAGTTCCTGCTCAAATCCCTTTTCCACCAACTGTTCTAAGCCCTTTTCAAAACGGGACAACAAAGAGGGAACCGTTTCGGCCGCAGCTGCTTTAAGGTTAAGGGTGGGGACAATACCCCAGCCCAGACAGCCTCCCCGATCCAGGAAAGCGCGGAGTTCGGCGGGATAGAGGGTAATGGCCTGCAGGTGGTCATAGGCATCGAAGTCGAGTATATCCAAATCGGTTTCCATCAACAAAGACCAGTCGGTATTTTCTTCGCAGTGGATACCGGCCAGCCCGCCTTGTTTATGGATGGCTGCCGTCACCTCGTTTATATCTTTGACAACGTCCTCCCTGCCTATCGTTAAGAAAAGATGTTTGCCGAACCCAAGCAAAGACGGTTCATCAATAAAAATCATGACCGGAAGGTTGAACCGGCTTAATTGAGTAATCTGCCAGATCGCTTTCATCTCTATCATTTTGATGATAAGGTCCCGAAGCTGTTCATCATAGTAAGCGCAGCGTTTGTCTTGATCCAAATAATTTATCCCCAAGGTTAAAGGCCCGGTAACCTGCCCTTTGAGCATACTTATCTCACCCATGGCGATCCTTTCAGGCAGCTGTTTCATGAATTCGGCGAATCCGGCTGCATATTGGGGCGACAGACCAAAGGTTTCCAGGGCCTCAAGATCATGCTTTTCCGTTGCGTCCAGATAACGCTGGTAAAAAACGACCATTTGTTCGATGTAGTCGGGAGTTTCTACAGAAAAATAGAGGTATTCCCCTTCTTGAATTAATCCCGGTAATCCTTCCGTAAATTGGGTCATCATGTTTTCATATGAATTTTTTTTAGGGAATTGGACCCAGGATGGAATATTAGGTGTATTCTCAAACATGAGCTTGGTTCCCTGGGTTACATCGGTATGGGGTAGACTGCCGATGGTGGTAGCCAGGCAGCAGGGTTCAAAAAACGAGTGGGAAATTTTGAGGTTGCTCATCTCTGATGCCCTTACTAGTGTACTGTAACGGTAAACACTTTACAGTCTTGTCATTCCGGACCCCCGATTACGACCTTCGGGGGCAGGCTTGATCCGGAATCCAGTCTTTTCAATCTGGATTCCCGCTGGAGTTTATCCCGCACTTGATGCGGGACGTGAATGACTTCATTAGAACTATTGTAAACCTGTTATTGAGACACTATATTAGATAGTTTGGATAATATAATTATTTAATAATTACGATAGGTTTGTCAAGAAGTTATTGAAAAGGGCGGATTAAAGAATTTTCAGTTTTGTAAAGAGTGGTCCTCCTGCCCAGGCGCGAATGGCCTCCCAGTTGCGGAAATCGCCTTCCGGCACTCCCTTGGATTGGATGATTTTCTTATTCAACCAAGGGAGGTTGCTGTAATGCATCGCTCCGGCAAAAGGTTCAATATCGACCGGCTTTACCTGGGGTATGGTTTGAAGAACAGGATCTAAATAGGCTAAGGCTATTCGACGATTCTCTTCGCTTGGTTGGTGCATGGTCATACAGACCATGAAATAAGCCACCGGAATCTGACTCAATATTTCAGAGTTGGCCTTTACAAAATTCATCGCTTCCGGCATCCATTTGCCTCTGTAAATGGCACTGCCCACAACTACACCTTGATAGGAACTCAAATTTTTCACGTTTCTCATTAAGGAAACATCCGCCTTCGCCCCCTTACTGCATAATTCTTTCCCGATAGCCTCGGCAACACCGCCGGTGGAGCCGTACTCGCTGACGTAGGCGACTAATATTTTTTTGGCCATATTATTATTCTTGTCTCCGCATCTCGTTTCAGGAAAGACGAATGAAGCAGCATAGCTGGATCCTGCAGCCGAGATACTTCCCAAGGATAGGGTCCCGATGATTCCCCCGGTCAGCGCCAGGAAATCCCGGCGGCCCATATTCCTTTGTTTGTTATCCTTCGTTTCCATGAACCCTCCTTTTTTAATTCAATTTAAATATTTTTGAAACAAAAGACAGACGGGGTACCGAAAATAAAAAAAATACTTTCGTTTAGGCTATTTTAATGGCCATCATTCCCAGGACGATCAAGATGATCCCGACAATTTTAATTCCGGTAAATTTCTCTCCCAGGAAGACAAATCCCATAAGCGCGCCGATAGCCACCGCCAATTCCCTTAAGGCCACCACATAACTAACCTGGGCGATCCGGTAAATAAAAAGGATCAATAAATAGGTGACCAGTGAACCCGCCCCGATAATAAAACTATATTTTTTGTATTCTTTCCAGGCCAGGGACAATTCACGGCGTTTAAAAATAAGGACGTAAGGGGTCAGCCAGAGCGTGGCGATGATCCATAGGCCGAAGATGTAGGCCACCGGATTCATGATGCCCACCCCCAGTTTATCGACAATGGAATAACTGACGATCATGGCCCCTACCAATAGAGCGAACAACAGTCCTTTGGGGCGTCCTGATTTCTGGGCATCTTTCAGCCCGATGAACAGGGTTCCAACACTGATGGAGGCTATTCCCAGCAGGCCGAACAGCGTAATGGTTTCGTTTAAACAAAAAAAGGCGATCAAGGCGGTCCCGGCAACCCCGGTCCCTCTGGCTATCGGGTAGGCGCTGGAAATATCCCCGTGTTCATAAGCCTTAGCCAGGGCGAAAAAATAAACGGCGTGGATGGTTCCGGTGGCTATAACATAGGGGAAGGCCCTGGTGTTTAAAATATCCTTGATGGACAGGGTGAAAAGGCAGGGGAAGATCAAAATAAAGGAGACCAGCAGACCCAGATAGACTACATAAAAATTACCGGAGGCTTTTTTAGCGGCGAAGTTCCAGGTGGCATGAAGAAAGGCGGAACAAATAATCAAAAGAAATACGATCAGGGACATATGGTCATCATGCCTTTCTACTATAGTCTCTCAGACGATTCTTTTCAATGGTCACAAGCCCGTCATTCCCGCCCCGCATCAAGTGCGGGATAGACTCCAGCGGGAAGGAAGGGCTTTTTAAAAATTTTTCTGGACCCCGCTTTCGCGAGGGTGACAACTTGGAAGTCTCCTTTGACCATTTTATTAATTAATAGACCCCTGCTTTCCATTGGCAGTCATTTCTTCGAGGAGTTTTTCTATCCTCTGGGGATTGCCGATTCCGCAGACACAGGGCTTGATCAGCATTTGAGCCCCTTCCTCCGGGGTCATCTTTCCCCGTTTGATTTTTTTCACGATGTCTTTCACCAGATACTGAGAGATCAGGGCGTGTCCGCATTGGGTGATGATCTCCAGGGTCTTCTCATCCGGGAGTTTTTTCGTTTTGCCGAAAATACCCAAAGAAAGGTTGTAGGTATGCTCTTTCAGGTCGTTGGCTCGGCAGAGACAATGCACGTCGGAAAAGAGACCGGACAGGACCATGGATATGCCCAGTTTTTTTGCTTTAACTTCCGCAATCAGATTCCGGACATCATCCTGGTTATTAAAGACAGCGGTGATTACCCCGCCGCGCGGCAAGAGTTTCCTGAGTTGCTCTTCGGTGAGCCCCATCGGTGCACCGATAAAATTAGCGGGTTTGTATTTTAAGACCGCATCGATAAGGGGAACCATCCCGGGAAGCTTTCGATCTTTTTCCTGTTGGTGTACCATGAAAAGCACAACGATTTCCTCGCCCGGTCTGGCTTCTGAAAGACCTTTGCGGTTTAAGGTGTGAGTCATAGTTCCTCCTGTTTAAAACAAAAAAAGGATTCAAGGATTCGAGGGGTCAAGGATTCAAGTGAAAGGCATGGAAGTTAAAACCCCTGGTCCCTTGAATCCTTTTTCATGCCTATTGCTACGTTATAATCGTTTAGACTAAGGCCAGACCAATGTTGACTTTTCCATTGGGGTAAATATCATGGCCGGCGCTTTTGAGGCGCTCGATAAACCGGCAGCCCCCTTTCGAGTCGGCCCGGGATATGACGCTCATGGTGGCCACCGAATCCAGCTCCCTGTTCATAAAGGCCTTAATCTCGGTGATGAAATCGACGGCCCTGTTTTCATCGATGATGAATTCAGCGATGGCGCTGAGCACCTTTTCGCCTAAAACTTCCGGTCTCAAGGCCCCGGTTTCCTGATCGGCAATCAGGTCCATAACCGGATTGTCTTTGGCAAATTCGACCTTCTTTCGTTTTAGCTCCTTAACGACTTTTTCCAGGTCGATGAGATAGGCCCCGATACCCGGACGGCCCAGTTCTATGGAAAAGCCTATTTTTCCCTTAACAAAATTATTGGTTATGTCGTTGGTTTTCATTTCTTCCGTCCCCCGGCCGCTGATACCGGTGCTTTCGTGCCTGATGGTCGGATCGGAAAAAACGGCCCTGACGATTCTTGGATAGGGGATGGTCTCGACCTGTTTTATGGCCCCTACCGGGCAGATGTTCAACCGCCGGCAAACACCGCATTCCACGCAGGTCTCGTAGTCAATGAGCACCTCCTTGTCTTTGACCACGATGGCACCCATGGGACAGACGGGCCGGCAATCCAGACATTTCTTACAAAGTTCTTTTTCAATATACATAGGTGATCGATTCCCTTTCAGTTGAAGGAGAATAATTTTATTGATTTCCAGGTTTACCCGATTTCAGGATATAGCGGAGAGCCGGCTTTCATAAAACGGGACATATGCCGCATCCCGGCAACGAGTTTATCGCTTTTCTTCTCATATAACTGGGATTCATACCAGTAGTATTCGGTCTTGCTGGTGACACCCACCGCAATAACCTTACCTTTTGCCCGATAGGGGACATCGGTTTTTACCGGACCGTTAAAAAATTGGATTTCGGTGCCGCCAAAAAAACCGACTGCCCGCGGTACAAATGGAAGCGGCACTTGCATAAAATTAATTATGCGACTGAGTGGGGCAATGGGAGGACCCCAGGGAGATTTTTTGGAATACCACGCGATAACATCCTCAAGGTACACCAGCCAGTTCTCCAGGGCAAGGGAATCGAGTACTTCCTCGAACGGCGTCATCTCATCCCCGGCTTTGATCCCTTTTAGAATCCGTAATTTTTCCGGAGGACTGCTTTCTATCTCCAAGGCTTGCAGATATGATTTTTCATTGGGATTGCCCAGAGAAAGTGTTCCTTTAGCCACGATCCGTCCGTCCGGTGTTTCCGCCCGGGCCTCCACCTGAACATGCTTTGCTCCGGCCGGTGGGACCTGGACAACCGCCCTGACTTCTTCTCCATCCAACAAGGCATAGGTATAATACAAACTGATCGAACCCGTTTCAAAACAGTTCTGCCCGAAAGCCTTGATCATGATGGGGGCAAAAAGATCGAGGTGTTGGATCCCGGCGACGACTCCGCCGCGCATACCCACTTTTTTGGCCACGTCATCATTATGGATGGTTATATGTTGTTTATTTACGGTTTCAATTTGGATATTAAGGGGGTTGTCTTGATTTTTGAAAAGAGTCCGCAGAATGGGACGAGTTTCGGGGGTGAAATCATTGATGGCTTTACGCCAAGGCCCAACCATCCAACCATTTTGAATCATATTATCATCCGTCATATTAGTAAACCTCCTTGATAAGTTCTGGGAAGGGGAACCCTTAAGACTATTAACTGACCCGTTTGGCCCTTTTGCCTCCAAAGGCATAAATGGCTCTGGTACCGGCCACGGCCTTTCCGCTATGAAGGGTGCCTTTGGGGATTAAAAATTCTTCACCGACACCTATGGGGATTCGCTTTCCTTTCATAATCACCGTGTATTGTCCTTGGACCACCGTAAAGTACTCGTCATAGTCATGCAGGTGTTCGGCGGATTTTCCTCCGTCTTGATAGGTCCAGAAGGCCATCTGGCTTCCATCCAGGCCGTCAAAGACATATCCCTCAATCCCTTTGGTGTATTGTGTTTCTGTAGAAATTTTATTGGCCGGGTGTTTCATAAATCCAGGAAATGCGTTCATGATTCCTCCTTAGGAAACGATGATATTTCAGTTTTAATAAATATTCACCTATGCAGTCCTTTGTTGTCCCTTACCCGGCCTCTCCTATCCCGGTAACGGAGCTTCTCCGCTCAAACAGGAGAACATCCCGCCACCGCCCGCCCATCTGCCCGAGTTTCTCGCGACGGCCAATCATTCGAAATCCGCATCGTTCATGAACGGTGATGCTGGGCTCGTTCTCCGGGAAGATGCCAGCCTGGAGGGTCCAGATTCCGCTTTGCTCCGATTCTTGCACTAGGGCCTGAAGTAATCGCCTGCCGATTCGCCGACCTCTTTTGTCGGCCGTAATATAAACACTGACTTCGGCCACACCGGCATAGACACAGCGGCTTGAGACCGGGCTTATGGCAGCCCATCCAATCACTCTTTCAGAATCGGTGGCGACAAGCCGGCTCTCCTTTAGGTGACCCGCATCCCATTCTTCCCAAGACGGTGGTTTTGTTTCAAAGGTGGCATTTCCGGTGGCCATACCCTCTTCGAAAATCGAACGGACTGCGGGCCAGTCTTGCACGGTCATCTTTCGTATGGCCTGACTTTGATTGGAAAGGACCTCCTGTGAATTTGAAGAGAGATTGAAAACCGTGTCTTTAATCACTGCTTCAAGTTTCCTTGATATTACACTGATATCTTTTCGGAATTCCCATCCGACAGACTTCCAAAAGTCGATACCCCCTGTATTGTCATTGAAAATAAAGAGATGGCACTTTTGAATACCTGCTCCCTTTAAAACCTGAAGACACCGGTCAACAAGCTGGCGACCAAGACCTTGACGACGCCACTCCGGATGAACAGCCAGGTGGTGGATGTATCCGCGCCGGCCGTCATGCCCTGCCAGGATCGCACCTACCAGCAAGCTCTGGGTTCGGGCGACGAAACTCATGCCGGGATTACATTTCAGATAGGACTGGATATTTTCCCTGGAGTCGGCGCTGCTAAGCCCGATCCCTTCGCACTGTTGCCATAGGGTGAGAACTTCATCATAGGTCTCGATCATAAATGGTGAGATGGTTATTGTCATATTTCTTCACCGAAAGTGGTTAGTTGGGTAAACCCAGAAAGCGAACGCACTCCCTATCCCGCTTTCAGCAGGACTGCACTTTGGTGCTGGGAGTTTCAAATTGCGGTCGGTCGCCTCGCGGCCCCTGGATGGCCATCCATCTCTCCGGATCATTTATTGGTCCGAATCCTAGTTTGGCATAAACCCCGTGGGCATCCTTGGTTTTGAGTAGCCACTGATATACCAACGACATCTCCGGGTGATTCATGGCATACTTCACCATGGCCCTGCCGATGCCCTTACCTCGGCTGTCCGGATCGACGATCACATCAAGAATATAGGCGAATCTCACCTTGTCGGAAATAAGACGCAGGAAGCTGACCTGTTTTCCAAATTCATCAAATCCCCCTACAACGAGGCTTGAATTTTTTGCGCCGATGATTACCTCATCTTGGGTTATCCCCGGAGACCAATAGGTATCATGTAACCATTTCGATACGGGTTTGAAATCCATATGGTCGAATCCGGTCTTAAATATTGTTGGCATTATTCTTCCTTCAGCTCAAATGGATTTTATTATTCAGGAGAACGCTTGATACCAAGAGTTCCAACAAAGTACACCAGACCGATGAACAAGGCAACCAATGAAGATGCCAAAGATTGAAGACCGACGGTTTCGGATGATGACAGAATTCCTGTGTAGATCAGCAGTTGAGGAAACAACATCAGTCCTCGTAAGGTATATACACAACTTATCCCTAACAACCCCCACCACAAAAGAGGCAAGCGGCGGATATGCCCGGCGCCCGACAGGGCATAGAGGCCGAAGACCCCGAAGATAATAGCCATGAAGAGCCCGGCTAAAATGAGCAACGGTGGATTGGCAACCATTTTTTCCGGAGCCCCGAAGTATTGACTCAGAGATGGAGAAAAAGCTATTCCTGCTTGGAATAAAGCAACAGCAAAGCTGAGAATGGCTGCAATTTTTAGTGATTTTTTTGAGCTGGGCAATGCTTATCTCCTTTTTTCAATTAAGAATCCTTATGCCAAGTTCACGATAAATCCCCCAGACCTATCTATTTCGTTTGAATCTTCTGACTGATTTTCGACGAACGATGAACGACGAACGGTTTTTTTCCTCTTAAACCGCATCCATGACTCCCCGAATAAAAATGGGCTCCATCCCAAGCTGGGAGACATCGGTTTGCAACGAATTTTCAAGATTGGATAAAGCAATTTTGTCATCAAATTCGCTAGCCGCTTGCAGAATCGAAGGAAGCAGGGTTGCATCGCTTGTTGTATTGAGAAAGATATTCGGCCGGCTCAAAACATAATGGACCACTCGACGGAGTACATCGGGTTCCTTGACCGGCTCGTACCAACTGAAGTGTTTCTGCGTAT
>Ga0209777_10004377_pt1 | contig 16747 bp, 18 predicted proteins | sample FrelakmetHBP12HB_FD_187147 | JGI IMG/M metagenome (GOLD analysis project Ga0209777, IMG submission 187147) | Freshwater lake sediment microbial communities from the University of Notre Dame, USA, for methane emissions studies -HBP12 HB (SPAdes)... | ecosystem: Environmental > Aquatic >...
CGCCCATCATTCCCACTATACGCCTTCTGTTTCAGTCCATGTGGATACCCTATACAAGGACTGAAACAGAAGGCGTATTGTGGGAATGATGGGCGCCTTCTACTGGCGTCCTGCCCTGGACCGTCTGGACCTATATCTTTCCGATTTCTTCCAAGGTCTTGTCGTCCAGGTCCTCAAACAAGCCGTCGTCCTGGTCTTCCAGCTTGGGTTCCCCTTGGAGGTCGTCCTCGTTGAAGATCCATTCCTCCGAGCATAGATCGCAGAACGCGCCCCAGCCTGGGACGCTCCAGGCGTAGGCGTCAGACGCCATGCACCATGACGCAGAGAAGTAACGGACCAGCTTGGGGTTGCGGATTTTGCGCAAGAAATCCAATTCTTCCAGGATGGTCCTGCCAGTCTTGGGAGACTTGTCGTCGCCCGGCTTTTCGTATGCGGGCGCGGCGAACTTCATGTGATGCAAGACGATTTCCAACAGGCAATCCCAATTGTCGTCGACGACCTGCCACCAGTCCTTTTTGTTTTTGATCTCCGGCATGGTCGGTCCTCAAATGAATGGGTTTGGGAAACACCAACTATCGTTGACCTTCTCGATAAAAACTATTCCTCCCCCGGTCCTGCCAGTAGGGCAGTTGATTTTTACGAATTTTTCCAGATCCTCAAGGCTTGCGTCCTCGTCCTTGCAGATGTGCTCAGCGGCGGGTTTGGCGACCAGAGGACCATAATTGGCTCTTTCGGCCGCAATGCATGCTTGGATTAGGCTCTTGAGGTTACGCGCGGAAAATGCAAGAACGGAGCAATTCCCGTCCGGATCCATTACGACGATGGCCTTGGCCGGGGGCTTTATTGCCGTTTCCGTCGCCTTCCCCTGGGGGTCTGGGGTACTGGATTCAGCAGTCTTCCCCTGGGGTTCTGCGAGCCAGACTATGGTCTTGGTCGGTTCCCCTTTGTCCTTTTCTTCCTGGAGCCTTTCGATCTCCGTCCTGATGGCGCACGATGTGCTCCAGGAATCGAGCATCGCCTTGGCGGCCTCGACATGTCCCATGTCCAGCAGGTCTGAGAACGCCTTGAGCAGCCTAGGGGCATCAGGTTCTTGTAAGGAGTCTTTGGATTCGTTTGGCATGTTTGGTCCCTTAGAGTTCGACGGTTAGCAGGACTGGCGGAAGCAAGTCCTGGTTGCGCCGGTCCTTTTCCATTTCGTACAGGACAGCTTTACGATTGGGGTCCAGGATGGCGGAGGCCTTGGTCGCCTTCCCCGGGACGGTCAGGGTTCCTTGGGCCGGTTCCAGGTTTTCGTTCAGCCAGAGGACATAGGTCCTGGGACCGTCGACATGGACGACCTGGACCGGGGATTCCAACAGCCCCGCATGATCTACCAGGACATAGTTGGCGCCTTCGACTGGGGGAACAATTGGGGCAACTACTTCCGGTCCCCGGACCCAGCCCGGGTATGGGACGCCTTTGTCGAAAATCCGTTCCCAAGGCTCCTTCTTCTTGGGTCCCAGGATTTCCTGTTCCAGGCGTTCCTTCTTGATCTGCGTCGGGCGGACGACGATGGCCCTCCCCGACTTGGTCGCGTACTGGACCTCGAAGGCGACGACATCTTCGGGGATCGGCTCATTACAAAAACATACTAAGCCGCACTTGAAGTCTATACTGCAAAAATTTCTTTTGGTTTCCAAAACTTCTTCTCGCATAACAAACAATACATCCACATAGGCGTCCTCCTGCCTATATGTTCTTATGTTTGGACTAAGTTCCTTTATCAAAATCAAGACCCTACCATATCAATGGATCCAACCCTGCAAGGCTGCGAGCATGGTCCAGATGAGCGCAAGAATCAGGATCTCGTAGCCGCCAGTCTTCTCCTTGTCTCGCACATGCTCCAAGACCTCAACGCCCAAGTACCCGGTCGAAGCCAGGGCGCAGAAAATGAAGAACGCAGAGACCAGCGAAACCAAGTCTGGCACGGTAAGACCCTTTCTGGATTAAGGATAGCACAGGTAGAACCAGTAGTCAAGGCGACCAGAGTCCAGAAGAGGGCCTGATGGCATTATCTCTGGACTCCATTACAGGAATGTCCCATAGAAGGCGACCCCGCATCCAATGGAGTCCCAAAGAAAGTCCACTTGGCGACCCTGATGGCGTCAGGATCCCCGACCGCCTTGGAGGGGTCGTCGGAGAGCTTGACGACTGGGATTCCATTGAGCCGCACCATTTTTATAACCATATTCAGGGCCCTTAGGGGTCCGGGAAACGAGGTCTTGGAATTCGACATCTCCGTCCCGATCCCGAATGAGCACTTGATCCCCAGCCTGTCGCAATGCTGCTTGATCAAGACGCATTTCTCTGCGTCCAGGGCGTCGGAGAAGACGATGGTCTTGCTCGCGGGGTCGATGCCCAGCCTGCAATAATGGGCGACCATGTTGTTGGCGAAGCAGAAGGGGTCTCCGGAATCTTGTCTCGTTCCGCTATACAGCTTGGCGAAATAGAGGTCGAAGTCGTCAAAGAACGCTTCTGTCCCGTAAGTATCTGTCAGGGCGATTCCCAAGTCTCCTCTGAACGCTTTGACCCAAGCATCCATTGCGAAACGATTGGCGTGCCTCATTCCCGTCAGTACGCTATGAGCCTGGGTCCATTCGTGTGCTACGGTCCCAATTGGCTTGGTATTATATTTCATGGCCAGGAAAACATTGGATGTCCCGACGAAACCATTGAACCCCCTTGAGCAGGCGACGACCATGTCCTGGGCCTTCCAGGAACGCCTCCTTCTGGTCCCGAAGTCCGCCCAATTGCAGCCCGCCCCTGACAGGATCTTGGCTTTTCTTTCCGTGTCGTCAATCAGGTAATCGTAGTCCCATGTCAGGAAATTCCCATTCCAATCATGTCCTCCGCCCCCGAAGTAGATTTCGCTGATGATTGCCATCAGTGGGACTTCCCAGAGACTTGATCTAAACCATGGTCCCCTGATCCTAACTGACAATTTTCCTGCCTCGTCAACGGCGGTCTCAACCTCTTTGGGATTAAACCGGTAGTTGCGGATGTACTCCAGGAAGCTCTTGCTCAGGTATGGCATCTTGGTCTTAAGGAACTTATATTCCTCGTCAGTCAGGGACAGCGCGCTCATTTTCCTGATTTCATAATCCAGTAGTTTCTTGAACCTGGAGTCGAAGACATCCGAAGGTCTGCGGTTGATGAATTGGAACTCCGCCTCAGCGTCTGGATACAGGCGGATGATCGCGTCGTCCATGCTCAGTTTATAGGCGTCATTGTCCAGGATCGAATTGATTATCATCTTTTGCCTTCCCATGACAATTCCTTGTAACGCGCGACCTCGTCTGCCCGGATTCTCCCTGACAAATTAGACAGGAACCTAGCCAGTTTCTGAATCCTGTACTCCGCCAGCGTCTTGATCGTCTCCGGGGAATAATGGGTTCTGCCTACCAAACCTTCTTGCTCAATGTCCTTTTACGATGTTGTCGCGAACCATCTCTGAAAGAGTCATTTTTTTCTTGCCCTCCTGGGCTATTAGGAACAGCGTTCGCTCCCATTCCAGGCTGGCTAACATCTTTTCCAGGATTACCCCATGGTCGAACGCTAGGTTGGTTTGCAGGGCTTCCCAGACGGGCATCCAGGTTGCGTCTGCGGCATCATATCCAGGCTTTGCGGACTTGGCTTCCTCGTCCGAGACGAAGGCCCAGAAGGCGATGGTTATGGTCCTGCCGCGAGGATCTCGATCTGGGTCCCCAAACGCCCTGAACTGTTTTAGGACGGTCGGTTCAAGCCTAGTCTCTTCCTTCAGTTCCCTTGCCGCCGCCGCTTCCAGGGACTCTCCGATTTCTACGAAGCCTCCAGGAAGGGCAAACTTTCCAGCGTAAGGATCTGACTTGCGCCTGATCAGAAGTACTTCCAGGCTGGGCTTGAAAACAGCGATATCCGCCGTAACCGCCGGGCGCGGGAAGGGATAACAGTAAGGGGCGTACGGTTCCGTCATTTTTTCAGGCCTTTCGTCGAGTGTTCAAAGACCATCTTGCCGTTGCTTGTTTTCCATTCCCGGTCTCTCAGGTTCCAACCGACATCGTCATGACCGTAGCAAAATGACGGTTCTGGGATGTCTGGATATTGGTTAGCCAAGCAAGCCAGCAAGACTCCTTGCTCCCCTATTGCCGTTATCCTGAGCAGCGTAATTATGCCCGTACTTGCCTTCCCGACCAGAAGAGTTCCAACTCCCCACCCGTTCAAGCGACAGGTCTCGGCATCGTTATCCCCTCGTTTCATTGCATTCCGTCCTTTCGCATCCTGGCCAATGAAAGGATTTCTCTCCCTCGGCCATGTCCGTTAGGAACCATCCATTCTTGCACCACAACCAATCGACGCTCCAATAGCCGCCCAAGCAGGCGGTTACGTCTTCTGTTTTGGACTTTATATGCGCCTCCGTCTGCTCGTCCAGGATGGAAATGCTTGCCAGTTTTTTCTTCCACCCCCTTTTTGGGATGGGATTCCTGATTGCGTCGGGTGGCCAATAAGGATGGATGCAAGTAAGCTTTCCGTCACTTCCAAAACACCTGAACTCCCGGACTATGGGCATCCCCTGGAAGGCATGGAAAGTAGGCCATAGGACAGTATCGGGTTCCAGCATTTCCCTTAGGACCCAAACATCAAAGCTCAGGTCCACGCACATTGACCAGTCCATCAGGCGTATAACATGATGAGCCATTTCCGCAGCGGAAGGGACGAAACAGGTGTTGCTCCATTCGTGCTTGCCAGACCCTAATCCCGTACGTAGAAAGACGGGATATTCGAACTTGTCCTTGACTACTGAAAGCAGGCTTTCGACTAGGTGGTCGAATGCGCGGGATTTCTTCCCGTCCAGGATACCCATCATCTCGACCATATCCGCAGAACTAACGAAAACCATTTCGGTTCGCGGGACCTTTATCTCCGGCAGGTCCTTGATCCTTGGGAACCAGTAGGAAAGGCAGGTTTTGTTCATCGGCGACGATTTTCCTTTGCCAATGGGTCGTTCAAGACGGACGAATAGGCCCGAATCAGCCAGGCTGTTTCAGCCATCTCCCGCAAGCAGGGGATCATGTCTAGGCAGTCAATTCCGTTGTCTGGAAAGGACGACATGCGGTTGAAGCGTGCCGCCTGTTCCTTGAAATCGGACTTGGCTTGTTGAAGCTTGAATTCCAGCGCAGTTTTCATGGTCGCCATCCATTCGCGATTGGCATTTGACGCCCTGTCCCAAAAGCCTTCTTCGTAATCCGGATTGAAGGAGCCAACTGGCGGCGCTTAAACTCCTGGCGATTCATCCTATCCAGGATTTCCCGGACGAACTTTGGGTCCCTGATGTTCTTGGCATACAGGTCCTCCGGAAGGGACTCCGCGATCTCCTCAGGGGACTTCCCGTCTTCTATGTGCCCCATCAGGATCTTGTCCAGGAGACCGTAGTTGGGCAGGCTGTCGGAGTCCAATTGCCCCGGTTTCAGTTCCGCCGACGGCGGCTTGTTCATCGTCGCCTTCGGGATGGGCGCGGCGCGCCCATCCCGATTAGCCCTGGAATTGACGTCCTCCGCGACCTTGTAGACCAGGGTCTTGAACAGGTCGCCTATGACCGCCAAGCCGCCACAGGAGTCCCCATATTGCGTGAAATAGCCCATGGCGATCTCGCTCTTGTTCCCCGTGCTCAGGAGCAGCCTGCCCTCCTTGTTGGAAATAGCCATCAGGATCGTCCCGCGGACGCGGGCCTGGAGGTTTTCCTCCCAAAGCTCGACCTCCTCGGAGTAGGATCCGCCCTTCAGGACGGGATTGAGGGTCCGCATGTAGGAGGAATGGGGTTCCCCGATGGGGATGGTCCTGAACGAGATGCCCAGGTTCTTGGTCAGGACCTCGGCGTCCGTCCTGCTGCCTTCCGACGAGTACTTCGAGGGCATGGAAACTCCCAGGACGTTCTTAGCCCCCAGGGCCTCCGCGGCCAAGCAGGCTACAAGGGCGGAGTCTATGCCCCCGGAAATCCCGATGACGGCCTTGGAGAACCCGGTCTTGCGGGCGTAGTCCCGGATGCCCAGGACCAGTGCGTCGTGCGCCTCCTCGGCGTCGGAGCGGCCAACAAGGGCCAGAGAAGCGCCCAGTCTCCCCCGCAACGACCCCTCTAATGTTACAATTGACAATTCCTCTTCGAATGGCTTGAGCGTTTCAACCATGTTGCCGTTGGAGTCGTAGGCGGAACTCCGGCCGTCGAAGACGATGTCGTCCTGCCCTCCGACTTGGTTGACATAGATGACCGGCTTGCCCCATTTGGTCGCGATGTGCCGCAGCATCCGGTCCTTCAGTTCCTGCTTTCCAAGGGCAAAGGGAGATGCGGAAATGTTGATCAGGATGTCCGAGTCTGGGGCGCAGTCTGCAAGCGGGTCTTTGGAGTAGCGGCATTCCTCGGTAGTCCAGAAATCCTTGCAGTTCCAAAATTCTTCGCACAGGGAGACAGACAGCCTGATGCCCTTGAACGGTATGGGGTTTTCGGGCCCCGGACCAGGCTTGAAGTACCGGGCCTCGTCGAAGACATCGTAGGTTGGCAACAGGCTTTTGGCCCTTGCCGCCAGGACCTTGCCCCTGTATGCCAGGATGGCGGAATTGTAGAGCTTGCCCCATTTCAGGCTGGGCGCCCCAAAAAGGATCCCGACCTTGTCTGTGCTTAGGTCGGTCCATTTCCTGGTCCATTCCTCGTTCTCTGAAAGAAAGCCCCCGTCATTTAGCAAGTCCTTGGGAGGATATCCGCAAGTGCTTAGCTCGGGGAAGACCACCAAGTCCGCCCTACAGGAGATGGCAACCTGGACGAAATCCCTGGCCTTCTCGAAGTTGCCCTTGAGGTCCCCGACCGTTGGGTTGATCTGCGCCAGCGCGATTTTCATGCCCGCCTCCTCGACCCAAGGATACCATAGGAGCGCGGAGGCGTCAAGTCGCCTTCTTTGGTCGGTCCAGACCCCTGGAGTCGCCTTCTTTGGGTATCCAGACGCCCAAAGAAGGCGACCGACCCTGAAAACAGCCCAAAACAAGCGTTCCTAGGTCTTCCCAGGGGCTGGGAGACCATGGGAGGTCCCCAAACTGGTCTTCGGTCTGGACTGTCTGGGAGGCGCGGGAAACGCGCTAAAGGCTAGGCGGCAAGAATTGCCGACATGGTTTTTGCAAACTTGCAATTTTGCCGGACCCAGGAAGTCTGGATTCCAGGACTCCTGGAGAAGGCGACCTTGGGTTGCTTGCCGGAATAGAAGTCCCGGATGTCCTTGATCGCGTAAGGGGCGGTCGAACGGTCGTAGTCCTTGCGAAAGGACCTATTGGCGCGGGGAAAACCAGTTCCCGGTTCCCAATAGAGACCGTCCTCGCACTCGATGCGGACTTCCCCCTTGCGAAGCCTGATTATTTCCCCGATCCTGCCCAATTGGGCTTCGGTTGGAGTCCGATTAAGGTCTATGACCCCGGACCTGGAGTCGATCCTGACCGCCCCGGCCTGCATGAACTTCAGCATCCCTGCCGTCCCGCCATGTCCCCATGCCGCCCCGATGTCCCGATGATCCATAGCCCGTTCCCCTGGCATTCCGCCCTCCCGCTTGCCAGAGAAGTCCAGGAGTCCCCCGTTGGGCAAGATGTAACCGGCTTCCAGGAGGTCGTCGGTCAGACCGAAATGTCGGATGATTTTGTCCAAAGTCCTGGGATGGAGGTTGTTGGGCTTTTTGGGTCTTGAGGGATTGGCCAGACCCAAGGAGAAGGCGACGGCTTGGGCGTGGTCGCCTTCCATGGGGGTCCCGCGCCCCGTCAGCCTTTCGAAGATTTCCTTGGCGTCCTGGGCGCCGCGCCAGTCATAGCCGCGGGAGATCATGAAATCGCTAATCTTCTGCCAGGCGTCCATGGGGATGGCGGCAGGGTCTGGAGCGGAGACGGTTTTGGTTGTTCCGTCGGGGTTGGGGAGAAGGAGATCCAAGGTCTTAGGCTCCTGGCAGGGCAGGCTTGTTTCGCGCTGAAGCCTCCGGATTCAGATGGGGGTCGTTGACTACGGACATGCCTTTCGGCGGATGTTTGAAGTCGACACGTGTCTGTTGGGGGCCGTAATCCCTTTCTATCTCTTCCTTGAATGGTTCCTGGATATTCCTGGGAACCCAACCTTTCGCGTAGTCTTTCAGTTTCCTTACGGCATCAACAAGCATCCTTCTTACTTGTGACGGGGTCAATTTGTAATGCTTGGCCATTTCCTTGATCGTCCACTGACCATACTTGGGGGACAATCCAAAGCCCAGTACCAGGAGTTTGCGTTCCAGGGGATCAAGGTCGAAAAGCAGGTGCTTAAGGTTCTTGCGGTCAAGTTCCAGTTGCCGCAACCCAGGATCTTCGTAGGCGAACTTACAATTGCCTTTCAACCAAGCCTTGGTTCCCATCTTTTCTTCCGCCTCGTCCTCGCCCTCTTGGAGGAGTTCGGTTTCGTCGCCTTCCAAGGACCTCAGGAGGGCCTGGAACTCGCCGATATGGACCTGCTCCTCAGCAGCGATGTCATTCAGGAGTTCCCTGACTTTTTCGTCCTTGGCGAACTCGGCGATGGTCTTGTACAGGTGGACTGCCTCCTCCTCGGCGCACAGGGAGAGGCGGACGGCGCTGACGAGTTCCTGCTCGGTTATCTCGTCCCCAGGCTTCTTGCTGGGGAAAGGATGGACGAACTCCATTGGAGCCTCCTATTACGACTACGGCTTCGCCTCCAGGACCTGTTCGACGATCGACTTGGGTTTGGTCGCCGCTGGCGGGGCCTGTTCCTCTCCCTTGGCGGTTGGTTTCTTGGCCCAACCAGCCTCTTGGGCTTCCTTCAGTTTGGCGAGTCCCGCCTCGGTTTTCTTGAGGGTCCCGGAGAACAGGGAGGAGGCGATGGACTCCAGGGTCGGCTTCTGGTCCTGGGTCTTCCCCTCGGCGGGTTTGGCTTCCGTTGGCTTGGCGTCCTTGCCCATCTCCATCTTGGAGACTAGGTTGGACAGCAGGCAATTGTTATTGGAAATCTTGGCACTCGACATGTCTGGCATGGCAATTCTCCTCTTTGTCCTTGTTCCCCGAAACTTGGTGCATTCCCTTCAGGGCATGCCTTGACAGGGGAATTTATGTCGTTATGATATTGGGTAGGAGGGCTGCGGAATGGCAAGGACTAAGGAATTCCTTTGGAAACCTGAGTCCGGTTCTTGGCCGGAGATTTGGGTAGCTCGTTGGACGGACCCGTGCTCCGAGATAAAAAACGTTTGGATGTCGCCCGACCAAGTCAGCCAGGTCAATCCCCTAAGCTGCTTGGCTGTCGGCTTCTTGGTCGAGCGGACCAAGAAGGCGATCAAGCTGGCGGGATCAGTTTGTGCCAATGGGCATTCCGGGCAGGTCCTGGCTATCGAGACCAAGAGCCTGGATTTCCTGGGAAAGCTGGCGGATGTCGGGAGACCGGGGAGATAACATGGGACCTGGAACAAAAATCAGTCTCAAGCAAGCCAGGGAATACGCCTTGTCCGTCCTTCTTAACGCTGAGAAGGAACGCTCCGACTTCGCTGAGAGGGAGGCCAAGATTGGGACAATTTATGCTGATCCTAATCCCCTCGAATGGACAAGGGAATTACCCAAGGAACCTGGGTTTTATTGGCATTGTTACGGCCATTGCGAGGCTGCGGTCGTCAGGATTAACCCTAGTTTATGGGTCGACGACCCCGACTATTGCGACGAGTATGGAAAATACAGACGCCCGCACATTACCGAGTACAATAAGACTCCAGGCTGGTGGTTGGGACCAATCGAAGTTCCGCCCCCGTCGCCCGGACCCCAGTAGGAGGCGACCATGGCTTGCAAACTTAAATGTCCCAAGTGTTCCAAAGTTCTTAAAGAAGAAGGCGACGCCATGAAGCGTGCTCAGGGGGAATATCGAGTTTTCGATTCGCTTTGGAATCCCAAGTCAGAGGCGGGTAAATATAGGCTAATCGAATGTTTGTCTTGCTACCATTTCGGCGGGCCCATGGATTTTGATCCTTGTTTTTGGATTAAGGTATCAAGGGAGGCGCTCAAGAGAGCAAGGGGCAAGAAGGCGACAGCGGTTTAGGCGAACATGCTGCCGGATTGTTAGGAAATAAAGTCGCCTTCTCCTGGAGTCCTGACTCCCAAAGAAGGCGACTCCTTAGGCGATAGTCCTGCCTGTTACGAACGATCTTGCTTGGATGGTACTGGTCTGCCCGGCTGTCGCAGCGGCAAATTGCAACTGGATGGTTCCAGCCGTAACGCCATTGACGGCGATGCCGGTTACAGAAACGTGTCCCGTAAAACCGGGCATGAAGCTGATCGTACTGAGCGTTCCTGAAACGGTCAAGTTCTCCCCCTGGAAACGGAGGTTACCGGTATTGTTGCTGGTCCCGTAGAGGGCTGCCGTAATCGCGCAGCCCGCTGGAACCGTCAGGGCGAACTTGGTCCCGGCCGCCCCGCCAGTACAGAAGACAATGAACTCGTAGGTCCAGACTTCGTTGGCGGCTATAGGAAGCGACATATTGGTAACATTGACGCCTGTCGCCAAGGTCGTATTTTGGGTTGTCGTAGTCCTATTGCTGCCTGCTGATCCACCGCTCATGCCGTCCAGCTTAGCCTTGTCGGCGGCACTCATGTAGCCAGCAACAGAGGGGGTTGCGGCGGCGATTGATCCTGTCAGGGCATTGGCTGCCAGAGTCAGGGTCAAAGGCGCCGTTCCAGATGCGGAATTGACTCCATTGGAGGCGTTACCCGTTACAGTTCCCGTCAGGTTGGCAGTAATCATTCCAGCGGAGAAGTTGCCGGACGAGTCTCGTTTGACGATGGTCGAGACTGTATTTGCGTTGGTTGCGGCGTTCGCCGCCAGTTCGGCGGAATGGACATTGGCTGCCGTAGAGGTTCCGACATAGGCGACTGTATTCGCCCCTCCGCTGGCTCCTCCAGTAACATCCCCGTTTAGGGCAGTCGTAAAGGTCGCTGCTGACCCAGTTGCGTTGCCTGTTAAGGTTCCCGTGACATTGCCAGTCAGGCTGGCAGTTATGGTTCCAGCGGAGAAGTTTCCAGACCCATCTCTTTTGACGATGGTCGAGACCGTATTTGAATTGGTTGCGGCGTTCGCCGCCAATTCGGCTGAGTGGACATTGGCTGCCGTAGAGGTTCCGACATAGGCGACGGCGTTTACGCCGCCGTTAGCTCCACCCGTGACATCTCCTGTCAAGGCAGTTGTAAAGGTTGCGGCAGAGCCGCTGGCGTTGCCTGTTACGGATCCTGTCAGGTTGGCGGTTATGGTACCCGCTGTGAAGTTTCCAGAACCGTCCCGCTTGACTATGGCAGATGCTGTATTGAGGTTGGTCGCGGCATCCAACTTGGTCTTATCGGCGGCGATCATGAACCCATCCGCCCCGCTTGTTACTTGGGCATGGCTCGCCCCGCCCGTTCCGATGTGATTGGTCAGGTTGGTTTGGACTGTATCGACATCGATTTTCCTAGCTGCGTCGGCATTACTTCCTGGGGCGGCCAAGGTAGTTATCTTGTGAGAGTTGAGACTAATATCCCCCGTTGGTACCCCAAACCCGCTTAGGGATATGTTCGCTTTGTTTAGTTGTGTATCGCCGATCCCGCTGGCTTTAACTTCCAAGTTGTTGGATAGATTGATATCCAAGGTAGCATTGTCGACTTGGACATCGAAGGCTGTTCCGTTGAGTGCTAGACCTGCGCCAGGGGAAATGGTGCTCGATTGTGAGAACTTTGACCAAGTCAGGTTAGAGGAATCCAGGGTAATGGGCGGAGTCGTCGTTAGGACATAGCCCGCGCCGATGTTGGCGGATCCAGCAGTTACTAGAGTGAATGAACCGTTGGTTATCTCCGCGCTGGCATCGAAGTCCGATGCCCTAGTCATGACCCAGGCATGTCCTCCAGGGTCGGCGGCTCCGATATCCGAGACGGTATAGATGCCATTCTGCTTTTGGTCGGATTGGTCCTTGACCAGGACCCTATTGGTTGCGATCGCCGTAACGGTATCCAGGACTAGGACTGCGTTAGCCCCTGCATTGGTCATGGCTTTCGTTATGGAGCTATAGGTAACATTCAGGGCTGCTGTCGTCGCCATCCGACAGGGGTCCTTGACGCTTAGTCCGGACGCCGTAGCATCGGCATAGTGCTTATTACAGGCGTCTCCGGCATTTTCTGGGTCGGGGAGATTGATGATTGTATTGCTATTAGCATCGATGTTCCCAGACAGAGAACTCCCTGCGGTCCTAGCTTGTTCCAGTGTCGTAGAGTGCGGATTGGAGGTATTTCCCGTATGGGAGGACAGGGCTGAAGATGTCGCCTTGGCGTCGATTTGCCCTTGAATACCCCCAGTTACCCCGTGGACATAGGACAGTTCTGTCGTTGTTGTAGAGGACGCTGTTGGCAGACCATTGGAGTCAGATACCAATGCTGCGCTCGCTGTTATTGCGGAAGCCTCTACGATCTTGCTTCCGCTGGAGACCATAACCCTGTTGTTGGATAGGGCTGAGCTAGAGTTTGTCCCGCCATTGGCAATCGCTGCGACTCCAGTTATGTTGGCGGCGGTTCCAGTTGCATTCCCGCTCAGGGTTGCGGTTATGGTTCCTGCGGAGAAGTTTCCAGACCCGTCTCTCTTGACGATGGTCGAGACCGTATTCGCGTCGGTCGCAGCGTTAGCTGCGACCGTCGCGGAGGCGACGCTGGCGGCTGCCGAACCCCCAACGAAGGCGACGGCAGTACCGCCGCCATTGTTGCCCCCAGTAACATCCCCGCTCAAGGCGGTCGTAAAGGTCGCAGCGGAGCCGCTGGTATTGCCAGTGACATTGCCTGTCAGGTTGGCGGTTACCATACCCGCAGAGAAGTTCCCAGAGGCGTCCCTAGCAACGATGGTCGATGCCGTATTGGCTGAGGCGGTCGTTATAGCGTGGGTATGGTCGCTACGCGCGAATTTTGCCTGTGTTCCCTCGTAGTTGGTCGAAGTCGTCGATAGGTTGGCTGTCGGTGCCGCAGTTGTCAGGGCGTCTAATCCATTGGGAAGATGTCGCGCCATATGCCCGGAGACGTCGACCCCGTCGACCAGGCCCGTTCCCGTAATCAGGTTGTGGTTGTCGAGGTCCAAATCGTCGGTCATCGGCGTAGTACCGTTAAGTAGTAGAAACTGATGGTGCCCCGCGTCTCCTGAGTTGAGGTTGGATAGGCTGGTATGATCTGAAGTTGCCGATGTCCCGACTCCCGACTTGGTAATCAGGGTCGGGCGTTCATCCAAGACCGTATCTATGACCGTCGCCGTCTTATGGACTACTATCGCCGCGATGGAGGCGACTGACAGTCTGAAGAAGTCTGGGATGTTGGGTAGGGCTCCGGCTTCCGCAGCCGCCTTGCTGTCAAACTCCTCCTGACCGTATTGCAGGAAGTATTGTTCAGGCTCCCCGCCAGCACCGCCGAAGATGTACAGCAGGTGCTTGGCGTAGTGAGTAGCGTCCGTCAATTCCGTCAGTCCTACGCCTTCTTTGTCGTAATAGTCGGTTGGGACATCGGTCAAGGATTCCGTCGTTATCCATTGCCCCGGGTTGGCGACATCCCGGTACCAAGTACTGAAGGTTATCGGAGAGGCCCCGGTCGGGTAAAATTCCCACGAGGAATAGCCGTAACTGCCTTCCGAGACATTCAGCTTCAGATTGCTTGCGGTAACCGTCGAGCCGGAATTGTAGATGGGACCAATGTAGTGGCGAAAGAGATTGTCATAGCGAGAGGAAATGGCTGTCATCCGCCTACTGATTGGGGCTACCAAAATGAGGCTGGTAGCCGTAGTCAGGACCCTTCCTAATGTTATGCTGCTATAGAATGAGGGGATGGCCTCTGAATATTTTACCGTACTGTCCGCCGAGTCTACATATATAAAATAGGCACTGTTGGCAGGGATGGTCTTCTGTGCGGCACCCCAAGAGACATACTTGACCGTACTGACTTCCGGGTTGGTACTATAGGCATATCCCGTTCCGGCAGCTACTTGCAAGACCAATCCCGAGACCCTGCTTAGACCTCCGCCGGTTGTTAACCCCGCTGTTGCTCCTTGGGTAATTTGAGATGTTAAGTCCGTCATTCCCGCGAAGGTAGATCCTTGGTAGAAGTCGCCTACGAGCATCAGGCTGCCATCTTCGGATCCTTGTCCCAATACGGAAATGTCAGCCCCGGAGACGACGGATATTTTGGTCCTATCTGATATACTGCTGATCGTACCCGCAGCAAGGGGGTGAGCTACCAGCCAATCGTAAGTTGTATTGTCGTAAATTAAGTCCCCAGTCGCATCTATTTCTGGTCCGTTTCCTTGACTGGGAGAATGGACGCCGATGTTGAAACCCTTGATCATTGATCCCAGGATATGGAGATCCGCGCCATCTGCTACCTCTATGGCTGTTCCTGTACCGTCTCCGATCAAGGAACACCCAATGAACATGACCATCGTATTGGTGCCGCGGTCGGTTCCAGAGACAATCCCGACCTCAGCAAAGTCGGTCATCCCAGATGGGGTATCATCGGTTATGAAGTTGGTTACGACGCAATTGAGCGAGTGCGTTCCGTCCGTTGATGCCTTGAGGATCAATCCGCATTCGCAAGTTCTGGCTGTAGAACAATCCAGGATGTCTAGGGAATTTTCCGTTCCGCTGACCCCGGAAGCATCAACGCATACTAGGTTGGATCCGAACCTGACTTGGTTGAGGGAAACGGCTCCTCCATGGTACCGGATTGCTGCTCCGCTCGTAGCGTTCCTAATTAGCAGTTTCCTAATCGTAGTATTGACCGTACTCGGAATGACAAACAGGTCGTTGGTTGAGGCTCCCGCCTTAAGCTCGACTATGGTACAGCGCGTCTCGTCCCCAGAGATGGTAACATAATCTCGGCAGGTTATGGTATCTTCTTGGTAGGTTCCTGGTCCTACGGCAATATTGTAGCGGTTGGAATACCCTGAGTCGCTAATGCTCTCCATCGCCGCCTTGATGGACTCGTATTGTGCGCCCTTCATTCCGACGGTTACTGTATGCCCGTCGGAGTTGGCGATGAAGAATTCAGACGATGAGTTGATGGTAGTCTTGGTCGACTCCGAATAGCCGACGAAATAGCCCGTCGCCGTCGCGCTGGCGATCTCGAAGTTCTTCGAACATTCGCTGAAATCCATCGCCTGCATGACTACATGCTGGTTGCCGGTAGAATCGGCGTAAACAGCCCTCCCGAAGTTGGCTATCTTGATGGAGGACATCGTTAGTTCGGCCCCGTTGGTCGCGAGGAACCCGTTGCCAGTCCCCCCAATCCCAACGCAAGTAGCCCCTTGGACATTGCAGGACGCAGTTGCGCCATTGATGATAAAAGCGTTGGTCGGGTTGGAGGAGGTAAACTCGAAGTACAGGTTCTCACAATTCAAGGAGCAGATCTTGCTGCTGTTGGCGATTGCATTAACGACGATGCCGCAGTCCGTAAAGTCGACATACTCCAAGAAAAGGTAGGAGTCTACGGAAGTTGAGGAATGCAATATCCCGGTTGCGCAACTGAGGATGGAGACCTTGTGCATCAGACTGAAGTTACCAATGTCGCTGCATTCTACCCCGTAACGCCCAGAGGGGGCGTCCCTAATGGTTAAGTGCTTGATTCCTGCCCTGTCTATCAACCTAAAAACGCTGTGGTCCCCGTTGGGGGCTACAACTACGGAGTCGATCGAGGGACCGACGACATAGACGAAGGTTGGGACTATTATCAGCGGCTCAGAGTAGGTCCCGGGACCGACCTGTACGACATACCGGTTCGTTGTCGAACTGTCTGTTATCGTAGCACACGCCGCTGCTATTGAGGAGAATTGGACCGTAGTCGGGTTCTTGCAGACGGTCAGGATGTGGTAGATTGACCCGAAGCCCTGCTCCATCTCGATCTTGGGTAGGTAGTCGTCGTCTTCGTAGTCGACCGCAATGTAACCCCTTGCTAGGGCGTCTTTTATGGCGGGGGAGTTATCGAACAACTCCTGCGATACGGAGTAAACATCACCCCTGCGGACGACCAGCGGAGCCGCCGCCCGCTTTTGTGAGTCCCGGACTTCGATAGTTAGGATCGCCGGGGTCGATCCCGTAGCAGAGATTCTCATGGTCTTGTGTTCGGAGAAGCGGATTGTCTTTCCTTTTGGGTTTGAAGTAGAATCTTGTCTGGAAAGGAAGGATGGAACATGCTCTTATCGGAATTGCTAACATCGCCTCCCGCCAAGGAAATCCCAGAAGAAGGTTTGGACCTAATCAACCTGTTGTTTTTCGTTGGCTGCGTCCTCGTCTTAGCCCTAGCCTTATGGGTTTGGGCTATGTCCGTTATGCCCCCGAAAAGAAAACCCAAGAAGGATTAGGTTCCCATGGCATGGAACAAAATGGCATGGTACTGATCATCGCCGCCCCCAACCAACCTATGCCCGGCTCAGCCTGGCCGTTCGTCAGGCAATACGATAGTCGCAGCGAGGCTCCCAAAGGCGATGAAGAGGATTATGGGGATTCCGTCGTCGAGGATGAGCAGGATTTCGATTGCGTGCCAGACGAGACCGACTTGGAAGAGGGTATTGGTCCAGCCCAAATTGCCGCCAAATACATTAGGGAACATGCCCTTTCTGAAGGAATCGAACCTTCTAGCTCAGGCTGGACCCCTGGAGACTGGTATTCCTCCAGCGAGATGGATATTAGTACGGGGGATATGT
>Ga0209777_10004378_pt1 | contig 16742 bp, 21 predicted proteins | sample FrelakmetHBP12HB_FD_187147 | JGI IMG/M metagenome (GOLD analysis project Ga0209777, IMG submission 187147) | Freshwater lake sediment microbial communities from the University of Notre Dame, USA, for methane emissions studies -HBP12 HB (SPAdes)... | ecosystem: Environmental > Aquatic >...
TTCACGGCTTCGACTTCCGCGGCTTCCTGCCTATGGGTTCTGTCCGCAACTTCCGCGCGGAAGTCGTAGATGGGCAGCCCGACGCGCTTGTGGGCGAGAAGTATTACTACTCACCTTCCGAAGCCATCGCCAAGATGAACAGCGAAGTGGCGAACCTGCCGACCATTGTGTATGACATGAAGAAGCAGGGGCACTTTCGCGGCGTGTCGGTGGGTTGGAAGGGGATTGCCGCCAAGATGCGCGCGCCTCGGTTCCCGTGGCCGGGTCGTGACCCGGCGGAACCCGTACCGACGTTCACCGAATGGGAACTGGTAGAATTGAGCGACTGCCACGTGCCGGTTGACCCGCTTGCGGTTGACAAGGCGTTCCGGTCACTGATTGACGGCGGCAAGCTCACCGAGAAGCAGCTTGAAGAATTGATCGGCCGCGAGTGCCAGCATTGCGGCCGTTGTGAAAGTCCGGTCACTCAGCAGGCGGCAATCAAGCCGTCGAGTGGTCTTGACGTTATCGCGCTGGCTCTGCAAACCGTAAAACCCAAGGAGGGTTAATGCCTGCTGAATGGAAAGACCTCAGAATCGACGACGTGCCGAACCTCACGCCCGAGGCCAAGGCCGGGCTGGAGAAGGCCGTCAATGGAATCGGTCGCGCCTGCATGGATTCCATCAACCCGCACCTGATGACGCCGGAGGGAGTGGACAAGCTCATCCAGAAGGCGCTCGGGGCACAGATACAAGCGAACCTCCAGAACGACGCGGGCCACCGGGCCGCGCTGGAGATGGAGTTCAAGGACGCGTTCATTCGCACGCAACTCGGCCGCGAGGACGAGCGTCAGGCGGCCATGGCGCGGTTCATGGACCCCAAGTTCGTCAACCTCCGTACAACCATCGCCTCGGTCTCGTCCGGCTCGACCACATACACCAACGTGACGCCCGCGCTCATCGTGAACGAAATCCTGGAGTACGCCAAGACGTACTTCTGGCACCGACAGGAAGCGCGGGTCATCCCGACAGTCGGCTTCCGCACGGGCATCTTCCCGGTCGGCGCGTCAACCCGCGTGACAGCCTACCGGCGCACGCAGGGCGACGATCACAGCGCGTCAACCCCGCAGATGGGCGGGCACGCCTTCACCAAGCTCCCGCTGTCCGCGTCGGTCATCATCACGAACGAACTGCTTGAGTGGGGCGTGTCTGTGCTGCTCGCCTGGGTCACGGCAGAGATCGGCTACGGAATGGGCTACCTCGAAGCGACCGACTTCCAGGTGGGCGACGATTCCGGCAACTGGAACGGTCACGAGAACGCCGGGTACACCTTAGTCGCGCAGCCGACGCTCGACGAGATGGACGGCATCAAGAAGCTCTACTTCACCCTCCCGCGCTACTTCCGCGCCTCCCCCAAGTGCATGTTCTGGGCGTCCGGCAACACGATTGCCGCCATCACGCAACTCAAGAACCCGGCGGGTTATCCGTACTTCCCGCAGCCGGGGCCGCTTGACATCCTCTGCAACAAGCGCCTGCTCGAAGCCGAACTCGCCACCGACGGGCTTTTGTTCTTCGGCGCGATGGATCGCTACCACATCTACGACGGCGCTTCCGCAGGCGGCTCGACGATGGAAGGCCAGCACCTCGCGTCCGCGAATGCGACCATGCTGTTCATGCACACCAACAACGACGGCGGGCCGGCGGACACCAACGCCTTCCGGTACATCGACATCACCGTGAGCTAAGGGGCAAGTATGAAGAGACTACTCTCGATTGCAGTCCTGATTCTCGCGGTGGTCGCTATCGCGCAGGCCGACTGGGTGAGTGTCTACGGCCCGAAGCCGCTCGGCTACCAACTGAGCGCGACGCAGCGTATCAAGGGTACGCAGGCCTGCACGCTGGCAATCCCGATCTCGGTTGTGGCGAACGCCAAGTGGCTCGTGTTCCGGGTCCGCGCGGATTCGGTGACTGACTCGCTGCCCAACTTCCAGGCTTCGTTCGGTTTCAAGAGCCTGTTGACGAATGCGGCATGGGTCAATACCTCGTTCGCAACGGCTGACGCGGGCGACACAATCGTGCCGCTTGACGGCAGCATCTACGACACGCTGTTGACACAGACGGTCCTCCTGCCGCATTACTCGACACTCTGGAGCATTAACGCCGCGACTTGCCGTATCATCTTCACGGGCAAGCGCGTAAACCAGAGCGCCAAGGCGTGCAGCGCGGAAGTCTTCATCAAGAAGTGAAGCATACGAAAGGACAAGCACGATGAAAGTCCGACTAATTCGCAACTGGTTCAACGAGGTTGTGCGGGAACACGAACCCGCAGGGACCGAACTTGAGGTGACGGAGAAGGGCGGCACGGGGCAGATGCCCAAGGCCACCTACGACAAATACCTCAAGCTGGAGAAGGAATCCGGCCCCGAGTTCATCCCGTACTTCGCGGGCACGCCCGAGACCGTCGAGTGGATCAAGGCGCGTGACAAGCGGCGCGCGGACGTGAAGGCCGAGAACGAGCGCCGGGCCGCAGTCCAGGCCAAGAAGTAGCCATGCTGCGCGTGCGGGTAGTCCGGTCATTTGTCTACGACGGTCAACGTCTGCGGCCGGGGCAGGAGGTGAGTCTATCCGAGGCTTACGGCCGCGCCCTAATCACTTACGGAACCGTTGTGGCGGTGACCGGACTACCCGCGCGCGGGCGATATTCGCACCGCATGATGACGGCGGACGACTACGGGACGCGGGAGGGCAGATGTTCACACTAGCCGAAGTCAACGCAGCGGCTCCGCCGAGTTCGCCTATCCCCGACTCGGGCGACTACTGGACGGGGATTCTCAAGCTGGCCGAGCGCAAGGTCAAGAGTATCTGCAGGCGCGCGCTTGACTCGGCTACCTACACCGATACAGGCTACACGCTGCCGGTCGAGAACCCTGACGGCTCGATGGTCTACGTCTGGCACTTGCGGGAACCGACCGGCACGGCTCTGGCGTTCTCTGCCTTCACGACGCTGAAGCTGGACGACGCGACGGTTGACGAGGCAGACGTGACAATCGAGGCGGGGCGGCTGATATTCTCGGGGCCGGGCGAGGTCGAGGCAACCTATCCCGGCGGGTACATGCGCGACGAGATAATCAAGGCCGAACTGCTCCAAGCCGTGATTGCCACGATGCACGCGATACATCTCGGGCTTCAGAAAGCCGAGACACCCGACTTCGCGCAGGTCGAGGACATGCTGGCACCATTCAAGGCGCTGCTCGTGGGCGGCGGGTACGCGAAGGAACCGGATTGAAACTCTCGGACATCAACGTCTACTTCGACCTGTTCCGCCCAGTCGGAGCGCTGGACGGCGTAGACCCGACGCACAACAATTTCCGCTGCGTCATTCGGGACGGCAAGGGGAACTATAAGACCATCAGTGCCGTCGAGCGGTCGATGCGTGAGGCGGGTATCATGCGCGGACAGGTCGGCGTCCTGACGTATGACTGCGTGAGCGACCTGGACGAAGCCGCGCGGTCGGGCGACCGGGTGAAGATCACGGACGTCGTATTCCATAACTCGCCCGAGTCGGTCTTTGTCGGTCGATGGTTCCTTGTGGACAACGGCACGCCGACCGGCTGGCAGGTCCGGGCCGGGCTGCAGGAAATAGCGGGCGCGGTCGAGCTTGGCGCGGGCAGCGACTATCTGCCATACGAGGAAACCCTTGACGGCAACGGTGACTCGACGCTTCTGATTCTGGAGGGCAACGGAGTATGAACCAGCGCAACGTCAGATTCAAGATGCACCGCAAGACGGCGGCGGAATGGGCAGCGTCAACCGTTGTCCTGTACCTGGGCGAGCCGGGATGCACGACCGACACGGGCGTCCTGAAGATTGGCGATGGCGTCAACGTCTGGTCGGCGCTTGCCGCTATCAGTGGCGGGAGCGGCGTAACCGACCACGGGGCATTGACTGGCTTGACCGACGATGACCACACGCAGTACCAGAAGGAATCCGAGAAGGACGCGAATAGCGGCTACTGCGGGCTGGACTCCGGCGGCAAGGTAGACGGCGACAGGCTTCCCGCCTTCAGCACGACCAAAAAGGCAGGCGTCCCGGCCGTGCCGACACCCTCCGGCCAGTTCCTGAAGGACGATGGCACATGGGCCTCGCCCGCAGGCGCTTCGCACAATCGGCAGCACGCCATCATGGACGCGGCCGACCATACTTCGACCATCACGCCGGGCAAGCTCATCAAGGCAGCGGCGACTACCGGCCTCCCGGCTGAGGCGACGAACACGGACACCGAAGTAGCGGCGGCGGTTACGGCCTCGCACGCCAATACGAACGACCCGAGCGCCGGGCAGAAGGCGGCACTCCCCGGCACCAGCGGCACGCCGAGCGACACGAACCGCTATGTCACAGACGCCGACGCACGCAACACCAACTCCCGCACGCCTTCGGCTCACAAGACTTCGCATGAGCCTGGCGGGGCCGATGCAATGACGGTTGACGCGGCGGCTGCTACGGGCAGCTTGCGGACTCTCGGGACCGGCGCGACCGCGGCTTGTGCCGGGAACGATTCGCGCCTCTCGGATGCTCGGACGCCGACGAGTCACGGCAACGCGCAGCACAGCTCGACCTTCATCACGATTTCGGACGTGACCGGAACTAAGATCGACGACCTGACGCAGGGCGACGACAACACCGACCTAAACGCTTCGACCTCGCGGCACGGGTTGGCAATCAAGGCGACCGCTCCGGGCGCGGGTGTCCGCAACGTCCTCGCCATCGACAACACGGAAACGGCCTACAAGAACGCGGCGCTGGTAGACGATACGAACCCGGCCGCACTCGGAACCGCCGGACCCGGTACTTCGCTTGTCGCCGCTCGGCGCGACCATATCCACACGCTGCCAGCCATTGACGCGACGGCAGCGGCAACCGACATCACGACCCGCGATGCTACGACCTCCGCGCATGGGCTGGTAGTCAAGGCGACGGCTCCCGCGTCCGGCCTGTTGAACGTGGTCGGGATTGCCAACGCCGAAACGGTCTACGCGAATAAGGCACTCTATGACGCGACGAACCCGGCCGCGCTCGGGACTGCCGGACCCGGCACGCAGCTTGTCGCCGCTCGGCGCGACCATATCCACACGCTGCCGAAGCTGGATGATGTCGCCGCGCCGGACGACAACACGGACCTGAACGTCAGCACGTCCGTGCACGGCCTTGTCCCCAAGGCTCCGAACAACACCTATCAGATGCTCAGGGCCGATGGCGCTTGGGCGCGCCCGCGTGCGAGCGCCTACGCGACGACATCGAGCGCAACGCCGACGCCTGACGCTGACACGTATGACACCTATGAGTTGACCGCCCTGGCAGAGGCGGCGACGTTCGGCGCACCGACCGGTACGCCTGTCAACGGGCAGAAGCTGATGATTCGGATACTGGACAACGGTACGGCTCGCGGGCTGACGTGGAATAGCATCTACGCCGCCCGCGGTGCAGCGCTGCCGAGCACGACCGTTCAGAGCAAGGTGCATCATATCGGCTTCATCTACAGCAGCAACAAGACAAAGTGGGATTGCGTGGTCGCGGTTGTTGAGGCTTAGCGTTGGCGACTAAAGTTCTACAAGTCGCGAGCGTCGGGTCTTACGACGAGTGGATGCTTGAAACCGGCGCAGACAAAGTGGTGGCGGTCAACTCGCCCGACGATGACGCGACTACTAACCTCATGACTACGGCCGCAGGCCAACGTCAATCCTACGCACTTGCCGCGAGTTCTATCCCCGCCGGGAGTACTATCAATTCGGTGTCCGTCACTCTTAGATTCAGAGGCGCGGATACATTAGGACAATCCTTCCTACGCCTAGGGACGACCAACGTGGACTCCCCGGAGCATCACCTTTACTACGGCGAAGGATGGAACACATTTACTGATACAATAGCCCGACCCGGTGGCGGGAGTTGGGCCTTGTCAGACCTGAGCAGCTTACAGGTTGGCGTCTATTCCGTCGACGGCGGCCTGTATAACACAAAAGCCACGACGCTCTTTGTCACTGTAGATTATACCGAGGGCGCGGGCGGGGCGACCGGCAATATGCTTCTGATGTTCGCTTAGAAAGGAACGGGACATGGCACTACGATTCACCAAGGCCGACAAAGACCCGGAGCACGACGAGTATCTCATCTACGAGGAAGTGGATGCGCTGCTCGCGGATGGCACGATGGGCAAGGCTCTGCAGCCGCTCCGCAGCGTATCAATCGCCAGCCTGAAAACCGAGATAGTCGAACTCCAGAAGAGCATCGACAACCGGCAGGCGACCATTGACGAAATCACAACCGGCAAGCCGCTGGAGAAGAGCCTGGCCGAGCTGGTCGAAGAGCGGAAGCTGCTGGAGCCGTAACCGATGGCTGTAGGCTGGAGCGCGGCGATTCGGCGCGAGGGCGCGACCGGCCATATCAGCGGCACGGTTGATTTCACGCGTGCGATGCCGTCGCTGGAGGCCACGGGTAAATACTGGGCGCGAGAAGTGTCAAGGGTGCTGTTGGACAACATGGCGCGGGGGATGCCAGCGGATACGGGCTACTCGCGCGGGCACCTGCACATGCAGGTATTCGACAAGGGCCGCGGATACCATGTCGGGGTGCTTGGACTGACCGGGAAGCAAGGCGAATCCTTAGAGTATCTGGCGCTGATGGACCGGGCCGAGGGAATTGCCCGGCACTTCTACGGCTTCTATGATTCCAATGGTGGAATCCGCACGGCGTTTCTGAACTGGGCACTACGCAAGGGTGTCGTCGCGTGGGGCGTGCGGAATATCGGACGCACTTGGGCACGACCGGGACGGCATCGGCTCGGCGGGAGACAGAGCGCGGTCGTAGATGCCCAGACGCTAATCTACGTCAAGACCGGAAAGCCTGCGCGTGGTCTTATGACGTGGGGCTACTCCCGCCCGTGGGCGCACAACGCCTTTCAGACGGCCAGCCGCGTAGCGCACGAGCTTCTGCAGTCGCTCCAGAACTCACTCGGCAAGAACGTACCGGGAGTGACGTACTCCGCCTACACGCGCGGCTCAATTGGCGAGGACTTCGAGGAATGAAGGTCTACTCGCGCGAAGTTGCCGACTTGCTCTTGACGCTCTTTACGACTTCCGGCGACGATGCCGACTGTAAGCACAAGGTCTGCGGCACGCTTTTTGACTTGGATTCTGCGCTCGTAGACCCGAAGCTGGTTGGCGGCGACACGCTGATACTCGTGGCCTGCGTCTACCCGTCCAGGGAAGCGGGGCTACAGGAGTCGGGGGATTCCGGCCGGCAGTTCTACGACGTGCCGGTGTTCGCACTCCAGAAGGTAGAGACTGACCATCCGAGCAAGCCTTGGGAAGTCAAGCAGGCGCTCGCCAATCTACTAGAGGGAAAGTTAGACCCGTGGGCGCGATTGCAGGAACGCAAGCGGCTCACTGACGGTGCGCGGCCCGTGATTGCCGAGGGCGTGACATTGAACGCTGCCGCACTTGTAGGCGGCGGCTACGACAGCATTCCAGAATTACTAGCGGCCGGATGGTACGTCTGCGACGTGACTGTCCGCGTCGAGCTAGGAGTCCCGAGAACGTGAGACACTAGGAGGTGTCACAAATGAGGAAATACCTCAGTCTGATAGTGGTCGCGCTGGCCCTTGCCTCTCTAGCGCAAGGGGCCAGCCTCAGCAAGGCCAACATCCTCGCCCTGGAAAAGAACTGGGCGCGGACGATTGACACGCTGAATGACGTGGTGACAATGGGCAAGGCCGACATCGGCGCGAATCATACGCGCGCGGCCGCGATAGGCGACGTACATGGGGCCGGTGCGTCAATCGCCAACGCGGAACTACGCGATAGCATCGGCGTGCAGCTCGTGACCATCGCACGACCGTTTGTCGAGAACTCCATGCGGGCGCTCGCCAACGTATTCCGCGATCCTGACCTGCGGCCAGTGGGCGCGGGCGGGGCAACCTACTCCAGTCTGAACGGCTTCTGCGTGGGCGAGTTTGCCAACACGGACCGACTAGCGCCGGAGGTCGCGATTGTCTGGCGCGCGATATTCGGCAATGGCTCGCTGAACGCGACCATCTGTGCGCCGCCGGTTGCCGCGAGTTACGGCGTTGTCCATTCCACCGGTACGACTACGAACGCAATGGACACGGTACACGCGCCGGTTGACCTGACACTCTACAGCGGCGGGTTGCTGGAGTGCTACGTTGACACGGCGATAGCTACGGCGGGGAGCGCACCGGATACTGTGACGTATACCGGCACCGACATCAACGGCTCAGTCTGGCAAGGCAAGGCGGTATTGACTAACGCCGCGGCACCTGGCGCGACCTTCAACGTCACGGCCAACACGGGCGGGACGTACCCGGCTCGAATCATCACGGCCGTAAGCACTCACGGCGCGTCGGGAGCCTACCATCTCAGGGTCCGGCGCGATTACACCTACACGCAGTAGGAGAGGGAGAACACAATGCCACCTGGCACAACTGGAATCTCAGAGGCCAAGCAGCTACAGGCGACTGGCGTCTTGACGTTCAACGGCAAGTTGCTGTCCGACGCGGCCAACATCGTCGCCAACTTCGATCCGAAGTTCGACCCGGCACCGGATACCGAGCAGAACCGCGCGCCACTCGGGTATTCGCTGGTCGCAGACCCGGCGTATGTTGAATGCGACCTGCTCGACATCAGCTCCGACAACATCCGAATGATAACCGGGCATAACAACGTCACGTCGGGCTCAGGGTATGAGCGCGTGGTATTCAGCCATGCCGACCGCGCACCGATGGAGGGAGAGTTATCCTTTGTGGGTGCGACCAAGGACGGCACGGTTGTCATGGGCTTCTTCCGACGCGCGCAGGCCATCCCGCCGGGCAACAAGCTGGGCTTCACGCACAAGACGACGGCCGTGGGCAAGATGACGTTCGTCAAGTGCTGCCCGACTGACGGTGCGACCGACGACGGATACTTTCAGATCGGCCAAGCGCCCGCATAGCGGCGAAAGGATACAGACATGGACACAGACATCGAAACGACCGAGAGCCTGGGCATGGTCGCAATCTACGCGGCGGCCGCAATCGAGAGCGGGCAGGGCGAGAAGCTGGTGATAACTCCCTCGCAAACGCGGGTGCACGGCACGACGCGGGAACCCATCTACGAGTATCGCGTGGAGTGTCCCGGCTTGCGCGTGCTGGTTGCCGGGGTCGCACACCAGACCGTCAAGGTCATCGGTCAGAATCTACAGGCAGTCACGCGCGGGCTAAAGCGTGCGGCCGAAGGCCGGGCGTACACGGCGACCGAATTGCTGCGGAATGGAGGCGCGTGATGGCAGAGGACAAGACGTTTGACATCAAACTGGGCGGAGTGACCGTTGCCGTGCCCTATCGTCTGAAGTTCGGCCACGCGAGGGAAGTCTGGAAGGCTATCGACTACTCTCAGGATAGTTCGGCTCAGATATGCGGCACGTGCAAGACAGAATCGGTCATTGATAGAAGCGACTTTGCCGAGGATAGCAAGGTCAAGGCCGAAGACCGGCGCGTGTATGCCGTCTGCAAGAATCCGCAATGCCCGCGCGTAGGCGAGCGGCGCTTGGTACGTTTCCGCAGGTCCGTAGACCTCGATAATAAGAACCGCTTTGTTGCGGCGGCAACCGGTAAGCCGATGATTTGGCTTGATACGAATAGCGACCCGGAAGAGATTGATCAGGCCAGCGATACCATCATGCAGGAATGGACTGCCGCCGGTTTTTTCGGCCAGGTCCAGCCGGTAAAGGTGACGATCAGCGATTCGAACAGCGGTACTGGCGAACCGTCGACGACATCGCCCAAGCCTACGGCTGGAGTATCGCCGTCATAAACGATATGTATCTGGATGATCTTGAGGCTCTTCGAGTTGCGAACCGGCGCAACGCCGAGGAGCGGGAGCCTAAGAAATGATAACTAACGCGATAACCTTTATCGTCCTAGCCGTGGTCGTTGGGCTTTTCCTGCGGTGGATACTCTGTATCCCTACGATAGTCAAGCGTCTGACGCAGATAGCCGCCGCTCAGGGGAATGTCGATGCGCAGAAAGCATTGTACGGTGACGGGTTGAGGATTAAGTGAGTCTCAGCGGGCGCGGCGGCGTTTTCGTCGGTACGATCTGGGCGGATGTCACGGTTCAGGGGCAGGCGCAAGCGCAGGCGCAACTGACGGGGCTCACCAAGACAGCGGGAGGGACAGCCGAGAGTTTCCTGGCTCTCGGCAAGATGGTACTTGGGGCCGCTGCCGCATACGGCGTCATGCGCGAGGCTATCGCGGGATGGAAGGAAATGATAGCCGAGGACAAGGCGCTTCGCGGCGCGGTCGCTCAGATGCAGTCCCTCGGAGAATACTCTGATGCTGCTGTCGAGAGCGTCAAGGGCGTAGCGGATTACTGGGAGTTGTTCGGTAAGAAGCAAGAGGAGACGCTACCGGGATTCACCCAGCTCCTCGGCGTCGTCGGGGACGTAGGGATTGCGACCAACGCGCTCAATACGGCCGTCAAGGTGTCCCTCGTAACTCACAATTCCATGTCTACGGTTCTCGACGCAATGGCGAAGTCCTTTGGCGTGAACGATACTCAGATTCGTAAGCTGCTTCTCTCGTGGAACGCCGGGGCCAAGGAAGCCAAGGGCTTTGCGGAGATGATGAACATAGCGGGAATCGTGGGGCAGAACTACGCCGACCAAATGAACCCGGCCGAGCAAGCGCAGATTCGATTCAACAAGGCTTTCAAGGACTTGAAAGTCGAGGTAGCGGAGAAGGCCGTGCCGGTGATGATCCCGGCCTTCCAAGCACTGACCGAATACATCAAGATTCTCGGCGTCACGCTTGACGCGAATGTACCCTATCTGCAGAAGTGGGCGGCGTATCTCGCCCTCATTGTACCGGGGATAGATAGCCTGAGAAACTACGCGCTAGGAAACAAGCCGGGGCAGACTGGGCCTGACATCGGCAACGTGCCGTGGTCGATGGTCCCGCGCAACTTCACGGGACCGCTCGGGCCGGGGCAGGTCTACGAACCTCCGCCGGGACCGGGCAAGTCCGGCAAGGCCGAGTTTGACCGCGAAGCGTGGGACAAATGGGTAGCCGAGCAGACCGCGTATGGCAAGTTGGTAGAGACACGCACCACGGAAATCAACGAGCGGATGAATGCCGAGAATGACGAACGGTTGAAGCGCATGCAGGACTCTTGGGATAAGGCGCACGCCGAGATGTTCACCGTAGCTCAGACCTTCAGTTCTGGCGTGGGCGATATGTTCTATCAGCTTGCGATGAACGGCCAGACCTCGTTCGCCAGTATCGCGCGCTATTGGGAGTCCCTGATCGCTCAGATGGTATCCAAGATGATTGCCTCACGGCTGATGGACTGGCTGGGCGGTAGTATCCGGGCGGGGAAGTTCGGCGGCGGCGCGCGACCTTATCAGTACGTTGGGAGTGACATCGGCGGCGGCGGCGACTACGTGAACACAGGCTTCGGCGGCTACACGCCAGTGGGCCCGCCGCGGTTGCCGGGTAGTTCCCGCGGCCTCACCGTCATCATCCCGGCCACGTCGCTTCTGGACGCTTTCAACGGGTCAACCGTGCGGGTCCAGAACGGCCTGAGCGTGCGGATAGTCAACCAGGGCGTCAACACCGTGTCGGCGCTGAGCTAGATGGCGCGCACGTTCAAGGTCGAGGTCCTTACCAGCCATTCGGCGCTCTGGCAGGACGTGACCGCGAACGTGTCCGCTGACTGGCAATCGGCCCAGATAATCGGGGAGCCGTCTTTTGGTCAGTTCGCGGCCAGCAACCTGCAATTCACGTTCGGCAAGGCGGCGAAATACTGGATTGAACGGCTGGCCGAATCGACCACCGATGTCCGCGTCAAGGTGAGCGAATCCGCGGACGGCACGACCTGGACGGTACTGTTTTACGGCGTAGTCGAGCCGGGTGAGAACACCTACTCGGGCGCGTATACGACCGGCTTCACGGCCGTATCCCTATTGGGCTACGCTCAGCGGGTCAACAAGTCCAACGTCAGCGGCAATCCGTGGTATTCGGGGCCGGCCAAGGCGTATCTGGAATCCGCCCTGCGTGACATCGGTTGTCTTGCGGGTACGACGCCAGATGTTGACCTCAAAGACTACTGCCTTACCGCTGACCCTGATAATCCCGTGCAAGCCCACGCCGACTGGAACCGCGCCAAGGTCTACCGGGGAATTGCGCGCGTAGATACCGAGTCCGAGTACGGCCTAGGCGATTTCGTGCCGCACTTGGGCACCGACCTGTCAATCGCGGGGTTTACCCTTTGGGGCGGCACGCTCTATCGGGTCAACAAGTCCGGCGTAGGCACGGGTATTGGCTTCACCGCGTGCAAAGACCTGAACGACGTCGCGTTCACGGCCAAGGGATACCGGCTCTTCAGGTTCCAAGGACCGGGCGCTATCGAGTGCCTTGCCATCGTAGAGGCTGAATATCGGCCGGGCTACAGTGTGACCAAGCGGACGAACGGCCTCTGGACGGCGGCGCAGATCGGCGCGACGGTAGCGGCGGCTGCCGTGCCGGGGCCGGGCTGGGCCGTAGCCGCCGGCCTTCTTGCGGTTGAAGCCGGGCTGACCTTTGGCGCACAGGCAACCGCCGAGAAGCGATACGAGCGGCAGGGTAACTGCTTTTGGGCGGCAACCGGCGTGCGCGTGATCTCGATAGGCGACGGCAGCGACGGTACGAACGCAGGCGGTATGGGCCGAGCGTTTGACCATAGCTTCGGAGAAACCGAGGGGTTGCACAGCGACCCGTCCCTCTACACGCCGGCCGATTCCGTCTGCACCGACCAAAGTAATGCGGTAGGCACCGCGCCGGGGCGGTTCTGGTTCTGCCGATTCAACAGCGACAAGAACCAGTTTGAGCCGTTGCCGATCTGGTGGGATACGGTTGCGGCGGGCTGGAGTTACCTAAGTCACAACACCCGGACGATAACCGGCGCGCTTGCGGGCGGTATGGCCGCGCGGGATGGCATCGTTTTCATCGGGCGGGATAGCGGGTATGACTTCATAGCACCAGCCGCAGTCGGATGGGAATACGCGCACCGGAACCATGACCACTCGCCCTCAAGGTTCATCGGTTCCCTGAGCCTGGAGACGCCAACGGCTACATCGGGCCGTGCTATCTTCATTGTCGCCAACGGGTCGCTCCGTGGCGAGGACGTTTCGTGGGAAGTTGACGGCGGGACATGGACATTCGGCTATCAGTCGCGCACCCTCACCGGGGCCGATGCTATCCGTTGTTGTCAGGCCGAGGGTGTAGCTGGCTTCACCTGACCAGTTGGATCAACCCTTGCGTGCCAAGGGCTACCCTGCATAACCGAACGAGCGATGTCTGACGGAACGGTACAAGCGACCGTGGGCAATATCCAGACCGATTACTCCGTGGCATGGGGCTTTGCCGAGTCGTGGAAGACACTACCGAACGCCGCCGAGGACTTCCGCCCGCCTGTACCATACTGGGATAACGCACAGGGAATCATGCGCGCGACGGCCCTGAGTGAGTCACTGGCCGGCCAGCGTGTCATCGCGTCCTGCTATTCGCTCGGGCTCTACGCCGTGCCCTTCCTCCATCACGACCTTGACGAAACCCCCTTGACCGTTGCCGACGTATTGCGCTCGGTGACATCATTCAACGCGGTCCTGCGACTACACACGCCGGACGCCTGCAATTCCGCCGATGCCGTGCGGATAGTGAGCCGTCACGCCTGGACGCCTATCAGCGCCGGGTCGCTCTTGGACACTCACGTCCGACTGGAGCCGCAGATAACCGGAACGGAGTGGTATGACGGAGCCGAGACTACGGCAGACGGTATCCATATTTACGGTGCAGGCGCGGCACTCAAGAACATCGGCCGGTCGCTTCGTGTTTGGCGTCCGGGCGGGATGTTCCTGTCATCGTCTTGGGCGCAAGTCACGTGCAATCTGGCTCTGACGATGTTCCCCAAGGTCAATCCCTGCCGCCTATTCTCGCTTGACGCGCGCGCGCGCTTGGACACGACCGAAAAGAGCATCGGCATGGCGCAACTGCAGAACTCAGTCACGGTTGACCTGGACATGGCGACGACGACGGGAATCATCCGGTCAGTAGGCTTGAACGGAGCGGGGCTATCGACGCCTATCGCCTGCGTCGAGACTCCCGTGGCTGGGAGTGTCTGGGTAGCCGATGAGCCTACGTCAGACCCCGAGGCCGTCACGCTCGACGTACACCAGGTCTACAGCATTCCGGCGCTCGACCCGGTTGTGAGAGCCATCGGTCCTGACATACAATCGAGCCCGCTCCTGACAGCGCAGACCAACGGCACGCACGACGCGCCGTGGGCGTTCTGGGAGCCGCTCGACCTCACGCGCAAGAGCGGGTTGCTCCGTGGTTATAGAGTCGGGCTTTACTCGACCGGCCTTGCGACGCACGGCAATGTCAAGGTGCAACTTTGGACCGACGCGAACGGCTTACCGGGCGCGCCGATTGACGGCACGCAGGCGACATCGGTCTTCCTCGGCCTGACCGGGCCGGTTTACCTTGACCTAGACGCGGGCGATCCGGTCTACGTCAACTCCAGTCGATACTGGCTTGTCATCACGATTAACCAGAATACGGGTGCGAGCGTCAACCCGCCGCCGCTGGAGTGGCGTACCGGCACAGTGATAGCCGCCGCGAATATCTACCGCTGGAGCTTTGCTATCATGGGCTCATTTGACTTCGTGGCCGTCTGGCCGGGGCTGGGCGGCAGTAACCCGGCCGTACCGACCGCAACCTACCCGAGCGTCTACGCCTTGGTGGAATAGGAGCGTCAATGGCATACGAATATCTGACCGATGCGCCCGTGATTCGGGTGTGGTGGAGCGGCGTTCCTCACCTGTATCAGTTTGACACGGTGAAGAATCGCTACTACTTCACCAAGGGGCCACCGTTCTGGCAGATGGTCAACGCGCGGTCCTCCGGTGACTTCGTGGGTGCTGACCATTCGGTTGACCAGGAGATCGCGGGCTTTCAATTGAGCGTCGGTATTGCATTTGACATCTGCGCCGCCGGCGTGCGGCCCGCGTCAATCGAGACTCCGCCCCGTGCGGGTATCAGCGTAGAGGACTTCGCGCATATTACGGCCATCCTTGCTGCCAAGGGCACCGTCGAGTTCTATCCGCACGGGTCGATGCTGACGCCGAACTCGGCAGCGGACGACCGTTTCAAATCCGTCATCGAGGGCGAGATTGACGGCAACCGGGGCGACGGCCAACAGGTGACGCACCTTCATATTCTGTGGAAGGGTACGGAGTGCGTCAGTAATCCGCCGACTGACTTCTAGGTGACCCGCAAGCGCACCGACCCAACGCAGTGGCTTCTCGGCGGAATCCTGGCCGTGCTACTGGCAATCTTCGGCTACCTTATGTGTCTGCGTGGTTAGGTATCGGCCATCGGCGCGCAAGTCAAGGTGCTGAATGACCAGATGCACGACTCGGCTGAGTTGGTCGGCAAGCTGGTACTGTCAAAGTGAGTCCGGCAGAACTTCAGATGGTGATTGATTCCGGCCTGATGTCCGAAGAACAGGCACAGGCGCTAGGCGCTGTTATCTCATACGGCAAGGTACTTGCCGTGAATATGCACCGCCGTTTGACCGCCCTTGAGGAAAGGACTACCCATGTCTTCACCGACGGAAGAGGCCGAGCCCGGCAACGGCGGGACGAGCAAGAGACCCGAGCGAAAATCCGACCCTAACGCGGCAGCCGCTCTACTCACCGAGCGGCTGGACTGGCTCCGGGATTCCTACAATCGCGCCGAGACGCGGCTACTTCTTAACGCCGAACGACAAGACACGATGATTGCCCAGGCGACCGTCGCACTGGCCGAAGCGAAGCGAATCCTGGAGCAGTGCGGTGCGATGAACGTGCGGATAGATACACTGCCAACGCGCAAGGACGCCGAGGAAATGTGGGCACGAATAGCGGCACTGTCAAAGCGCATAGACGCGGCGGCGCTGGCCGACAGACCCGAGGACATGGGCGAGGCGGTAGTTAAAGTCGTTCGCGGTTTGAGATGGTATCAGATTATCTTGGCTTTCGCGGGCGTTGCGTTCGGTCTTGTGCTCCTGCTGATATTCCTAAAGCGCGTCGGATTAGTGTAGACCCCCTCCCTCTCCCCGCAATCTCGCGCGCACGCGGGGCTTGACGCGATTTGTCTTGACATCTCAAAACCGCACGGCTAGAATCAAAGCTGATGATAGTCTCAGCGTTGAATCGCGTAACTGTGAATCTGCGGACTCCCCGCACACGAGGGAGCAAAGCGGGAGAACTTATGCGGTAACTAGCTAGACCGTGACCCCCTGACCCGGCACGCGCCGGGTCTTTGCTTTGCGGGGCGGATTCCCGCTTGGTACAGCGACGTAACGGGTCTTAAACGCCGAGCTTGACAAGCTAGGGCTAGGGGGTATTATTACTCATGGTTTACGGCGAATCGGATCACTCTAATCTTCAAACCGCTCCGCACCGCGCAGGCTCGGGCCTCGATTCGCCATTGTCGCCCACCTGCGCGGACGGCGGAGAAGAGGTAAGGACAATTAAGCGCGAGATTGAGCAGATATACGGGCCAGAACCGAATGACCCGCGCGAGGTCTGTATGAATCACTGGCTTGGTCATGCTGGAGTCACACGCATTGAAGCCTACGGTGAGAATGGCGGACTAGGGCCGGTGACGTGGTTTGCGGTCTGGACTGGTGACGTAATA
>Ga0209777_10004379_pt1 | contig 16740 bp, 10 predicted proteins | sample FrelakmetHBP12HB_FD_187147 | JGI IMG/M metagenome (GOLD analysis project Ga0209777, IMG submission 187147) | Freshwater lake sediment microbial communities from the University of Notre Dame, USA, for methane emissions studies -HBP12 HB (SPAdes)... | ecosystem: Environmental > Aquatic >...
ACTGCTTACATTTTCACTGGTGGTTCGGCTCCGGTTCCGTTGCAAGCCGGGGATGCCAATTGCGACGGAGCTTGCGACATCTCGGACGCGGTCTATTTGGTTGCCTTCATCTTCCAGGGCGGTCTCGCTCCGTGTTCACGGTAACAGCGGTCTGAGCCAAATCAGACCATCAAGAGATTGAAGTGGATAAGCATTAACCGAACAATGCTCCGAGTTTTGCCAGTTTTGTTTCAACGTGTTGCCGTTGCCACGGCACCCTGATTTGGCTATAGCTAACTTCGAATTAGGGACAGACATAGATAGCTGCCAATGCAGAAAACAAACGAGGTCCGGCAACAGCTTGACCACCGCCGGACCTCTGTAAAACTCTTGTGGAACCCGCCATTAGCCGTCACAAAATTTTGCTGCCTCAAAAACGATCACAGAGTGTTTTCAAAACATGCCTCAAGGCCGTAGCGAACCACCAGAGTTCCCCCATTGTCCTTGCCACCCTGATTCATCCTGCCAACAACCCTCCCAAGGGAGTTGCCAGATTCAGCAAGACGCTTACACTTTTCGGGTTGTACAGGATCACCCGCCAGCAGCGGCTGATCTCAGCATCAATAACTCTCTTCCTATAGAATTCTCCGATTCATCTTGACTTCTCGTAAATTCTTCGCCATCATTCCCAAAACAAATCCAATACCCGATTAGCCCCACGTGTAAACACAAGGTAAAAATAGTAGGAATAGAGATATTAGTCAATAGGCTGCAATGCGATTAAAATGCTTATGTATTGCGTATGCGGAGTACGTATTCAGCGTTTCTGAGTGATCGAACGCAAAAATGTTGTTAGATTAGTGTCTCGGCCGTCGATACAGAGCTTGTCTCTGATCTTCTGACGGAACTTCTCCACTGTCCGAACCGAGATACCCAGCGCAAGACCAATCTCTTTGGATTGGAGACCGTTTCTGATCATGTTGCAGATTTCGGTCTCGCGAGGTGTAAGTTGCACAAACCTCGACTCGATGTCGCGTAGAAACGGTGAGGCAACGTCCGACATCAGCGATTCGAGCAAATCGAGATCAATTCGGTCACTTTCGCGAGCTTTATCTTTGAGTTTGACAAGAATCGGCAAAATAAGTTTGTCTATGTTGGACTGCACATTCTGTTTGACTTGGTTAGTTTCATCCTTGATCTGGCCCAGAACTTCCTTGAGGGCAATGTTCTTGTCGAGCAGTGCATGACGTTCCTGCGCCAGCAGTTCGTTGGACGAACGGAGCGCTTCTTCCATCTGTTTACGCTCAGTGATGTCCTGTGCCTGTAGCAGCAGAAGATCAGGGGGAATGAAGGCGGCGAATACTGACACATACAACTGTTTCTCGGAGTCCCAGAGCTGATGACAGTAATCAAGGTCAACCGCGGTCTGTTTGCGAAAACATTCGTAGAGACTCTCGAGGAACTCGCGTTCCTGCACAAAGATGTGCTTTGCCGTACTGCCCATAAGCTTCGGCAGTCTGCCCAAAGAGGCAACGTCCGTCGCCTCATTACACCCGACCAACTCCAAATCGCCATCTTTCCACTGAAACAGAATCATGGGCAGAGGACTCCCATTGTATAAAGCACGGAATCGTTCTTCGCTCAGGCGTAAGGCCTCTTCATCAAGTTTACGTTGGGTAATGTCTTCAGTCACTACCAACACTAAGTCGGGCGGCACGAAAGTATATCGAACCGCTAGCTCCAGCGTCTTTGCAGTAGACTGATAGGTGTATTTCACCTCTCGATTGATGGTTGCCCGGTTTTCGTAACAGGACTGAATATCCTGAATGTAGTCAGGTTGATTTTCGTAGAGCTTTTTCGCGGTGAAGCCAAGGTAACTTCGTATCCCACCGTCGGTGATCTTGCCTGCTGCCTCGTTGTGGTCGATCAGCACGAAATCTGTGCCATTCCATTGCCAGGTGTAAGTTGGCACCGGACTTCCTTTATAAAGCGCCCGAAATCGTTCCTCGCTCACTCTCACGGCGATTTCATTTCGCTTCCGCTTAGTGATGTCAATAAAAGTGGCGAGCATGGCCAATGGTTGTCCCGACGCATTTGTGACCAGACTGGCAGATACTTGTGCGTCGAAGGAAGAGCCATCCTTGCGCTTGGCGACAGACTCGCCGAAGTATTGACCTTGGGTCTTGATCGCAGACATAACACCAGTTACGTCGCCAGGGTCAAATGCCAGTTGGGTCATCGGTATGCCGAGCAGCTCCTGTGATGTGTAGCCCCACATCCGAACAAACGCGTCATTAACATAAGTTATCCGGCCGTCGAGATCGGCCAACCCCAGGGCGTTGATAGAAGAAGCAATGGCACGATCCTTGATTGTCAGGTCCTTTTCCATCTCAACGCGCTCGGTAATGTCAAGGTCTGCTCCGACATACCCCTTGAGATTCCCGAGTTCGTCCACCACGGGAGCGCCACTCGTGAGAAACCAGACAACTCGCCCCGTCTTGGTCATCGCCTTGTTGATCTGGTTGTGGAAAGACTCTCTCTTCACGATCTGATCCAGAGAAGCAAGTTTGAACTTCTCGCGATCTTCTTCAGACCGCGAATCATAGAAGTGCATCGTACCGATCATTTCGTCGGGACGATAGCCGAGGATTTCGTCGGAAGCCTGACTTACGTATGTGTACAAGCCTTCAGCGTTGACTTCCCAGACCATTTCGCGGCTTTGCTTGGCAACTCTTTCAAAGCGTTCTTGGCTATCCCGCAGCGCCTGTTCCGCCCGTTTGCGGTCGTGTATGTCAGCCAGGACTCCGCGTACGCCCGCAAAAGAGTCGCCTTCAAAAATGGGGCGGCTACACGAGCGCACCCAGCGTATGTCGCCGTTTTTGGCGACCATACGGTATTCGCTTGGGTACAAGCGGTTATTCAGCACGTCCTGTACTGCCCGATGTACCATGGGCAGGTCTTCGCAATAGACAAGCGACAGTGCTGGACGCCCCACCAGTTCCAAAGGATCATATCCCAGTACACTCTTTACGACAGGGCTGACATAGGTAACCACTAAGTCGCGGTCCGTGGCGTACAAGACATCGTCGACGCTCTCGACCAGATCGCGAAAGGCTTCCTGAGATCGCCGCAGCAATTGTTCCGAATGCTTGCGTTCTGTGATATCGAGCAGAATGCCACGATAGCCGACTACTTCTCCATTGCGGCAAATCCGCGTTGTGTATACCAGCGCCGGAAACTGCGTTCCGTCACTGCGAATTGCCGTGTATTCGTTGCCCTTTGATCGAGCGCCTTTGCTAAGACTAATGACGTTTTGCCAGGCTCTTTCATGATCATCCGGGTGCAGGGCTTCGAAGACACTAATGCCATTTTCCAGTTCTTCCGCGGTACGACCAAACAACTCAAGACCGCTTCTGTTGATGAAAGTGAATTTACCGTCTGTGTCAAACTCGAATGCCGTTTGCAGCAATAGATCGGCCAACTCCTTGAAGCGTCCTTCACTCTCGCGCAGCTTTTCCTCTGCAACCTTGCTCTCGGTTATGTCATAGCCGACCGCAATTGCCGTGATCTCGCCGGTATCGGGATGAACAAAGGATGAATTCGACCAGAGGATGACTCGCTCCTCCCCTGATTTGGTCAGAATTGGTTCTTCCCTGCGATCTGCCGGATGCTGATATACCCAGGCGCCAAAATCCTCAAACCCATTGTGATGATATCGCCCGGGGACGAAAATGTCCGGCCAGCGCTTCCCGATCACTTCTTCACTGCTGTAACCGGTCACTCGCTCACATTCTTCATTAAACAGAAGAATCCGGGCATCTTTGTCGAGACAGAAGATCAGGCTGTTGGCAGTCTGTAGAATCATCCTCGTGAAATCTCGCTCGCGAGCCAGCTTCTGGGCAGCGAGTTTGCTCTCAGTGATGTCGGTCGAGATCATGAATGCCGATCTGGGTTTGCCGTTGTGACCATTCATGGGGTGAATACTCGTGATATGCCAACGAGGCTGTCCCTGCAACTCGGTCAGATTCTCAATCGTTTCACCCTTACCACTTTCTATAATTCGCTGCACAGCGGCCAGGTGTCTGGCCGCTTTATCGGGCGGGAAAAGATCTTTCACATTCTTACCGACGAAGTCATTGGATTCACCCCCCAACATCCCGCCCGCGACGGAGTTCATGAACACAATGGTGCCGTCGTGCTCCAGTGAGACGATGGCGTTCTGGGCGTTTTCCACCAGAGTTCGATATCGTTCTTCGCTGTCCCTGAGCGCTTCCTGAGCTTCTTTGCGCGCAGTCGTGTCTATCAACGCTGCCTGAATGGCCTGGTCGCCTTCGTATGTCACCGGCATTGCCGTGACTTCGATCCAGCGGGTCCGTCCCGAAGCTGCGCGAATCTTGATCTCGTACGATGATCCGAGCGTCATTTCATGGTCAATATTCTTCTGATTGGCGCGCACCAATTCCAGTGAGTCTGAATCGACAAACCGCTCGATCACGCTTTCCACCGAAGATCCGGTAAGCTCTTGAGTAGCGCAATCTGCAATCGCACCGGCCGTCGGATTGACGTAAACAACTCTGTCGTGTTGAATGATGACGATCCCTTGCAGTGAGGCCTCGGCTATCTGTCGGAACCGTTCCTCACTCTGTCGGAGCATTGCCTCTATCAACTGCCGTTCCTTGAGGCTGCGTTCGCAGGGCAGTTCGTCAAGAGTCGCAAGAGAGGGTGGCTTGTCTGGATCGGCGAGACGATTGCTATCCTGTGTCTTTACCAGAGTGCGACGGAAGGCCACGGCAACCGTTTGCAGCGGCTTTCCAGATTCGACCAGCGGTACGAGTTTGATCTCTATCCCGCCGCCATTACTACAATGTGCGGGAGCAGGCATGTGGATGAATTCAATGCCGTTGGTTTCGAATACTGTTCCGAGTTTCTCTGCGAGAATTTGGCGCGCTTCAGAAGGAACTCTGTCAAGAACCTTGTGTCCAACAAGCTTGTCGGGTGTCAGACCACCTTCACATTGTCCAGCGAACTCGATGAAGCCTTCGCGGTTCACCAAGGCAACGTACCCGGCGATGGTATCCGTCAAATCAGCAGAATTCGATCGATTAGCAGATTCGTTATCTAAAAGCCCCAAAGACGTCCCTCCACGGCAGGGCACGTTAACCTGCCATTGCAGACGGTTAGTAGAAAACAGAGTCTTGTCAACCTCAATGTCTCGTCAATATAGCCTCGACAGACGGCTTTGTCAAGCGGCAATTGCGTATGGATAGTACGTATTCCTTTCGCGTCACTCGCTCGATTGCTCTCTTGGATTTCACCATCAAAGGTGTATATTTATAAGTTATGATCCCGCTACGAGATGACATGCCGACCCGAAGCTTCCCAGTCATCACAGCCAGTTTGATTGCTGTCAATGTGGCGGTCTATCTATACCAGCTGACTCTCACTGGCAGCCAATACAGCAGTATGGTCTTCAAGTGGGGATACATACCGCTCGAATACACACATTTCGTGCAGGTTTATCCCCAATTGGCAGTGCCGTATGGTCTTACGGTTCTTACGAGCATGTTCGTGCATGGCGGATTTATGCATCTCGCTGGCAATATGCTCTATCTCTGGATATTTGGGAATAACATCGAGGATTACCTTGGCAAGATCAAGTTCATCATCTTCTACCTGATCTCAGGCATAGTGGCGGTGGCACTTTTTACCGTCACTTCTCCCGCATCGGAAGTTCCGCTGGTTGGCGCTTCAGGCGCTATAGCCGGTGTTTTGGGGGCATATGTTGCACTCTACCCGCGCGCTCGAATCCTCGCCGCTTGTGTTTCTTGGTTTCTTCATCCAGACCGTGCGAGTGCCTGCGGCGATTCTGCTCGGTTTCTGGTTTGTTTTGCAGTTGCTTTACGGGCTACCTTCGTTGATGGCCGGCGGGCAAGGGGGTGGGGTTGCCTGGTTCGCCCATGTCGGCGGATTTGTGTTCGGGTATTTCTATTTCAAACTAACCCGAAAGAAAGGTGAATGGGGAACCTAACGGTGAAGAAGACGGTTGATTTTGTGCATTTGCATAACCACACACAGTACTCGCTCTTGGATGGCGCCTGCCGCATAGAGGATTTCGTGAAGCTCGCCGTAGAACTGCACTTCCCGGCGCTGGCGATCACCGATCATGGCAACATGTTTGGGGCGGTTGAGTTCTACAAGAAAGCCCGTGACGCCGGTGTCAAGCCGATTGTTGGGTCAGAGGTTTATGTTGCTCCCAAAGCGCGAACGCACAAGGAACCAGTAGCCGGCTTTCCGGATGGCGGGATGCATCTTGTGCTTTTGGTGAGGAACAACGACGGTTACAAAAACTTGATCCTGCTGTCAACGGCCGGTTTTCTGGAAGGGTTCTATCACCGCCCGCGGATCGACAAGGTTCTACTCAAGGAACATGCCAGCGGTCTGATCTGTACATCCGCCTGTTTGCACGGCGAAGTGGCCATGCATTTGCGCAATGGCAATGAAGCCGAGGCCAAACGCGCGGCGTTTCAGTACGCCGATATGTTTGGCAGGGAAAACTACTACCTCGAAATTCAGGATCATGGCATACCGGATGAAGACAAAGTCCGACCGAAGATGATTAAACTGGCAAGAGAATCCCGTCTTAATCTTGTCGCCACCAATGACTGCCACTACTTGCGCAAAGAGCATTCCGAAGCGCACGATGCGTTGCTGTGCATCCAGACCGGCAAACAGGTGGCCGACGCTGATCGGATGAGGTATTCGACGGATCAGCTCTATGTCAAGAGCGCTGCCGAGATGAAGGAGCTGTTCAGCTCGACCCCGGATGCCATCGAAAACACTTTGCGTGTTGCCGAGCAGTGCAATTTGGAAATCCAGTTGGGCAAGCATCATCTGCCCGCGTTTCCGCTCCCCTCCGGATACAACAGCCCTGATGACTACTTGACCTACACGGCGGAGAAGGGGTTGGCACATCGCTATTCCAAGGTCACCAGCGGCGTACAGCAGCGACTGGACTATGAGTTGAAGGTCATCAAGCAGATGGGTTATGCCGGTTATTTCCTGATCGTTGCCGATTTCACTGCTGAGGCGCGCAGAATCGGCGTGTCTGTAGGTCCGGGTCGCGGTTCTGCCGCCGGTTCAATCGTTTCCTACGTGCTTGGTATCACCGACATTGATCCGATCAAATATGACCTGCTTTTCGAGCGGTTCTTGAATCCCGAGCGCATCAGCCTGCCCGACATCGACATCGATTTCTCCGATCGCGGCCGTGATCGGATTATCCAATATGTCATCCAGAAATATGGGCAGGACAATGTCGGCCAGATCATCACTTTCGGGACGATGGCGGCCCGCGCGGTCGTGCGGGACGTTGGCAGGGTTTTGGGGGTTCCGTACAGTGAAGTTGACCGCATTGCCAAGCTGATCCCGTTCGCGGTAGACATGACGATTGAAAAGGCGCTCAAGTTGGAGCCGCAGTTGAACCAACTTGCTGAATCGGATCAGCGCATCAACAAGCTTTTGGAAATTTCGAAAGTGCTTGAGGGACTGACGCGCCATGCCTCAACGCATGCCGCCGGGGTTGTGATTGCCCCCTCCAAGTTGACCGACTATGTGCCGCTTTATATTGGGTCCAGGGGTGAAGTCACGACTCAGTACGACATGAAGGTGGTAGAAGATATCGGTTTGCTCAAGATGGACTTCCTCGGCCTGCGAACGTTGACTGTGATCGACGATGCTCTCGCCATGATCGCCCAGCGACACAAATTCAATCTGGAGATCGATAAGATTCCTTTAGATGACAAAGGGGTTTATGAGTTGCTCAGCGCCGGAAATACGATCGGGATCTTCCAGTTCGAATCCACCGGCATGAGAGAGTATCTAAGGAAACTTCGCCCCGAAAATCTCACCGATCTGGCAGCGATGAACGCGCTTTACCGACCGGGACCGCTTAAAGGGGGTGTGGTCGATCTCTATATCAACCGTAAACATGGGGTCGAGAAGGTCGCCTACGAGCACCCGATGCTGGAGTCAATCTTGAAAGACACTTACGGTGTCATCGCTTTTCAAGAACAAGCGATCAAGATTGCTTCAGAGATGGGAGGGTATACGCTTGGTAAGGCCGACATCTTGCGTAAGGCGATGGGAAAAAAGGACGCCGAATTGATGCGAGCTCAGAAGGAAGAGTTCGTACAGGGGTGTCAGAAAAATAAAATCGACAAGAGAACGGCGGAGTCGGTTTTCGACCTGATCGAGAAATTCGCCGGTTATGGTTTTAACAAGTCACATTCGGTCGGCTATGCACTACTTGCTTACGAGACAGCCTATCTAAAGACACACTACCCACAGGAGTTTATGGCTGCTAGCATGACCTCCGAGATGGGTACTACCGACCGCATCATCATCCTTATGGAAGAGTGTCGCCGAATGGGCATCGAGGTTCTCCCCCCCGATGTCAACGAGTCCGAATTGGCGTTTAGTGTGGTAGGCGACAAGATTCGTTTCGGATTGGCGGCGGTAAAGAATGTGGGGCACGGCGCTGTTGAAGCAATTCTGAAAGCGCGCGAGGAGGGGGGGCGGTTTGAATCGATCTTCGATTTCTGTGCCCGAGCCGATCTCGGTTCGGTCAACCGCCGAACGATTGAGTCATTGGTCATGGCGGGGGCATTTGACTCGGTTCGCGGGTATCGCTCGCAGCTTCTCAGTTCGGTGGAGGCGGCACTCAGTTTCGGACAGTCGATCCAGCGCAAAGAGGGGATATCCCAGTCAGATCTCTTTGGTTCGGGTTCTACAGACCAGACGATTCAAGAGCCGCTGCTGCCCAACATTGACGAGTGGAACGCCGCCACAATCTTGCAGAACGAAAAGGAAGCGCTCGGGTTCTATGTCAGTGGCCACCCATTGGAACGCTTCCGTCTGGAATTGTCGGCTTTTGCCACGACAAATTCCGAGGCGATCGGCGACCGGGCTGACGGGAACGATGTCAGTCTCGGCGGCATCGTGCAGTCCCTCAAGGTCAGCTACGACAAACAGGGGCGGCAAATGGCTTTTGTAACGCTGGAGGATTTCTTTGGAGTAGTGGAAGCAGTCGTATTTGCCGATCTCTTTGAACGAAACCGACAGATAATCCGCACCGACGCTGTACTTTTAGCTCGCGGGAGAGTCTCGACGCGCGAAAACGAGAAACCGAAGCTGGTAGCGTCTGAAATCGTGCAGCTGGAAGGGTTGTTTGACCAAAAAGCGGCAGTGATGGAAATATTCATTAACGGTGGTGCTTCCGCCAAGCTGTTTGAGGATATCGAGTTGCTGCTCAGGCGCCATCCGGGGCCGGTGGGAGTGCAACTTGCCATTGTGTCGAGCAGCCAATTGTTTTATCTTATCCCTAAGAACTTGCGGGTTCGCCCGGAAGGCAAGCTTTTCGAGCAACTGTCACAATTGGTTGGAAAGGAAAACATCAATTTCAAGCCAGTGACCTGATATCGGGAACCCACTGCGAGTTGAGGGGTTAAAACAACTGAAGTAGGTGGGAAAATACTTGCTTTGTCGGTCGAAATTGTTTATAATTTAGGATATAGGATTGCGAGCAACGACAACCTTGAGTTACTGCTAAACGCTGTATGCACAATCGAAAGCTTCTTCCAATCCTGCTAGTATTCATCTTGGTCGGCACCTTTGGCAAACCCATGGCTTTCGCTGGCGGGAAAGGGAGCGGGATCAATTGGGTGAAATATGACGTAGCTGTCGAGCAAGCAAAAAAACGCAAGAAACATATCATCATAGACTTTACTACTACCTGGTGCGGCTGGTGCAAAAAGATGGCGGCCACGACCTATCAGGATACTCAAGTAGTGAATACAATCAATCGTGACTTCGTAGCGGCGATGGTTGATGGCGATTCTTACAACGTGCTCAAGTTGAGGGATGGCGACGTCACCGAAAAGGGAATCACGGTTCAATATCGAGTGAGTGGATATCCCACGACCTGGTTTCTGGAGCCGGATGGGACAAAGATCGCCCCAGCGCCGGGCTACATCGAAGCTCGATCCATGATTTACATTCTGGATTTTGTGCGAACGAATGCAAATGATAAGATGTCTTTCAAGGAATTCGTAGAGAAACAGACACTCAAGGCGGGGTCAAAGTGACGATTGGCGGACTTGGAAAGCTGGTGGCATTCGTTCTGTTAGCCATCTTGAGTGTAACGTTTGTCGGTTCTTGCTCTTCTGATAGCAAGGTTGAGTTCAAGAGGCAGGGGACAGCCGGAACCGAGCAGGTGAGCGCGGCCGCAACGACGCAGATTTCGGGACGTAAGGCGCCCGGTTTTGCGCTGCTTGATGTAGCAGGAAAGTCTGTCAATTTCAGTCAGTATGACGGCAAAGTCGTACTCGTTGACTTCTGGGCGACTTGGTGTCCTCCCTGCCGTCGCTCGATTCCCGATCTGAGTGAGTTGCACGGAAAGTACAGCGATCGCGGCTTTGAAGTTGTTGGGATCTCGCTCGATCAAGCCGGAGCAGACAAAGTGGCGCAGTTCGCTGAGCAGATGAAGATTCCTTACACAGTCGTGATGGGAAACCTTAAAGTTGCCACCGACTGGAACATCGGATCGGCCATCCCAATAGCTTTTCTGGTTGATCGCAAGGGAGAAATCGTCGATCGCTTCGTTGGATATCAGGATAAGTCAGTTCTGGAAGAGAAAATTCAGAAATTTCTTTAGTACTTCGGACGATAACATGTGTAAAACCGGTAACCGGTCTCGAAACTGAACCAAAACTAAGATTACTTTATAGGAGGAACTACTCATGAAGAAACTCGCACTGATCCTGACGATCGCTATCTTCGCCATGGCCATTGCAGTACCCGCATTCGGCTGCGGAGGCGACAAGACCGCTTCCAAAGACTGTTCGGCGACATGTGCCGGTAAGGCTTCCTGCGACAAGCAGGGCATGACTGCCAAGGAATGCGCGGCAAAATGCGAGGCCATGAAGAAGGACGGCAAGAGTTGCCCGTCTAAACCCGGTTGTGTTTGCCCGAACGGCAAAGGCACAGCTTCCAAAGCCAGCTCCAGCGCTAACGACAACGTGACAGTTACTTCAGCGGTTGCTACCTCTAACACCAAGACTTCCGTGAATCTGACAGGCGAAAGCGGCTGCCCAATGATGGGCAAGAGCGCTGATACCACGAAGAGCAGTCACACCTGCACCGCGGCTGAGAGAGCCAAATGCGGCGTCGACAAGAAGGGAGGCGCTAGTTCCGCCAAGTTGCCGAACGGCCATCCAGTTCAGACAGTTGCCGAAGCCTTGAAATGTGAAGGCGGCAGCATGGTCGCTTTTCTGGCGGTTGACAAGATGACTTGTCAGGGTTGTGTCGATCATATCTCCAAGACGCTTGGTAGCATGGACGGCATCTGCGCGGTTGATGTCAATCTTAAGAAGGCTTCTGCCACCGTCGTCTTTCATGCCGACAAAGTCAAGACTGGCGACATGGTCGCGGCGATCAACAAGGCCGGGTATGTTGCCAAAATGAAGACCGAATTCAGCGATGATATGAAGGCGGTTTTTGGCGACAACTACTCGGAGAAGGCAAAGAGTAGCTGCGCCAATCTGTCTAAAGAGAAAGCGGACACCAAGAACAGCGAGTCCTGATCGATTTCCAATAGCCAAATTCGCGGGCGGTTGAAATGCTTCAACCGCCCTTTTCATTGGTACAATAGAGTTGACAGCAGAGTCATAAGGGCATAACTTCTGCTGATTTGGAGACGATCTGACATTGCGTAAGTTTCTCTGTCTGGCCATCGGCATCGCTGTTGCTATCGGGACGCCCGCCTGGGGGGCTAAATATGCCGGTGAGTCTTTCAAACTCGGTGCCAGCGCGCGGCCATTGGGTTTTGGCGGCGCCTATGTCGCATTGGCATCCGACCCCAGCAGCGTCTACTATAATCCTGCCGGCCTCGCACAGGTCACCGGAACTCAACTGCTCTTTCTCCATTCCGAAACCTTTGGTTCGTTAATCAATCAGGATTTTGTTGCCTATTCCCATCCAATGAACTTCGGTGACCGCCAGGGTGCTTTAGGCATTGGCCTCTACCGCCTCGGTGGAGGTGGCATTTTCCCCACGGGCTGGAATGCCGACAGTTCGCGATTGGTGGCCAAATCAGAAAAAAGCCACTACGACTATTTGCTGCAATTCGGCGGCGGTTACAAAGTCAATGAACGGTGGCGCGCAGGTGGCTCTGCCAAAGTGATCTTGCGTTCTCTAGCGGGCAATAGCGCCTGGGGACTCGGGCTTGACTTGGGTGCTCAGTATGATGTCCTTCCCGCCCTGACATTGGGACTAACCGCTGCGGATATCACGTCCAGCTTCATCTCCTATGACAACGGCGCCAAAGAATCGATTTTGCCATCGGTCAGGTTAGGTGTGGTGTATTCTTATCGACACCAGTGGTTCACCGCCCGCGTTGTCGCCGATGGCGAATTTCTATTTGAGGGCCGCGACAACGCGGCGCAAATGTCGCTGGGTGCAGTATCATTGGACACTCATTGGGGAGGAGAGCTAACCTATGAAAACCTCGTGTTTTTCCGCGCCGGTTCCGATATCGGGCGTCTGACACTGGGTGTTGGAGTTGGCTTCAACCACTTCCGTCTTGATGCCGCCTTTATGGATCACAAAGACCTCGATAACACTTATCGCCTTTCTCTCAATATCGCGCTCTAGGAGGATTAACGAATTTATGAGCAATCGAGCTACCGTACGTGGACTTCTCCTGCTGCTACCGGTGACAATAGGACTGTTGGTTTTCGCGTGTGGCAAAAAGCCACCGTTAGTGCAAGAAGGCCCGATTACCAGCCAAACGATCGTGGTGACCGTCGACACGGCCGAAATCACACTGGGGGAAGTACTCAGCGAGTATACTAATTTGACGATTCCGAGTTCAAGGTTTTCCGCCACGTTGGAGAACGCACTTAATGAAGTCATCTGTCGCAAGTGTGCATTTCTGGATGCAGACAAGTTCAGAGATTTCGACAAGAAGGAAGTTAACCGCCTGGCGCAGAACCGTGCGCACGACGTCATCATCCAGTACATGTTGCACGACTTGTTTGCAAAGCGGGTTCAGATATCCGAATCGTCGATCGACAGCGCTTACCGAGCCAACTTGGCCAGGCTGTCCGCGCCGGAACGTCGACGTGTGACGCATCTGCTGGTCTCCAACAATCCCAAAGCGTGGGAAGCTAATGGAATTGATGTCAGTGGTCTGACGGCCGAACAGCTTGAAGCCAAGGCAAAGATGCAGATTGAGAAATTCTATCAGCAGGTGAAAGGGGGCGCCAACTTGGGTGATTTGGCGGCGAAATACTCCCATGACAGCAATTCGAAGCCGAAGCGTGGTGACATCGGATTGTTCGCTCGCGGACAAATGGTGGACGAGTTTGACAAGGTTGCATTCCGGTTGCCGAAGGGCGCGCTCAGCGTTCCTTTCAAGTCACCTTATGGTTGGCATATTCTCCGAGTCGAGTCAATAATCGACTCTACAGTCCAACCGCTGGACTCTTCCTTGCACGCAACGATCGAGCAGCAATTGAGATCCAACATCCTGCAAAAAATGGCTGGTCACTTTGACGACAGCGTATTGCTCGCGGCCAAGCTGGTCTGGAACGAACCATTGCTTCAAAAGCAGCCGAACGAATACGACCTGCAAGACTGGACCCTGGTCGTCAATGGGACCGATACTGTAAGCGCCGGTATTCTTCACGAACTGGAGCTGTTATATCGCACCGGCGGTCGTCGGGGGCCAGTCACTCCAGACGTACGCAAGGAGATCATCTTGTCCAAAATGCCGGCGTACGCTTTGATGTCAGCGGCGCGGCAACTGGGATATGCCGACAGCGATCCGATGAAGAAGACAATGCAAGACTTCTATAGGGAAGAGGTTGTGAACCGTATATACCAAGATCGGACTTCGGTGACAGACAATCTGCCTACTGACGATCAAATGAGACGGTACTATGAGAGGCATAAGGAAGACTACATCTCCGACAAGCCCTTGAAGGTGCAGCACATCATTTTCAAAGACTCACTACAGGCGGCTGATGTAAAACGGCAGGCCGAAGCGGGTGCCGACTTTAAGGAATTGGCGCTGAAGTATTCTCCGGGTGAACCGGATTTCAAGGAAGCCGCTTTTGACCTGGGTCGGATATCGGAGAAAGAGATGGGTCCCGAATTTTATGGGGCGGCCTGGATTGTCGATGTCGGCAAGTACGCCGGACCGGTTCAGACTCGATGGGGTTGGCACGTCATCAAGATTCTTGACCACAAGTCGATAAAGACTTTCGAGGCGGCGCGTTTTGATTTGCAGAAGGCGGTTCGACAGGAGCAAATTAGCGACGCCAATGAGAAATGGGTCAAGAAAGTGACCAGCGGTCACGACATTGTCAGGTACGATGACATCTTAAAACAGGTCGATCTGAGTCTGGCAAGCCGCGATCACTATTTCCAGCTTGCCGACTCGCTGGCTCATGCCAAGGCGGCGAACGACACCGTACGCAGTGGCTCATAACGATATCAGCTATCAACAGGAAGCAATGCGCAAGGCGACCCATTTCGTCGCCTTGCTCATTCCCCTCTGCTATGTGATCTTTCCCAAGCCGTGGGCGATCGGTTTTATGGGTCTGGCGATGGCGGTGACCATCGCCTTTGAGATCATCCGTTTGCGCAAACTAAGACTCTGGCAGTATCTCAAGTGGGTTGTCGGAGGGATGATCCGTCCCAAAGAGGAAAATGGAAATTTCACGGGTGCCTCTTACATCATTCTTGGTGGCCTGGCCACAATCATTTTCTTCCCGCGTTACATTGCCTTTACTGCCATCACCTTTGAAATCCTCGGAGATGTGGCATCGGCGATGATCGGTCGACGCTACGGGAAACACTTTATGCGACGCCCCAAGACCATCGAAGGGGCACTCGGCTTTCTGGTGGTGGCGCTGCTCATCATCCTGCTAGTGCCTAAGGTGCCATACACGGTTGGCATCATCGGAGCAATCGTGGCGACTATCGTCGAATCGGTTTCCATTTACCGGGACGATAACCTCACCGTGCCCTTGATCTCCGGTCTGGTCATGCATCTGCTCGTGATTATGTTTCCGATGCTGCCGTAAGGCAGGTGCCGGCGGCGATTAGCCTGCCGCCAATTGCGTTTTTTCTTGACGCTCGCTCCCTAGTCACGCTTCTTTCGTGCGAAGCGATACGTTTGAACGAACGGAAGGCAAAATGAGATATGTCGATCTGCGGTCGGATACGGTAACCAAACCGTCCGAGGAGATGCGTCGGGCTTTAGCTGACGCGGAGGTGGGGGATGATGTGTTTAATGATGACCCAACCGTGATGCGGCTGGAGAAAATGACCGCGGAGATGTTTGGCAGGGAAGCAGCCCTGTTTGTGCCGTCTGGTACAATGGGTAATCAGGTCTGCCTCAAGACGATTTCGCACCCGGGCGATGAAATTATCTGTGAGGAAGGCGCGCACATATTCAACTATGAGGTTGCCGCTGCCGCCGCGTTCTCCGGGCTTTTGTTTCACGTAATCAAAGGTGTCCGCGGTGTGATGACCGCAGCCGAGATACGTCCTCTGGTCCGGCCGCTTGACATCCACTCGCCGCGAACGAAGATAATTGCCATCGAGAACACGCATAATCGGGCTGGTGGTACGATTTTTCCTCTGGAAGAGATGGAAGCCATTCGCAATCTTGCCGATGAAAAGGGTTTGTTAGTTCATCTGGACGGCGCACGGATTTGGAATGCTCATATCGCCACCGGTATCCCGCTGACTGAGTATGGTCGTCTCGCCGACACGCTGAGTGTCTGTCTTTCGAAAGGACTGGGTGCACCGATCGGCTCTATGGTTGTTGGTGATTTTGAATTTGTCCAAGAAGCACGCCGCACCCGCAAAATGTTTGGCGGTGGTATGCGGCAGGTAGGTATCATTGCCGCGGCGGGTATCTACGCGCTGGAGAATAACCTCAAACGTCTCAACGAAGATCATGACAATGCTTGGTATCTGGCGGAGACACTCTCGGAAATCGACGGTATCTATATCGATCTCGACAGCGTGCAGACCAATATCGTGGTGATTGATATTGCGCAATCTGGCAGGCAGGTCAGCGAAGTACTTGGCGCGTTCAAAGAAAAAGGACTGCTGGCAGTTCAGTTCGGCGCCACAAAGATCCGTTGCGTGACTCATCTGGATGTTACTCGCGAAGACTGCAACGACGCCATCAAGATCTTCCATGAAGTGTTTGAACGCTGATCGTGTTCCGCTCCGTATTCGTGCAGATCCAAACCATCTCGGCTTTGACATTCTCTCGTTGCGGTTTCCCCGTTTCGTCGGGTGTTGCGCTCCGCCTTCCACAAATCCCTCAGCAATTCCAAATACTTCGAGGAGCGTGTAGCCCGATGGCCACTATTTTTGTAGCGCATCACTCCAAAAAGCATCACCACCCCAGTTAGTAGAACGCCTGGTTGCGGCACCGAAGGTCACCCCGGAGTGCTCTGCGGGTCGGGTGATTAGCGGGAGAGCAAAACCGTGTTGGGTTTTGTGTTCTACCTCCTACTCGATCAGGAATCCCTTGCGGTTGGACGGCAACGACTAAGCTAATAAGATGCCGAACAATAACCGTCACAGCCCAAGGCATATTCGTACTTCGCCGTGGTGAGTGAGTCTGTCGCTGCCGTAGGCCAAGTGGCTCGCGCTGTCAGATACAAGCCGTCCGGCTGA
>Ga0209777_10004380_pt1 | contig 16736 bp, 11 predicted proteins | sample FrelakmetHBP12HB_FD_187147 | JGI IMG/M metagenome (GOLD analysis project Ga0209777, IMG submission 187147) | Freshwater lake sediment microbial communities from the University of Notre Dame, USA, for methane emissions studies -HBP12 HB (SPAdes)... | ecosystem: Environmental > Aquatic >...
GGGCCTGCAGCAGCCACCTTTGCCGCATGCTCGATTTTCTTTTGATGTGCGCCCTCAACAGTCCTCCTCATTTTTTCGATTGAAGCAATGGCCCTGGCGGTCCGCTGTATCTCAGCCTTCAGATGCAGCAGCACCTTGTCCTTCTTCTGCTGGGCATCGGTTGTGAGCCCCTGCTTTACAAGTTCAGCCTTGCGCGCGGCAAGCCGAACATCAAGCTTCTGCTTCTGCATCTCACGTATTTCTTTAGTATTTGATCCCATTGCTACTCCTTCACTTAAATGCTGTTATATAAACGTCGTTATTATTATAAAAACTTTGAATGCCAAAAAACACAGTTTTGCGATTTCGCTTTTTGGCAAGTTATGGATATATAGCATAATTTGTGCTAATCACAAATACAATCTTACAGGCTGCATATAGGAGATGCTCCGCATGACATACTGCCACAACTGCAAAAAACCAATCGAAGCAGGCGACAGGGTGGGGCGCACCGATACCTGCCCGCACTGCAACAGCGATCTGCACTGCTGCCTGAACTGCCGTTTTTATGATTCCGGCTCGCATAATAAATGTCGAGAATCGCAGTCTGAGCGCGTCGTTGATAAAGAAAGCTCAAATTTTTGCGATTACTTTTCATGTGCAGAACGTGGCTCAGGCAATGTTGCAGGGTTTACTGCAAAGCACAATCCACTTGACGGGCTTTTTAAAAAATGACCGGAGTGTGCAAAAACGCGCACTGGATAGCTTTAATGCCGCAAAGCTGTATGCGCTGCTGTACGGTACTGCTGATTGCTTTCTGCGCAGGGTGCGGTGGCTGGTTTGTCTATCGCCCCGATCCCGAGCCGCGGCAGGAATTTCCGGTTGATACAGCAGTGGAGCAGAAAATATATGCTGCCACAGCAAAGAAGCCCAGCAAGGCCGCGCCAGCCGCCGAGACCGTACCGACGCAAAAGGCAGCCAGACCCACTCCCCCCACAGGGGCAGATCATTTCTACAGCGTGCATCTTTTTTCATTTAAGCGGCCTGATTTCGCCCGCAGCGCCGCGCAAAAAACAGCTGCGCAAACAGGGCAGCCGGTCTTCATCAAAGAAATCGAACTTCCCGGCAGCGGCACCTGGCAAAGGGTATATGTTGGAATGTTTCCATCAGAGGCTGCAGCAAATGCGTTTGGTGAAAAAATGAAGTCGGAGGGCGTATCGGACTATTTCTGCGTGTACAGGCTCTCTGCGCCCCTTGCAGCAGAATCGCACCCTTGAATAAAATGTAGTAGCCTGTACTTAATCCTACATTTGCAGAATTTGGGTTTAACTTAATCTGACAAAAAAATATTACTTCTGGTAATGTGAAATAATTACGGAATGGCCCAGAGTCCGCATTAAGAGACGTAATGTGGAATTTTATCAACCATCCCACAACCACTACATATTGAAGAGCGGAATTATAAAAATATTGTCAATATATAATCCCTCGTTCTGCATTTTGTGGGAAATCACCATGTTATAAAGACATCTATATAACACGGGTATTTTGGCAGAGGATGACTTTTTTGCAAGCGGTACTATATCTGGTGGTGGTGATTATCAACCTAATAGTCCACATTACGTGCTAAAAGCTGGATTAGGAGTCAGCAAAAAATTATTACATAGTTGCTCTGGTAACATTGTCATTGTCCGATGGAATCAAAATCATCTCATAAAAACTGCCGGTTCAAATCCAGATTTCTACAAATAAAAAAAGGGCTCTCGTCAACGAGCCCTTTCCTCCCTCTTTCCCCATCAACTGAAAGCATCTCACCCTCTTGAACTGCCATCAGGTTCTGCCGAAATCCTCATCATCAAGCCCGTCATTCATTTTGAACGTTCTTTTGATCGGCAAGCGGCAGGCTTACCGTGAACACCGACCCTCTGTCGACAACGCTTGCAACATTGATGCTGCCAAAGTGCAGCTCAACGATCTGTTTGACTATCGAAAGCCCAAGCCCGGTTCCGCCTTTATGCAGGTAGGTGCTGTAAAACGGCTCGAAAATTTTGCTGCGCTGCTCTTTGGGAATGCCGCAGCCGGTATCCCGGACAAATATGTCAGCCATCTGCTTCGCGGATTCACAGGATATGCCGACATACAGCGTTTTTTTCTGACGATTTTCCATGGCATGCGCAGCATTCATAATGAGGTTTATAAAAACTTGCTGCAGCAGCAGAGCATTGCCATGGATGATGATATTTTGGCCGCAATAATGCCGGTGAATGGAAGTGTCTCGCAGCGCCCCCGCCTTGATGAGAGTGGTGAGCGCTTTTTCGAGGGCATCGTGGGCATTCACAAGGCTGAATTCGATATCGTCGCGGCGAATCATGCTTTTAACAAGATCGCACATTTCATTGACGCCCTTGGCGGCATCGATAATTTTGCACATTTCGGGTTCAGCTGAACTTTTTACCGGATCCTTTACAAGAGCCAGCTGGGCATATCCGGCAACCGCCTGGAGCGAATTTTTTATCTCGTGCATCATGCTTCCGGAAATTTTGCCCAGTGTCGTCAGCCGGTCGGCATGCAGCAGGCGGTTCTCGATATGTCTCATATCGGTAATATCCTGATCCATAACAACAATTTGCCTCGTCGGCAGGGAAGGGTAGCAGCCACAGGCAAACATATGCTGAGTTACCATGTGCACGACACCATCACGGGTCTTGCGGCGCGTTTCACGCTGAAATTCGGAGCAGTCTCCGCTGATCAGCGCCTGGAATTCCGCGCGGTTTTTTTCGATGTCGGCCTCATCTGCAAATCCGTCACCCGAGTCCAGCAAACTGGCTTTCTCCAGGCCGTATGCTTTGTAAAACGCTGTATTGGCAAGCTCCATATTTCCGTCTTCGTCGAAAACGGCAATGGGGATTGGGGCGGTCTTCGCGATTGCCTGAAACAGGGAAAGCCCTGTGCGCTCGCTACGCTTTTTGGCGGCTGCCAGCGCGGCCTCCTGCACTGCTTTGCAGACGATGTCGCGCGTAACAGGTTTTACCAGATAGTCGAACGCGCCGGTTTTAAGCGTACTTGCCGCTGACTCAAATGTGGGGTGGGCCGTTAAAAGTATCGTTTCGCAAAAAGGATTTGTGTGCCGCAGCCGCCTGATGACATCAACGCCATCCTCCCCCCGTGCAAGAATGCGGTCCACCAGCGCAACCTGAAAATCGTTTTCCATGAAAGCAATCCCGGCGCTGGTGGCGTCAGGTGCTACTGCCACATCAAACCCGGCATCACATAAAAATGTCTTGAGCGTAAAACGCATAGTTTCTTCATCATCAACAACAAGGACTTTTGCCAACTGGCTGCTGTCGTTCATGCTGGCGCCCTCCCTGCAAGGGATTAATGGTCTGCGTTTATGTTTGCTGTGACGGGGGTACTGCAGGTAGATGCATATCAATGTTCATGCCGGATGGGAAGAATGAGGGGGTAATTTTTTTAAGCTGTTTTATCAGGTGTTTACGGGCGGCATCGCGGGAGCACGGCATTATGCATGATGGTACTGTTACACTTGCAGGGTGTAACCTGTTACAGGTGGAATCGTGTGTCTGCCGTCAGGCGCACGGCAAACACTGCAAGGCAAATGGAGACCTTGTTCAAGTTTGAACGTCTTTTCTGTCCGTCCGCTTTTTCATCTTTCTATACACTGTTTGACGGCTCACGCCGAGCAGGCGGGCAGCACCGGACTTGTTCCCCCCGGCCTTTTTCAGGGTATCAAGTATATTTTCTTGCTGCAGAACCGCCTGTCTGAGGTAGGCAGGCACATGCTCAATCGAAATAACGGCATCATGGCACAGGACAAATGCATGCTCAATCACGTGTTTAAGTTCGCGAATGTTGCCCGGCCATGAGTGGCCCAGCAGCATATCAAGCACCTCGTCGGAAATGCCCGTAATGGTCTTTTTAAAGGTCTCGTTGTAGGCTCTGCAGAATTCATCGGCAAGCAGGGGCAGGTCCTCAAGGCGCTCGCGCAGCGGCGGGAGATCGATTTCCACCACCTTGAGCCTGTAATACAGATCGCTGCGGAATTCCCCGCGCTTGATCTTTTCCGCAAGATTGCTGTTCGTGACTGCAATGATGCGTACATCAGCCCTGATCGGCGTTGCGTCACCCACCCGCTCAAACTCCTTCTCCTGCAGCACGCGCAGAAGCTTTATCTGCAGCCGGGGCGGGATATCCCCTATTTCATCAAGCATGATCGTGCCCCCCTGCGCCATCTGGAACCTTCCGGTCCTGTCGCGGTCTGCGCCGGTAAAAGCTCCTTTCACATGCCCGAACAGCTCGTTCTCAAGCAGATGCTCTGAAAGCGCCGAACAGTTGACCTTGATCAGTGGCCGCTGCGCCCTCGGGCCCGCATAATGGATTGCTTCGGCCACAAGCTCCTTGCCGGTTCCGCTCTCGCCGGTCAGCAGCACGGTTGTGTCGGTTTCGGCCAGCGCTTCCAGCAGCGGGTATATCTTCTGCATCTTTTTGCTTTTACCGGTCAGCCTGTAAAATCCGCGGCGTCCGGTAAGCTGATTCTCAAGGTCGGCCTGGCGCGTGATGTCTCGCAGGAGAAGGGCGGCGCCGGTAAAGCCCCTGCTGTGCTCGAAAAGCGGCGATATGTTCATGATTGCCACCTGCAGGGCCCCGTCGCTGCGCTTCCATGATACGCGCAACTCCCGGACCTCCTTTTTAGTCTCCATTACCTGCATGAGCATTTTGGAGCATTCGGTCCTGTGTCCGTTCAAGGCCACGGCAAGCTGTTTGTTGAGCATCGCCTCCGGCTGTGTCTCAAGAATTTTTGCAAGGGCTTCGTTGACCCGCAGCACGTTCATGTCACTGTCGACGATGGCAATCCCCTCGCTGACGCTTCTGAAAAGAAGGTCAAGATCGCGCCGGTACAGGTCCTTTTCCAGCTGGATGCGCCTGTTTTCATCAAGCAGGCACTTGTGCCGGAGCGCCTGCTTGCACACGCGGATGAGCGTATCACGGCGCACCGGTTTGGGCAGGTAGTCAAATGCTCCCAGCCGCACCGCATCTGCGGCGCTCTCCACCGTCGGCTCTCCTGTTATCATGACCACCGGGCAGAGCAGGTTCATGTTTCTGGTCCGGCTCAGCACCTCAACCCCTGAGCCTTCCGGCAGGACGATGTCGCAGAAAACGACATCAATCCGGTCTGCGGCTAGAATCTCCAGCGCAGGGGGGATGCCTGCTGCCGTGACGACACCGAAGCCCGCATCTTCAAGGAACTTTTTGAAGCTGAAGCGAAGAGTTTCCTCATCGTCTATGATAAGAATTTTAGGCGTCACAAGGTTCATGTGTATTGCCGATCACACGGATTTCCTGCGCGTCTTTAGCGCGCCCTGTTTTTTTTATCGAAACACTTTTTAGCCTACATTACAAGTATTATATCATCCTGCAGGGCCTCTAGGTTGTTGCCGTCGGCAGGTCGACCATAACCCGCATATATTCTCCCTCGCTGGTCTCAAACAGCATCCTGCCACCGTGATCTTTTATAATGTTGTAGCTGATGCTCAGCCCAAGGCCGGTGCCCTCGCCTGCAGGCTTTGTGCTGAAAAAGGGATTGCACAGTTTCTCAAGATCGCTTTCCGATACTCCCGTGCCCTGATCATGAAAGATTATTCGAACATACGGCTGGTCGTCAAACATGACGGCCTGCGCTGTTACGTTCAGCTGCTTGCCGGGATCTCTGTCAGGGTATTTTTTGTTGAGAGCGTACCGGGCATTGCTGAGCAGATTGATACACACCTGCTGAATCTGCTGGGGTTGCGCCAAAACCCGGGGAAGGCCTTCGGGGAAATCCTGCCGGGTAAGAATGAAATCCTTTTCCAACTGCTTTGAAAGCAGGGCAAACGCGTCTGCGTAAATATCGCTGATGTTTTGCGGCTCCGTCTTGCCTTTCTGCTCCCGGGCAAAGGTGAGCAGGTTTTTTACAATACGGGCAACACGTTCGCCTTCTTTTATGATCCGGCCGGGAATATCGGCGTCTTCACCTTTTTTTTCAAACTGGTGCTTCAGGATATCGGCGCAGTTGATAATGCCGTTAATAGGATTGTTGATTTCATGGGCGACACCGGCGGCAAGCTCGCCGATCGAGGCAAGATGCGATGTTCTCATCGCTTCGGCCTGCAGCATCTTGCGCTCAGTAATATCATGGGCGATATAGATCAGATGCCTGGGTTTTCCGTTTTCATATCGCGCGGCGACGCTGGTCGTGCACCAGACATTGAGTTCTCTGCCATCGGGCGTAATGATCACCTGCTCGTGCTCGGCAGGCCTGCCGGTGGCAAAACAGTCCCTTGCGCTGCACCCGTCGCAGGGCGCAGCATAGCCATGATATGCCTCATGGCATTTTCTGCCCACAATATCTTTGCCGAAGGTTTCCATGGCATGCTCGTTTGCCCAGACAATAGAGAACTCTTCATCCACCATGAGCATATACTCAGTGACGGCTGAAAGAATGCCATCGAGCTTTTCCTCGCTTGTGCGCAGCGCTTCTTCTGCCAGCTTGCGCTCCGTAATGTTTTCAATTATGCCGTCATAGCGGAACAGCCGGGAGTTTTCATCACGATACGGCACCATGGTGTTTCTGACCCATACCGTTGAGCCGCCGCTCTTTATGATGCGGTGTTCCAGCGGGGGCGTGTTCCGTCCCTCATGCATGGCGGCCAGCGCTTTTTCCACCATGCCCCGGTCATCGGGGTGTATCATGGTATGCCACAGCAGCGGATTTTCATCATAATCAGCGGGCTGGTAGCCGGTAACGGCAAAGCATCCCTGGCTGTGGCGGACCGATACGTCGCGCCTGTCTTCAACCTCAACCGAGTAGGTATAGGTTGTAATGGCGTTGAGCATGCCCCGGTAGCGCTCCTGGCTCTGCCGCAGGGCCTCTTCGGCCCGTTTGCGCTCCGTGATATCCCGCAGGATAACACCCAGAAAAAACTGATCCTCCGTCTCCCACTGGAAAACCGCAAGCTCGCAGGGAAACTCACTGCCGTCTTTTTTTAGCGCCACCGTCTCGGTGAATCCGTTCAGAAACGGGGAATAGCCTGTTGCGACGATATCTTTAATCGCTGCGGCCTGCCGCTCCCTGGCGGCAGGCACCATCAGGCAATCAGGCTGCCGGCCCAGCATTTCATGCCTGCTGAAGCCGAATATTTTTTCGGCTGCCGTATTCCAGTACAGAATGTTCATATACAGGTCGGTCATGACAACGGCATCGGGAGAGGTTTCGGCAAGCGCCCTGAACTGCGCCTCGCTTTCCCGCAGCTCTTTTTCCGTCTTCATGCGCTCCAGCATCTCCTCTTCCAGTTTCGCGGTACGCACCATGACAAGCTCGTCGAGTTTGTCATGGTGCCTGCTCAATTCCTTTTCAATCATTTTGTGCAGGGTGATGTCCTGCAAGATGCCCCGCGCCAGCACCGGCTTGCCTGCCGAGTCCGCAACAACCCATATCTCCGAATATATGTAGCGGAGTGATCCATTCCTGAGGACCATCCGGTATTCATCCTTGCGGGGATCAGTTCCACGGTAGGCTGCAGCATGCAGCATAGTGCGCCGGTCATCAGGATGAACGCTTTTTATCCCGGATTTAAACGAAGGGGCGATTTCACCGGGCGAGTACTCCAGCAGGCGATACAGCTCATCGGACCAATATATTTCTCCCGTTGTAACATTAAACTCCCAGTCCCCGAGATGGGCAAGCTGCTGCGAGCTTTTCAGGCGGGCTTCGCTTGCCAGAAGCGCATCATTGGTCCGCTTTTTTTCGGTAATATCACGGCAAATCCCGCCCCACATGAAAGCGTTCCTGGTTTTTATGGGGAAAAGAATGTTCTGAACATGGGTGCGCTCGCCATCGGGCCGCTGGAAAAACATTTCAAATGGCTGTATATCTAAAAGATTGTCGCCGGTTGAAAAAATGCCTTGGACCATCTCTTTATGCTTTTGATGCACGGCTGCGCTTTTTGTTTCATCAGGCATGACGGCATAGTTTACATCCCAGATGTATTTTCCGATCGCCTCGTCATGGGGCAGCTGCGTTATGCGCTCAAGCTCACGGTTCCATTCGACAACTTTCCCCTCCGTGTCGCACAGCACAATGCCGTCATGGGACTGCTCGACGCAGCAGCGGAATTTGTCTTCGCTCTCCTGCAGTGCTTCGGCTGACTGCTTAGTCCCGGTGACGTCGCGGAGAATGTGGAGAACCGAAATGCTGCCGTCAGGATTTTCAATAGGCGTTGCCATGGTGTCGAAATGCCGCTGAAATTTTTTATGATACCACTCCCACCGGGCTGTTCCGTCCGCTAAAACAGCCTCTTGTCTGCACCACAGGCAGGCATGGTCCAGCCCGTTGAAATACTGATAGCAGGTGCGGCCGTCGATCGGCCCGAACCTGATTTCCATGGCCGGGTTTATGTACTCCAAACGATACTGCCTGTTGATGATATAAATACCGTCATCAATCGATTTGAACGCTGCCAGCATTTTTTCCTGCTCGGCGCGCAGCTCCGCCTGCATATGCGAGGCGCGGAGAAGCTCCTCAGACCGCCTGCGGCCCCCCAATCCCCACACAAACAATGCCGCCCCCAGCACCAGCAGCCCCAGAACAAGAGTTGCCGTCAGGGCCTGTCGGCGCAGGGGCTCAAAAATTTCTTGCGTATCCACCTTGGCCACCATGCACCAGGGTGTGTCGGGCACGGGTCTTGCCGCTGCCAGCACCGGAGCGCCGCGGTAGTCGATCATTTCTTCAACTCCAGTCTCGCCGCGTAAAATTCTGGCTGCGGGCAGCTCTTTGTCCTGAATTGATTCACGAAGCGACAACGCCGTATTTTTCCGGTGACGCAGCTCGTTCAGATAGATGATTGTATCGCCCTCCCGGCGCAGCAGCAGTGTTTCGGCAGAGGGGCTCGGCGATGGCCATGTTTGAATATAGGGATAAAGGAACTGATGCGGATCGATACGCACGACCATGAGTCCTGCCGGCGCGGAGCTGCCGTCGGATTGCAAAAGCGGCGCAACAATATCAAGATATATAGAATCTGAACCAGCGGCGCGGGTCAGATCACCGAGAACTGGACGGCCTCCGGTCAGCGCTTTTTGTATGAGTGCAGGGTCAGGCGGCGTCCAGCTTTCCTCTATGGCAGAAAGCCGGGGTGAGCCCTGGGTATCAGCGATCATGAGATTCTGATACCCATGCAGCTTCAGCGCTGAACGCATCAGGGAAAGGATCTCTTTTTTAAGCTGCACATTTTCCCCCGGGCGCACATATTCGGCAAAGCTGGGATTGCTTGCAAACAGCTGGATATCCCTTATGCGCTCCTGACGCCAGTTTGAAATTTGCTGCACCTTCAGGTCGGCAATGCTGGAAAGCTCTTCATGGATTGTTGCCCTGATCCTGTCGTACTGATTTGCATAATATAAATGGCAGGCGGTAAAAAAGCAGATAAAAAGGGCGGAAAATACCAGAACGGGAAACCACTGCACCTTAACGTTTTTTGGCAGGCTGCTCATAAACGGCTATCCCCCACGGTTTTGTCTTTTTAACACACCATCTGCGGCAGGCTGCGGGCCAGCCTCCGGCCAGGAACAATGAAAAACAAGTCAACGTGAGTTATGTAGAGCGTGTGGCAGGATACAGCATAGCATATACCCTCTCAGTTTAATTACAAACGCTTTTTTACCTCGGCTTCAACTTCGCGCCTTATCTCCACAAGCCGCTCGGGCGTGTCTGCCTCAAAGCGCAGCACCAGCACGGGCTGCGTGTTTGAGGCCCGCACCAGGCCCCAGCCTCCCGGCATGAGTATGCGGGCGCCGTCGATATCAATGACATCATATTTCTTTCTGAAGATATCCCGCACAGCTTCGATGAGCGGAAATTTTTTCTCATCCGGGCAGTCGACTCGTATCTCGGGGGTCGTATACGTTTTCGGCACATCGGCAAGCAGGCTGCTTGCCGGAGCAGTAGTTTTTGAAAGTATCTCAAAAAGGCGGCATGCCGCATACACGGCATCGTCAAATCCGAAATAGCGGTGCGCAAAAAACATGTGGCCGCTCATCTCGCCTGCAAGCACGGCGCCCTCTTCCTTCATCTTGGCCTTAATGAGCGAATGGCCCGTCTTCCACATGATTGCCCTGCCGCCATGCGAGGTGATGTCATTGTACAAGCTCTGCGAAGCCTTTACCTCGGAGATGATTGTGGCGCCCGGCAGTTCTTTTAAAATTTCGCGGGCGTAAATTATCAGGAGCTGGTCACCCCAAATGATGGCGCCCTGCTCGTCAACCGCTCCGATGCGGTCGCCGTCGCCGTCAAATGCTATGCCGATATCGGCCTTCTCCGACTTCACCGTCTCGATGAGCTTCTGCATAAAGGCCGGCACCGTAGGGTCTGGATGATGATTCGGGAAATTGCCATCCATATCGCAGAACAGCTCTATAACCTCACAGCCCATGCGCTTGAACAGCGGCACGCCTGCCATGCCGCCGGTGCCGTTGCCCGCATCGACTACCACTTTGAGCGGCCGGGCTATGCCCACATCGGAGGCTATGCGCTCCCAGTAGGCCGCAAGAACGGACTCATAGCTCAGCCTGCCCGCACCCTTTTCAAAGTCGCGCGCCAGAATAAGATTTTTCAGCTCCTGAATCTCTGCCCCGTGAATGGTTGATTTGCCCCGGCATACCTTGAAACCGTTGCACTCGGGCGGATTATGGCTGCCCGTAATCATGACGCCGCCGTTTAAGGCCAGGTGGAAGAGCGAAAAATATACAAGAGGCGTATGGCAGACCCCGATATCGACAACATTGATGCCCGTTGCAAGCAGGCCCCGCAGGAGGCTGTCGCGCAGACTGTCCGATGACAGGCGGCAGTCGCGGCCAAGCACCAGCTCTGAGGCGCCGCTGCGCAACAGATGCGTGCCCACAGCCCTGCCGAGATTCTCAACGGTCTCGGGCACAAGATCAGCCGCCACTGCACCTCGAATGTCATACTCTCTAAAGATTTGCTCGTTCATGAATAGTCCCTTCAGGTTATACGGTGAGAATTGCCTGTACCCGCGCAGAAATCTCTTTTAAATCGCGCTCGTCGGGCCGTCCATTTATGTCGCCGAAACGGCCGCCGGTATTATGCTTTTTAAATTCATCGGACTTGAAGTCGCCGATAAAATACCACTCATCCAGCACCGTGATACCCAGATGATCAAACAGCTGCCCGCAGAACTTGACTGCCGGCACCGCCTCATTGATGCCCGTGTGCACGCCGCCATAGGTGCAGTATATCACCGCACGCTTGCCCGGAAGGCGAGGGGAGCAGGGGCGGATAAGGCCCGCCTGCGAACAGCGCTGCCGCGCGTTGCGCAGAAAATCAAGCATGGGCTTGCCGGGCAGCCATTGGTAGACACCGGACCCGACGAAGAAAAAATCATATGCCAGCAAATCAGGCTCAAGCTCTTTTGCCGCCTGCAGCGTGTCGATGCTGTGGCCCAGGCTTTTTGCAATTTCAGCAATACTCAGGGCAATCTTTTTCGTGTTGCCGGTCTGGCTGTGGTAGAGATTGAGAATTCGCATACTATGCCGTTCTTTCTTAAGGCGTACTAAAATTTTGTACCATAAAAAGTCCTGTGGCAAAAGAGGTAAGATTATACGACGTAGTGCATCAACCAGCACATGCCCGCAGAAAAGAAGGCTGAAGAAACGACGGCATAAAAATGAGGTCTGCGCAAAAATGATGCCCTGTCGTCTGGCTGATACTATCATCAACCCGGGCATAAAGATATTCGACAAACAGGCTTATCAAGGTGTATTGGGCAATTTTTTGTCTACATCGCGCGGGTTGGGAACCTCTAATGCATTGATATACCGCTCTACGCATTCAAGTATCACCACATTGGGCTTTTCCTTGTCTATGAGTTCCGGTAAAAAGTTGAAGGTCCAGACATATACCGAGCTTTGAAAGCTTTCCGCTAAAAATGGGATGAGCGCTGTGCCAAACGAATCGCGAAACACCAGCGCTTTTGGCAGTCTGCGGTTGCCCGTTTCCTTAACAACCATGGTCCGGTCATCCCTGGTGGCAGGATCCGGATACTGTCGGCTGCCAGTGACTGCCTGCAGGCCTGCATGGGGAGCCATCTCAACAAATTCATCTTTTAAGAAATTGTTTAACATAAGCATGTCGGCAAGATCCCTGCCTGTACAAAAGCCTGTGGTCACTGTATAGTTGTCCTCGCCAGGCATGTCGACTGCAGGGAAATATTTTTTTACCCGCTGCAGGAGCGCCCTGTAACCAATAAAAGCCCCCCAGTTGTTCCAGTGAGAATCGGTCATATAAAATGTAGGGCGCTGCCGCTTTGCTGCACCTAATGCCTCACGCAAATCTATAAATTCCAAATCCGGATATGCTTTGAGGTATCGCGCAACCTGATCCAGGCGCGACTGCTTTCCAATCGGATGAAACGATGGCGGAAGATATTCAGGATAGATCGTCTGTTTATTGGGAACAACGACTACAAAAAACTTTATGCCCTGCGCATCAAGCCATATGCGGCGGCTTTCAAGAATCTTTCCGATTTTCACAAGTTCGTTTTCCGAGTATGGCGAAATGTTTTCATAGTCTTCCATGGTACTCTCGCCGGTATAGTAGAACCATCCGTGCTGGCCAGCGCATACATCCGGCACAGCCGATTCCCCGAAAAGCGCAAGTCTCAGGCGGCTGTTCCAGCCGATAAGCTGGCGTCGCAGGCTGAAGCTGCCGTTAAACCAGGATTCAAACTGCGTGGTAAACTCCGTTGGTGAGGTTACTGCAAGCCCAGCCCGTGGCATGGGCTTGAATGTGGAATTGTCACTGGCAGGTCCATGGAGCACACCAATTGCACCGGGAATGCACAGCATGATACCAAACAGGGCCGCTGCGGTTGTATAAATAACATAACGTATTTTCATAGCTAAAACTTTGCGTAAATAAAAGGCCTATAGGATTCGCTGACGATCTGCATGGAGCAAACAATAAAAAGAATGGTTACAAGCGCCACGCCTGCGACAAGACAGCCTATATATGCAAACCGGACAGGCAATCCCCTGGCAGAGGCTTCAACCCGGTTTTTCAGTGAGATCAGATACCGCCATATCGGGGTTGAAAGAAGGCATGCTGCAGCAAGGGCTGCGAGAAACTGCCTGTTGACGAATGTCATTTGAAAATGGTCAAATTCGCCGGTGGTAAACGATGCCATGGAGTTTAGGTAATCCAGGGCATGTCCAATATAGGTAGCCCTGAAAAAAACCCAGCCGATCATGATGACTAAAACAGTATAGAGGTGCCGTAGCGGACGCCAGGTTTTTTTTAGCACCCGTTCAAAGCCTATCCTCTCAAGCACAAGAAAAAGGCCGTGATAAAGTCCCCAGTTGATAAAATTCAAGCTGGCGCCATGCCACAGGCCGCAAAGCAAAAAAACAATTACAAGATTAGCATAACCCCGTACCCGAGAGCAGTGGTTGCCTCCAAGGGGGATATAAAGATAGTCGCGGAACCAAAAAGAGAGCGTTATATGCCAGCGCTTCCAGAAATCGCGGATGGATTGCGCCGTATAGGGGTAATTGAAATTTTCCGGCAGCCGAAGGCCGAACATACGACCCAGGCCTATCGCCATATCGGTGTATCCCGAAAAATCAAAATATATTTGCAGGGTATAGCTGGCGATACCAAGCCATGCTGTAGGCATGTCAAGGTTAGCGGCAGGCAGGTTGAACGCCTCATCCGCCACTTTCCCCAGGGTGTTTGCAATGAGCACCTTTTTGCACAAACCAAAAATAAAACGCTGCGCACCATCGGCAAATCCTTCCAGGGTGACGGCGCGGTTGGTAAGACTGCGAGCAATGTCCGAATAGCGGGCGATGGGGCCGGCAACCATTTTTTGAAACATGGCCAGGTATGCCCCGAAGGAGACGATGTTTCTTTCTGCGACCGTTGTGCCGCGATAGATATCGATAAGATAGGCGATGGCTGAAAAAGTAAAGAAGGAAATACCAAGCGGCAAATGATGGTCTGGCACCTCAACTGCTGCGGGGAGTAACTGCATATCAGCAACAGTTCGGACAAAAAAACCGAGATATTTACAGTACACCAGCAACCCAAGGTTTGCGGCGATGGGTGCTGCAAGGAGCAGCTTTTTTGTTTTTTGTGCGGTTGCTCTTTCAACCCCCAGCCCTGCTGCATAATTGAATGCAATTGAGAACAGCAGCACCGGAAGCGCCGCGGCATCGCCCCAGGCGTAAAATAAAAGGCTGAGTACAAGAAAGACGGTATTTTTCAGCCATTGGGGCGTCAGCCAGTAAAGAAGCAAAGCCGAGGGCAGAAAGGCAAAAATGAAAAAAAGAGAATGAAGGGCCATGAGCTAACTTCCGGGTTGGGCTCAGGTCTGGTTTATCAGGCTTGCCATGTAGCCTGCGCCGAAGCCGTTGTCGATGTTCACCACGGCAAGGCCTGAAGCGCAGGAGTTGAGCATGCCAAGCAGCGCTGCCACGCCGCCGAAACTCGCGCCGTAGCCGGTGCTGGTGGGAACTGCAATAACGGGCCGCGAGACCAGGCCGCCCACCACGCTCGGCAGAGCCCCCTCCATGCCCGCCACAACGACTATGACATTTGCCGACATGAGCTTTTCTTTCTCATTCATGAGCCGGTGTATGCCCGCCACGCCCACGTCATACACATGATCGACTGTGTTGCCCATGATCCGGGCGGTCACAATGGCTTCCTCGGCTACGGGAATATCCGAGGTGCCCGCCGACACGACAAGCACGGTGCCGCGGCCGCGCTGCTCGATAGGGCCGCTTGCCAGTGTCAGCGCCCGGGAGGCCGTGTGGTACACAGCTTTCGGAAAAGCTTTTTTTATAAGCCTTGCCTTTTTCTCGTCTATGCGTGTGGCAAGCACATGGGATTTATGGGCTATCATCTTTTTCATGATCTGGGTGATATACCCGGCTGTTTTGCCCTCGCCGAAAATAACCTCCGGGAATCCTTTGCGAATGGCGCGGTGATGATCAATATGGGCAAACCCTATATCTTCAAAAGGCAGCGTCTTGAGGTTCGCTACCGCATCTTCAACCGAGAGCGCACCTTTCTGCACCTTCTGGAGAAGCTTTTTAATGTCCTTTTCGTTCATGGAGTCTCTTTCGTTGTAAAGCCAATAGCCATTATGTCGTTATGCCTACAGCCTAATAGCCTATTCATCGCATGCCTCAAAAATGCCGAAAGCCTGTCGCCAGAGGCCGGACCCTTTTGCCGTGCCGGTCAGTGACCACAAGCCCCAGACGCTTATCAGTTGTCTCGCCAATGCAGGTCATGGACAATGCAAGCTTTTCAGCAAGCAGCCGTACCCGCTGTTCATTGCGCCGCGGCACAGTGAACAGCAATTCATAGTCCTCGCCTCCACAAAGCGCTGGTACATAAAAATCCTGCGATAGCTGTGGGCATTGTCTTTTATATGCCGCAGACAGCGGCAGACGGTCAAGATAAATCCGAGCCCCCACGCCGCTCTGCTTCATAATATGCCGAAGGTCCCCTGCAAGCCCGTCGCTTATGTCCATCATGGCGCTTGCCGCCCGGCTGCACGCTAAAGCCTGCCCTGCCTCAATGCGCGGCTGCGGGTCGATATGCCGTTTCACAAGCCCGCCTCGCGGCGAGCCCAGCCCTTTTTCAAGCAGCATAAGCCCAAGGGCTGAATCACCCAGTGTGCCGGTCACGAAAATCAGATCGCCGGGCCGTGCGCCATGCCGATACAGCACATGCCGCTTTTTCGCCCTGCCCAGAAGCGTAATGCTGATGACAAGCGAATCCTGCGAGGCGGCCGTATCGCCCCCGAGAAGCTGAACGCCGAAGCGCCGCGCCTGTGCATGCATGCCCCGGTAGAGCCCGCGGATGAAGCCATACTGCGTGTCCGGCGGAATCGCTATGGAAACAAAGTAGTACTGAGGCGCGCCGCCCATGGCGGCTATATCGCTCAAGTTTACGGAGAGGCATTTTTTGCCCAAGACAAACGGGCTCGAAAATTCTTTTTTGAAATGGATTCCTTCTTTCAAGATATCGGTGGTAATAAGCAGGCAGGCTGTACTGTCCAGAGAAACGACCGCCGCATCGTCTCCGATGGCTTGCACCACCTGCGGGTCCGATGCGGCGGAAATGCGAGCGATCTTTTCGATCAGGCCGAATTCGCCAAGCTTTTTAATCTGCACGTTTTTTCTTTTGAGTGCGCTTTGGGGTCACGGTTGCGGCTTTCTTCGGGCTTGCCTTTTTCCGTGCCTTTGCGGCAGGACCTTTTTTCATGACTTTTTTTACCAGCGCGACATCAAGAACATCATCCACGGTGCTGACAAAAATAAACTCCATCTTGTTTTTTATGGTCTCGGGCATATCCTCGAGGTCCTTGCGGTTGCGCTCGGGAATGATGACTTTCGTGATATTGTGCCGCAGCGCCGCAAGCGCCTTTTCCTTGAGGCCGCCTATGGGAAGCACGCGACCGCGCAGGGTGATTTCCCCGGTCATGGCAATATCCTTGCTGGTCGGGACCCGGGTGATGGCCGAGATAAGGGCCGTTGCCATGGTGATGCCGGCTGAGGGGCCGTCCTTGGGGATGGCGCCTGCCGGCACATGGATATGGATATCGTGCTTTTCAAAAAGCGTCGGGCTGATACCAAGCGCATCGGCCCGCGCGCGGATATAGGAAAGGGCGGCCTGCGCC
>Ga0209777_10004381_pt1 | contig 16736 bp, 14 predicted proteins | sample FrelakmetHBP12HB_FD_187147 | JGI IMG/M metagenome (GOLD analysis project Ga0209777, IMG submission 187147) | Freshwater lake sediment microbial communities from the University of Notre Dame, USA, for methane emissions studies -HBP12 HB (SPAdes)... | ecosystem: Environmental > Aquatic >...
TCTTTTTTTATATTCCCCTCTTTTTTAAAGAGGGGGGAGGGGAGATTTCCTCATCATTCCTCCTTTTATAAGGAGGGTTAGGGAGGATTTGAGAAACTGTTAAATCCCCCTCAATCCCCCTTTACTAAGGGGGAAGTGAAAACCGTAATGCCTCGGACAACCTTTGATGGTTACAAACAATCTGCGAATTTTCATAACAGCCTTTTTGCGTTTCTGCAATTAAAAAATCATTGCCCGTGATTTACTCCTTCTGCCGAAAAAGGTTAAAATCATTATAAAAAAGTATTTACAAGACCGCTTTTCTAGCGTATTATGTGTTCGTAGAAATTCTCACGGTGCATTTTTAAAAACATTGCTGATCATCTTGGCAATCACGGGTATGAACCCCAAAGCAAGCTTTGGAAACAGATTCCGCAGCAAGCTGCGGGGTATTAAACCCTCCGCTTTGCGGGATAATTCGACCTAAAAGTTTCAGCGCACTTTGTTTCTGAAACTTTGGTCTCATTAACTTACCAATTCCACTGCGTCGCAGATGACCTTTAGGTTACTTCGCTTTCGGAATTGGAGTTTCAACAATAAACTTGAAATCATCCTAAAGTAGTATTTACAAACCTGCTTTTCTCGCATATTATACATCAGTAAAACTTATAAGTGTGCATTTTAAAAATATTGCTAATCATATTGGCAATAAAGGGGAGAAGGTTAGTGATACAGCAATTGGTACATTTAAACAAATTACGATTTTTAGTGGTTGTTTTCATCCCGCTGGTTGCGATGGCGGTTTTGCAGATAGTTCCTAAGTCGGCAATGGCGATTTCGGGCGTGGTCGAAAAAGACCTTGTTCAGATAACCGGCAAGTCGGGTGTTTTAACCGTTCCTGATTTAACCGTCAACGACCTTACGGGCGTTGTCGCTTGGGGAGATACGGACGGTCAGGCCCCACGCCAGGCCGGGATGCAGGAGCTCACTGACGTTCAGCTTGCCCAAGTCTGTGGCGCAGGTTTCTCCGAATTTACCTTGAACACGACTACCGGCATTGCCCTGATGAATTTTCCGGGCATCACTGTTAGCACCTTTGCCGACATCAATTCCATAAAAATGGGCAATTCTGGGACGACGAACGCACCGGTCTGGGACCAGAATTGGACCTCCGTGACACTGGGAACGAATAATGTTGACCTTGTTGCAAATGGTTTGTATATTGAGATGGGATACAACCCGGCTACGATTAACAACGCTACGTCACGCACGCTCAACTACATCAAAATAGGCACGCCGTCGCTGACCGGTTCCATCGCGGCATTTTTCCAAAGCTTGAGCTATATAGGCGATAGCGGCTACACGCCGCACTCCACTTGGGGATCGGCGAACGCACCCTACACATTCAGCAGCAGTGGGTCCACGGGGACAAACGCGTTCTACCTCCTTCTCCAGACCGGGACACAGAAGGGCTTTTGGGTAAACTGGAACGGTGTGATGCATTGATTTTACTCCTCCTAATGAGAAATTACTACTTACTGATTTGACGATGGGTGCTAATCATTGAGAAGAATGTTTACCAAAAGGATCAAATGATTGCGCCGCTCACCACATACGTCATCGTGTCCACCTTGAACACTAATCAGTCCTTGCCCATACTCAGAAGCTGTTTCCATTCATTTTTTGATCATAAAGATTCCTGAAAGAGGTTTGCATGGCTGATATTTCCGATATATCTGTTGTTGTGCCGGTATACGGTAGTGACTCTACTCTGGTTTCCCTTTATGAAAGAGTTTCTGCCGCTGTCGCCCGGATTCCGGCCAGTTTTGAGCTTATTTTTGTTGATGACCGCGGTCCGGGAAATCCCTGGGAAATAATAAGCAGAATGGCGAAAAGCGATCCAAGAGTCATCGGTTTGAAACTCTCTAGGAATTTCGGGCAGCACAGCGCGATTATGGCGGGCATAGATTTAGCGCGTGGACGCTGGCTTGTGATCATGGATTGCGATCTGCAGGATCGTCCGGAAGAAATCCCCCATTTGTGGGCCAAAGCGCAAGAGGGGCATGATGTTGTTGTCGGCCGCAGGGTTGAAAGACAAGACGGATTTTTCAAGCGTCTGTTGTCACATGCCTTTCACGGAGTTTTTAAGTATATGACTGACCAGAAAACTGACGCGACCCAATCAAGTTTTGGAATTTACTCCCGTAAAGTTGTTGATGTATGTAAAAAAATGCCTGAGCAACCTCAGGTTTTCCCTTTGCTAGTCAGATGGTCAGGCTTTAAGGTAACATCCATTGACATTAAACACGACAAGCGCATAGAAGGCAAATCAAGCTACAACCTCAGTCGTAAATTATCCCTTGCGATGAATACAATTGTTTCATACTCTAACAAACCGTTGAGAATGTGCGTTCAGTTTGGTTTCTTCATGGCTTTTACAGCTTTTTGTTACGGTGTATGGCTTTTAATACGCCAGTTATTTTTCAATTATGCTATTGCGGGTTGGACCAGCGTGATGGTCTCGCTTTATTTTTTGTCCGGGATTCTCCTGTTCGGGATGGGCGTTCTGGGTGTATATATCGGCCGAATTTTTAATCAAGTGAAACAACGGCCGCTCTATGTTGTAAAAGACCGGACACCCGTTTCAGCTAATGATGATTCTCTGTGACATTCTATTTCAGCGCTGTTTTTAGGATTATTAATGAGAAGTAATAAAAAAAGGCTCCTTATTGCCGGCGGCGGCTATGCCGATATACCACTTATTCTCTCGGCGAAAAAACTAGAATATCATGTCATTACAAGCGGGAATCGCCCGGACGAACTGGGACACAGGTATTCCGATGAATATCAACCCGCTGATTTCTCCGATCCCGAAGCCATTCTTCATTTGGCAAAGCGCTTGAAGGTTTCCGCGATCTGCGCCTGTTGCAACGATTTTTCAGCTCTTTCCGCCGCCTATGCCGCCGAACAATTGGAACTGCCCGGCCATGATTCCTACCGGATCGCGAAAATCATCCATCACAAAGACCAATACCGGCAATTTGCTTGGGATCATGGTATTACGACACCCAAGGCTCTAGCATTTACAAATAAGAAGGACGCTTTAAATAAAATGGAATCGCTGCCGTTTCCCGTTATTGTCAAGCCCGTAGATCTCACCGGCGGGAAGGGCATGTCCACAATTAACAAAATGGAGGAGGCCGAGGCGGCGCTGGAAAAGGCCTTTTTTATTTCACGGACAAAACGTATCGTTGTTGAAGAATTTATTGCCGGCAGCCGCCACGGTTTTTCAGTTTTCTTAGTTAACGGACGCGTCGTATTTTTCTTTTCTGACAATGAACATTATTATTTAAATCCTTACCTGGTGTCGGCGGCTTCCGTGCCCAGCATTGCTTCTCCGATAGTGGAGCAGAAGTTGTGTGCTGAATCGGAGAAGATTGCCTCGCTGTTGTCATTAAAGACAGGAATATTCCATATTCAATATATCCTGCGGGATGAAGACCCCTTTATTATTGAAATCTGTCGTCGCGCTCCCGGAGACCTCTACGTGAAGTTAGTCGAACATGCCACAGGAGTGGATTATCCGGCATGGATTGTCAAGGCATCTGCCGGGCTGGATTGTTCCGGATTGGTTCATGCAGAAACCAAAGGATTTTTTACCCGGCACTGTGTTATGAGCGCTACCCCAGGGAAGGTCAAGGACATTATTTTTGATGCGGAAATTGAAAAGCAAATCATTGATAAGTTTATGTGGTGGAAAAAAGGCGATGTGGTTTCCGATATAATGACCGCAAAGTTCGGAATTGTTTTTCTCCAGTTCCGGACACAGGATGAAATGCTGGACAAGACGGAGCGGATGCAGGAATTAATCCGAGTCGTAACAGAATCACGGGTATGAACCCCAAAGCAAGCTTTGGAAGCATATTCCGCAACAAGCCATGGGGTTTTATACCCTCCGCTTCGCGGGATTGTTCAACTTAAAAGTTTCAGCGCACTTTGTTTCTGAAACTTTGGTCTCATTAACTTACCAATTCCGCTGCGTCGCAGATGACCTTTAGGTTACTGCACTTTCGGAATTGGAGTTTCACAATAAAAAAAGGAATCACAAATGGCAACGACACTTTTCAAAATTGGTTTCATCGGTGGCGCGCTGAATTCCGCTGTCGGCAATACCCATCGGATTGCATCCCAGATGGATCACCGCTGGCGTTTAGATGCGGGCTGCTTCAGCACGCACGATAAAGTAAATCGGGAGACGGCTTCTCAATGGGGCCTCGATCTATCTCGGATCTATGATGATTGGCGTGTTCTACTGCACAATGAAAAAGGTAAATTGGATGCCATTTGCTTGCTAACCCCAACTCCCGTGCATGCGGAAATGGCGATTGAAGCTTTAAACCATGGTTATGCCGTGATTTGCGAAAAAACCCTTGCCACCTCAAGTAAAGAGGCGGCGGCGATTTGTCAAGCTGTTGAAGCAAACAAGGGATTTTTTGCGGTGACCTATAACTACACCGGCTATCCCATGTTGCGGGAACTCCGGCAAATGATCATCGATGGAAAGTTGGGGGTGCTGAATTTAATACAAATAGAAATGCCGCAGGAAGGCTATGCCCGCTTGAACAAACAAGGCCAGCCGCCCAAACCTCAATCCTGGCGGTTAAAAGATGGCGCAATACCGATCATATCTCTTGATCTAGGCGCTCATCTTCATAACATGATATATTTTTTAAGTGGGGAAAAACCTCTCCAGGTTATCGCCGATCACACAAGCTATGGTTTCTTCAAACACGTGACGGATAATGTGATTTGTCTGGCGCGTTATACCGGGAATCTTCGCAGTCAGATTTGGTACAGCAAAATGGCTTTAGGACATCGGAATGGTTTACGCGTCAGAGTATATGGGGATAAGGGCAGCGCGGAGTGGTTCCAGCTCCAGCCGGAGGAGTTGATCTTCAATAACATCCATGGGAAGAGGGAAATCATAGATAGAGCTTCCTGCGTGGAGATTGCGGATCAGTTGCGTTATAATCGCTTTAAATCCGGGCACCCTGCCGGATTTATCGAGGCCTTCGCCAATCATTACTATGATCTGGCTGATAGTTTGCTTGACTTTAAACAAACCGGACACTATACATCACCCTGGGTTTTTTCAGCTACACAAGCGAAAGAGGGCCTGGAAATGCTTGAAGCAATTTCTAAATCAGCAAGAGAAAATTGCTGGCAGAAAATTTCATAGGCGAATGTTGAAAATAATGACGGGAGATAAACTTTGCTGACAATATATCCGGAAAAAGAATATCCTGATGCCGTAGAATTTTGTAAGCTTTTTTTACGCGAGAAGACGAGACCCCGCTATGTGCTGGGTCGCAATGAGTATGCGGCCAGTATTGCTGAGTTTGTTGACGTAAATGGTTTTATCGATGACTTTACCACTGAAACCGAATATCTAGGGAAGCCAATATTAAAAACAGCCGAAATTTCCAAAGACAGCCTGGTCGTATCGGTAGTCGTCTTAGGAAGGCCGCTGATTGCTCTTGAAAAGCTGAAAAGCCACGGTGTAGCCTCCTATTTGGACTACTTTAAATTTCTAAAGTATTCAGGGCTGGCGCTTAAAGAAATTGATCTCTTTAGTTTATCCAAAGCAGATCTTAAAAGAAACTGGAATAAGTATCAGTGGCTGAATGATCGTTTAACAGATGAGCAGTCTAAAGATGTGCTAAGTAAGCTCTTGAACTTTCGTGTCTCCGGTGATCTTGATTATATGCAGGGATTTAAACATGATCCGGAAGGGCAATATTTTGATGATGTTCTTGACTGGAAACCGGGTGAAGTTTTTGTTGACGCCGGGGGATTTGACGGGCAAACGGCTCTCAATTTTATCAAAAGATGTCCTGAATACAAATCCATACATATATTTGAACCGGAACCCAAGAATGTTGTGCTTGCCCGTAACAACCTGTCCATGTACCCTAATGTTTATTTTTATACTCTGGGTTTAGCTGAAAGCAAAAAAACATTGAAGTTTAGCTCCGGCGATGGATCATCGAGTAAAGTGAGCGAAACAGGTGATTTAGTCATTCAAGTAGATGTCTTAGATAGCCTGATTGAGGAACCCATATCTATGGTAAAAATGGATATCGAAGGCGCGGAAGGTATTGCCCTGCAAGGCGCAAGAGAGCATATATTAAAAGACCATCCCAAACTTGCCATTTGCTGTTATCATAAATTTGATGATTTATGGAGAATACCTGAACAAATTCTGGCAATACGAGACGATTATTTCATGTATTTGCGTCACTACGAAGAGGGTTTTGTAGAAACAGTCATGTACTTTATACCTGATAAATAGTTTAAAACGCTTTTATTATAAAAACATATAAAAAATATGATTATGAAAAAACAAAATAAATGGACCAAATCAAGCTGGCACGCTTTTCCTGCACAGCAGCAACCCGTCTGGCCCGATGCCCGTATCTGTGAAGATACGCTGAAAAAGATCGAGCATTTGCCGGCGCTGGTTTTTGCCGGCGAGAGCCGTTCTCTGAAACATGAACTTGCCGAGGTATTGGAGGGTAAGGCCTTTGTCCTCCAGGCTGGAGACTGTGCCGAAGATTTTTCCCGCTGCCATGGACCTTTTATCCACAATCTTTTGAAGGTCATTCTACAGATGTCGGTAATTATTACCTATGCGGGAGAGAGGAAAGTAGTGAAAATCGGCAGGATAGCCGGCCAGTATGCGAAACCCCGGTCTTCTGATACCGAAAAAATCGGCAAATTGATAATTCCGAGCTACCGCGGCGATATGGTGAACAGTCCCGAACCTGTTCTTGAGGCGAGAATGCCGGATCCAAACAGAATTTTAGAGGGATATTTCCGGGCGACATCAACGCTTAACCTTGTCAGAGCTTTTACCACAGGAGGTTACGCTGCCCTGGATCAGGTTCATGCATGGAGCGAGGCAAGCGCAAAAGTGCTTTCTGCCAACCCTAAATATGAAGAGCTCGTCCGAGGAATCAAGAAGGCCATAGCCTTTATGGATGCCATAGGAATTAAAAGCAGTAATCCGCAGTTAGACCAGGTTTCTCTTTATACATCACACGAAGCTCTTCTTCTCGAATATGAGGAGGCATTGACCAGAATTGATACGACCACCGGCGACTGGTATGATACCAGCGCCAATATGCTCTGGATAGGAGACCGCACGCGCCAGCCGGATGGGGCTCATGTGGAATTTATGCGGGGCGTTTGTAATCCTGTCGGCTTGAAAGTAGGTCCCGGTTACGTCATTGACGATATCAAAAGAGTCGTGACGCGGCTTAATCCCGATAACGAGCCGGGACGTATTACCATGATCACTCGTCTGGGCGCTGAAAAAGTAAATTCCTTGCTGCCCCCTCTGCTTCGGGAAATGAAAAAAGAAGGATTTAATATTGTTTGGGTTTGTGATCCTATGCATGGCAATACCTTTACAAACAGACGTTCGCAGAAAACAAGAAAGTATAAAGATATACTTAAAGAGATTGTCAACTTCTGGCAGATTCACCGGGCGGAAGGAACAATCGCCGGCGGAGTTCATCTGGAATTGACCGGTGATAATGTTACGGAATGTACAGGTGGCAGCCGTCGTCTGCAGGACAGGGATTTGCAACTGAATTACCAGACCAACTGCGATCCCCGACTCAATGCCGAACAGGCGGTGGAACTTGCTTTCGAGCTTGCTGCAATCCTTAACCCTTGATGCAATATTCCCCACCACTGTGAAATTCAAATAATGAAGTTTTTTCAGGTACACTGACAATATGAGAGGTTTGAATAATAGCTTATTTCACATTTATTGAGGTTGTCACCTCCCATTTTCTCCGAATAGAGCATTTTAATTTCGGCCGATGAATCGGTTTCGAATTAGTTGAAAATGAGTCAAGGGATAACCATAGTTCTTCGAAGTTATCAATACCAATTTTCTTGGGAGGTTTAATTTGATGGAAGATCCTTACTTGAAGTTTCTCGAACAAAGCGTGCGTAGACGAGGCGAGTGGCGTTCTCATCTCATTACGTGTTTTTTGCGGCATGGGCGTATCGCTGCGGCAGCCTTTGAAATTGGTGAATTGGCTCGCTTCGGAGCGTGGTGCGACAGAGCTTCAAGGCGGCAGAAGCTTGCGGCCAAACGTTTTGTTACCCGTGAAACGCTCTGGGACGAGTTGGCTATTCCGGCCCTTCGTAAATGCAATAAAATCTTAGTAGCGGAATTTGGCGTGGCTTCAGGCGTGGGAGCTCGGTGGTGGCTGGGGCGCCTCACTTCACCTTCTCTTGTCTATAGAGGCTTTGACACTTTTCTTGGCATGCCGGTTGAATTCAAGGGTGTTCCAAAAGGAGGACTTTCGCTCGGAGGAAAGCCGCCGAATATCCAGGACAATAGAATTTTTTGGCATATGGGTGATGTTTGTTCAACAGTGTTGGATGTCAATTGGTCGGAGTTGTATGAGGGCCGCATTTTTATCTTTGATCTTGATCTTTATCACCCGAGTTTAAAGGTGTGGGATACAATTGCGCCACATTTTAGCAAGGGTGATTTGATCTACTTTGATGAAGCGTACAATGAGGATGAATTCCGATTGATCCGAGAGAGGGTCGAGCATAACCAATCCATCGAAATTCTTGGTTTTACAGCGTATTCGCTCATTTGTCGAGTCGTGACGGGAAAAGCATAGGTGTTACCATGGACATGAATTGGGAAGTGACTTGGTCAATTGAATTCGGATATGGGTCGCTTTCTTAACCTGATTTGAGACGGGAGGTAGGCAAGTATTCGAGTGAAAACCAACGAAGGAGAAAAAATTGAAAAAAGAGAAGTCGCGTTATATGGTTTATAGCGTATCGGCAAGGTTTTTATTGTGCCTAATATTCACATATCCATTCTAATGAATGTATTGTAATTATACCAAAGAGGATTTTAATAAATTTTGAAATGGTCTGAAGAGCTTATTCGTTATATAGTGGTCGGTATTGTTACTAACGTTTCCGGATTCTTGTTCTATGTCTTATTTACGACACTCGGAGTAAGCCCGGTTTTGACGATAAGTATCTTCTATCCTATTTCAATTGGATTAGCTTTTAATTTTAATAAAAAATGGTCATTCAGCCATCAGGGGCGTATTCCTACATCGGCTGTAAGATACCTGTATGTGTATGCCGGTTGCTATGTTTTGAACATGGCCGTGCTCAAATTTTTTAGCGGATATCTCGGCTATTCGCATTTGATCGTACAGGCCATAGTCGTTCCGATATTTGCCTTGCTGCTTTTTGTGGCGCAAAAGTATTGGGTTTTTAGGATTTAGAATATCTCAATGCCTCGCGAGCAGGCCTTATGAAGCGATGCCTTAATTGCTCCCAGGCATTTGAAAGCCTTAACTGGCATTGCCCGCCTTTCAGTCTGGGGAGGCTATGAAGGTAGAGCTGTTAAAAAAAACCGGCTCTCTGGAAAGAGTTCCCGGTTACGGTATCTTCATGACAGAGAGGATTCTCGATTTGATTGTTGTTTTGCTGATGGGCATATTGAGTATTATATTCGGTGTTTCTAAACTCATGAATAGTGGAACGATGCTTACCGCAGTGGCGGTAATACTGATTTGTTTTACGGTATTTTTCGTTATTATCCAGCGTATATCTCCGACGAATATTGTTGGCCATTTTTTCCAACCGTTTAATCAGTGTATAAGAAACGGAAAGGACCTGGCGACAGTGGTCATTTTGACAATCGGCTGTTGGTTCTTTATTGTCTTGGGCTGGTATGCCAGTTTGCGCAGCATCTCCATTTCGGTGAATCTTCTGGACACGGTCGCGATGACGGCTATTACTACACTGATCTGTATTTTCAGTTTAATCCCCAGGGCCCTCGGCATCAGCGAGGTCAGTATTTCCTCTTTTTTTGTTTATTTCAAACAGGATATTCCTGTTGCTCAGGCGGGCGCCCTGATAATAAGAGTCTATGGTATAGTAACCTTGATTTTGGGATTTGTTCACTTCCTCGCCTGGAAGTTTATCCGTATAGGAAAACAGATTCCGGTTAATATTGGCTGATTGATTTTACGGGGAATGTATTATTTCACAAAAGGAGATAAGTCCGCTATCCGCTTATAAAAGATAAGTTGATTTTATCCCGGAATGCGGATACATCTAAAAAATGGTCCATCAATCAACCATCCGATACGATCTTAATGCTAGTCAATCAGCCAAGGGTATAGCATTGCTTCTATTGTTATGGCACCATCTATTCTTTGAGAAATGCGATATTACAAGTCTTCCTGTATGTGTTTCATCGAATTTCGCGCAGGTCTGCGTGGCCATCTTCGTTATCCTGAGCGGTTATGGGTTGGCCGTTTCCGTTCAGGACAAACGCATCGGTTTGCTGTCGTTTTACAAGAAGCGTTTGCCCCGTCTATACCTCAATTATTGGCTCATCGCCTTGATTTTTATTTCCATCGGCATCTTGTTGTATGGCTACAGGCCACTGTACACAGCATTTCCGACAGAACCATATCTGAAATTATTCATCCAGATGACTGGTTTCCACATGTTTATAGATAGTGTTGGCTATGGTTATAATCCAGCTTGGTGGTTCATGAGCCTTATTCTTTCCCTGTATCTGCTTTTCCCTTTGATTTATTATCTGATAAAGAAATTCGGATTTTGGTTTTTGTTGGTCTGTTTTCTTTTCAATTTTCCACTGGGACATGTAACAAAATGGTTCCTTTTCTTAACTGTCTGGTTATTCACATTTGCCTTGGGCATTTATCTGGCACGTACCAATGGTTTAGTGCGTATCAGCGAGCGACTTAAGACGACTGGTGTTTTTCGTTTTATTCTCTTGGGGGTAGGAATTTTACTTGCTGTCTATATCCGTCAGGCTGTTACCATAAACATTGATTTTCTGAGAACACCGGGGTTTGACGGTATTTATGCACTTATAATTTTATTGTTCATTTTTGAAATCACGCAATCTCATCCGCTTCTTCAACGCATTCTTGCATTTTTAGGTAATCATTTGTTTAATATTTTTTTGTTTCATACATTGATTATCCTCTATTGGCCTGATTTCATTTATGGTTTCCAGTACCCATATCTTATTTTTCTTGTCCTGTTGACAATTAGTTTAATGGTTTCCGAAGCAATAGGATATATAATGAAGCTTCTTCAGTTTGACATAATCCTATTGTGGATAGATGGAATTAAAGTGAGGGATATATTTTTTATCAACGCGGGAAGTGTGCCGATGCTTCAACAGGAAACCGTCTCTTCAGGGCGAAAAAGGGAGAAAAGAGGGGCGCACACAGTAGGAATAACGAACTACAAGAAAAAGAGGCCTTAGTATCTTGATGACTGTTGTTAAAGGCAATGATAAATGTTAATGTAAGGATGGTGCGCATGAAAAAAAACGAGATTCCCTTCAATAAACCTTTTATTGCTGGGAAAGAACTTTTCTATATTGCACAAGCTGTTATTGAAAATAATCATACAGCTGGTGACGGTCCTTTCACGAAGAAATGCCAGGCCTGGCTTGAAGAGCAACTCGGCTGCCGCAAGGCGCTGCTGACTCATTCCTGCACGGCGGCGCTCGAAATGGCGGCGATTCTGGCCGACATTCGGCCAGGCGACGAGATCATCATGCCGTCGTTCACTTTTGTTTCTACGGCCAATGCCTTCGTCCTGCGGGGCGGCGTTCCCGTCTTTGTGGATATTCGACCCGATACTCTGAACATGGATGATGATCTCATCGAGGCGGCTATTACTTCAAGGACACGGGTGATCTGCCCCGTTCATTACGCCGGCGTCCCCTGCCGGATGGAAGCAATAGTAACAATCGCCCAAAAGCATGGACTCCTGGTCATTGAGGACGCCGCTCAGGCTCTTCTTTCCCGCTACAAGGAACGATACATGGGAACCATTGGCCAGTTGGGTTGCCTGAGTTTCCACGAGACGAAGAACATTATCAGCGGCGAGGGTGGCGCCCTCTTGATCAACGATCCGACGCTTGTCGAGCGTGCCGAAATTATCAGGGAGAAGGGCACGAACCGCAGCCAGTTCTTTCGCGGCCAGGTGGACAAATACACTTGGGTGGACATGGGCTCATCGTACCTGCCCAGTGATATCATTGCCGCCTTCCTCTTCGCCCAGATGGAGAACGCCGAGCAGATTATTGCCCGGCGCAACCAGATATTTAATCTTTATCGGGAAGGCCTGCTTCCGCTCGCTGAGAGGGGACTTATCCAATTACCCTGCGTTCTGGAAGACTGCCAGAGCAACGGCCACATGTTTTATATTCTGACAGGTTCGCTGGAGGAACGAACGAAGCTTGCTGCTTATCTGCGGAAGCAAGGCATCCTGGCCGTGTTTCATTACGTCCCACTTCATTCCTCTCCCGCCGGGATTAGGTACGGCCGTACAAGCGGCAAAATGGAAGAGACGGAAAGGGCGGGCGATTGCCTGCTGCGGCTGCCGCTTTATTATGAGATGACGGATCAGGATGTCACTTCCGTCATCGGAGCCGTCCGGGATTTTTACCGGATCTAAATACCACCAGAGGAGTATTTACATCCGGGATATAAAATATTATCAATTACAAATTAAAGTCAATCTAATCTGAAGTAAATTATGGCGAAAACTGATCGAGGAAATATTAGCGCAAAAGGCAAGCCGAAGAACGTCGTTGTCGTTCATAAGTTTCTCTCACCCATTAAATGGCTGTCGCACAATACAGTCGCTGTGTCCAATAGTAAATGGGTCCGATGGTCGTTATTGATCCTTCTGCCACTGATCGTTCTTGCCCTTAACCACGATACCGGCGCTGATTACGACATATGGTGGCACATGGCCCTGGGGAAATATTACTGGACACATCACACCCTGCGGGTGAATCATGCCATCTTTTCGTGGACGCCTGCCAATTCTGGCTGGATATACAACAACTGCCTCGGCAGCCTGATCCTATATCTGGCTTACAATGCCTTTTCTGGCTTTGGCCTTTGGCTTGTCCAATGGACTGTCATGATAGGTATTTTTGCTCTGATAGTGATTTACATCCGTTCGCAGGGCGGACAACTGGACACTACGATCATCGGGCTGATCTTTCTATTATTTGTGGGAATCAGCATTGTTACCATTGTCTATCGTCCCGAGTTGTTCTCGGTCTTTTTTTTCACCCTCTTTGTTTTTCTCTACTTCAAAGGACGCTCCTCATCTCATCTCTTATATTGGCTGTATCCATTACTAATGATCCTGTGGGTAAACTTACACGGTGCCTTCATCTTCGGGATCGCCCTTCTTGGCCTTCTGTGCATCGGGGAATTCATAGAGCAGGTCTTCATCGGCTTTGATCCGCCAGGCAAAGAACGACTGCTGACTCTAATAGGGGCGACGGTACTTACCTGCGCCGCCTGCATCATCAACCCTTATGGACCTGATTATCTCCTGAGTATTTTTCATAACGCAACAAATGCCGAATACAATGAGCAGAACAAGTTAATCATGGCCTATGGAAGCCTCTGGCCGGCTCTAACACTAGGGAAAATAGCCATGCGCTTCACATACACGGCCTTCATCATGGCTATATTTGCCGCTCTCATCGTTATCTTTTACATTCGTGCCTATGTTCGCCGACAATCAACAGGCATTGCTCCTTTTATTGCCTGCGTGCCCCTGTTTTTCGTCGGAATGAGCATGGCCCGCGCCTGCTATTTCTTCCAGATCCTGGCCCTGTTTACACTTATCCATCTGCTAGGTCGGGAGGATGTTCAGACAATCCGCCGGAGATTGGCTCCCCTTATGCTTGTATTTTACCTGATTTTTGGCAGCTTGATTGGTCTTGTCACGTTCCGGTTTCCCCAGGTCAATATCTGGTTCGGCAAGAACATTGAGGAGCTCATACCCATCGAGGAAGTGGCAATCATCAAAAAATACCACCTGCCGGCGCCCATCTTCAACGACTACCTGGTTGGCGGCTACTTGCTTTGGGCAATGTACCCGGACTACAAGGTCTTCATTGACCCCCGTTTCGGACCTTACCAGCAAACTGTGCTCCCGGATTATTATGATTTATGCAGAGACCTGTCCTCGGAAGCGATCAGAAAATTCACTTCGAAATATCAGTTCAAGGTCGCTTTTCTCCATATGAGTCAGACTCCTCTCATCTTTGCGCTGCTCACGTCCGAAGGCAGTCACTGGCGGCTGTGCTACTTAGGGAAAAATGCTGTTATTCTGATCCACGACTCCCTGGTGGGTAAATTGAGCCCGGAGCTGGTTAAAATCAACATGTCGCCTCTGAAATTTAGTAATGAGGATAACCCGGATGTCTTGCAGAACCTCTTCGAGTTCTACGTAAGGATTGGTACAATTTACGGCAATGCCATCATAGACATATTTGACAAAAATGTCAGCAACCGGTTCTACAACAAGCAGAAATACATGCTAAATATGATCAAGGCTGCGGAGGAAATGGACCGTACCAGACGGGGGGTGCAACAAGCGCCCGGAGCGATCCAAAAACCTTAAACGGCGGTTCATTATGAGAGAGCTTTGCACAACCACTCTAATCGTCATACCGGCGAAGGCCGGTATCCATGAAACCATTGATAATACTGGATTCCGGTTTTCATAACCTGAAGGTCATCTACGACCGGAATGACAAAATTGGTGGTTTTATATAGTTATTCAAATGTCTCTATGAGTGAAAAATACTTCTAAAGAGGTATTTACCTTAGAGGTTTGTTATTATAGAAAAATGCTCACTAAGAGGTATTTACAAGCACGTTGGTTTATGGTTTAATCGGGTCAAAATTAAAATTAAATAAAGAAAGGTGGTGGTGCGGTAGGGATAAAGAAGAACGAGTGCAGGCACTAGGACCTGTGAAAAGCTAACCAATAAACATGCAATTAAAAGAGGAGATTCAAATGAAAAAAATTTTTGCAATTATTGCATTGGCCGTGATGTTGATGGTTCCTATATCAGCTATGGCTATGTCGCCGGTGTCTGAAAGTGACCTCTCAACGATTACAGGCCAGGCGGGTGTTTCAATTAACTTGGATGTAACCGTCAACGCCTTTATGAATGTTGTTGCCTGGGGTGACGATGATGGTATTATAAATAATGCCATGACTAATGATAACCTGTCCCACGCATATAATAGTGTTGGTTTTGTGGGCATTAGTAGCCTAAATATCGTAGGCCTGAATATCCGGATGCGTAACTTTTCAAAGATAGAGGGAGGCGAATTGCTAGCCAATGATACTGAATGGGATAACATAGCTGATGCACTAGCAGGGAACGCCGATAATGCTATGAACGCGATTGTGCTTAATCAAGCGTTTGTTACGCATGACCAGTATTCTAAGGCCCTGACGATTGACGTCGGTACCGATCTCAGTAACCACAGCAAGACAATCGTGAGTATTGGTATACCCACGGCGGTCATAACGGTTGGAGAATTGACTGGCAACGTTGCCCTGTTCCCAGGCGTTACCAGCGCCTCAAATAATCCCAATAAGACTACTAATGGGGTTATTGGTGGTCCAGTTATTTCGACAGGTCCTGCCCAAGAATTGGGTACGTTGGCTATTAATAACCTAGTGGTTATGCCTTGGGGTGGCCGCGTTGATATCTCCTCTGAAACAATGAATACTCCCATCAACGGTTTTATACATGGTGGTTATAACGTTTTCGCCACTGTCGGTGTTAACATCGGCTTGAGAGACGTACGAATTGAGACGATATCGGCCGGTGGCATTTCCTGGGGAGATCCCGATGGAGTCCTGAACCTGCAAAGCGGTGACAAAACGAATTTTGGTATCTTTGATAAAGCAGGTTACATCGGTATTGGTGGTAAGAATATGATTCAGAATCTGCTTCTGAACGGAGACGTAACCATCGATGTCGCCTCTATTGACGTTGCGGGAGTAAACTCGCTCTGGGGTAATGGTGCTGATTTGCATACTACCTTTATCGGTAGACTGTTGGGAGCTGGAGGCGCAGGCAACCCTGTATATGATAGGATTACGTGCTCAGCTCTTTACGCTATGAAGCAGCTATTGATCGATGGTCGAAGTGAGGATTTAGCATATGTACACATCGGGTTGAACTCTCTTCTTGTCGGTATTGATACGATATTTATGCCTATTGTACTCGGGCCCTCTCCTGATCTTTACGGTCAGGCGAATCTTACACACCACACACTGGGTATAGTTTATGTGAGTGGCCTCGCAGCAACGCTCAATGGCTGGGTTGATATACTTGCCCATTGATTTGTTTAGTTTAGTTTAGAAGGCCTGATATTGACAGTCAGGCGGACAGTTGTGCTGGGGCGTGGAAAGTCAAAAAGGCTTCCACGCCCCTTAGGCACTGAAGCAGGGTAATAATTTGAATTTATTCAAGATATATTTCATTTCAGGGTTGCTGGCAAGCCTGCTGGTCCTCGGCAGCGCTTCTATTGCCTTTTCCGATTTGCGCACGCTTGGCGATCGGGATCTCGGCGCAATCACGGGCCAATCCGGTGTGTCCATTTATGCGAACGGTTATGCCAGCGTGACAATGAACAGCTTGCAGTTCTACGATTCGGGCGCGGTCAATTCGATCGAGTTCCGTGGCGTGACGATTGGCAACGGGAGTGGCGGGCCTTTCCAATTCTATACACCCATCTCCTATGATTTTGAAGCGAACCCTGGACCCAGTGGGTTCGTTGATATGCCCATAACTTTGGACGTCGGAA
>Ga0209777_10004382_pt1 | contig 16736 bp, 16 predicted proteins | sample FrelakmetHBP12HB_FD_187147 | JGI IMG/M metagenome (GOLD analysis project Ga0209777, IMG submission 187147) | Freshwater lake sediment microbial communities from the University of Notre Dame, USA, for methane emissions studies -HBP12 HB (SPAdes)... | ecosystem: Environmental > Aquatic >...
CAGAATGCTCAGATCATTGGCCTTTTTTGTCCTGTAAGTCTTTATGATTTGGGGGATGACACTGGCGCTTACAATCAATGACCCGGTTATTCCTAAAATTTCAAATATTGAGATAATCCCATTTCTTAATTGTGACATAGAAAAACCTCCTTTTCATAAACAATCTGAACCGTTTTAGGTGCCTTAAAAATGAAAAAAGCCTTCCTGAAATGGAAGAATCTACTTTGTGGGAGGCTAACTTTTTCAAACCTCGTAGGGTCTGTGTATGTTTACCGAAGCAAACACCCAGGCATAATTTTCAAACAGCCATTAATAAGGGCCGCATAAATTCAGATATTGTCTATCCCAATTTGATAATAAAAGACCCGGTCTTTGTAATTAATATATATAGAAGCTTGAAGGTATCCCTGATTGTGGATCTGAAAGTTGAACTCGGTTAAATGGAGGGGAATTGAGGGGAGGGAGGTTCTTTCTGGCTATTCTCTATTTGAATGCTGTAACGGGTTTCTTAGTTGGTGAGTTCATCTCATTGTTTTTGTAATTGTCGGGAAGCAGGTTGTCAGGGTATCTCGGTTATGAGTTTGGTTTTGGGGGTCTAAGAACAGGGGAGATATGAATGAGGTTGTTTGTTTCACCTACAAACGTGGACAGCCGAATCAACGCCACGGGTGACGATTACGATAAGAAAGAAGTGGTCGATCTGAAAGGATATTGGTACTACAACTTCGAGTCATTTAGCCGCTAGGTTTTCCGTACAGACGATGGCTATTGTGAATCATCGTTTTTTTCTTCACGCTGTCAAAATGGGGAGGAAGGTACTGTTTATCCCACTTGGGATTGGGTGCCGACATACGAGGCTTGATGAAATACCCTGTTTTTTCCCGATTCTTCCTCTTACATGGAATTTTCTTCCACGGAATTTCTCCGAAGCCGACCCAAGCACCATAACCATTTGATGACAAATCGTCTTGAACAGTTCTTATAATTTTAACCGCCTGCGGCGTCAATACGGCACCGAGCCAATCTTGGTCTTTTTCGTAATCGACAGCATCAACTAAAGCCGTACTAACCAAGATTTCACCGTTCTTGTAGAAGTCCCCTCCTCCAATCGCTCCTCTCAATGGAACGTGATCCGTTTCCATCGCCATCCCCATAAGCCTCGAACATGTCGCCAGAAACCATATCACTGTTTTGCTACAAAGGGAAATACGGTTTGTATCCAACACAAGCAGGAAGGAATCAGACGCATAAATCAAAGGGTCTATTTTCAGGCCGCCCAATATTGCTCTAGAAGAATTCTTCCATGCGCTCACAACCTTTTTCATCTCGCAGATCACTCTTTCCATACCCATGTTTTTAAGATAATCAGAATAGGCAATGATATCGAAATAACCAACTAGGGTGTTCCGATAGTGGTAAAGGATGTTGTATTTTTTTAGGAAAGAAGTGACAGCTTCGCATGGGTTGCCGTTGAATTTATAAAACAGGTCGTCATTAAGTTTCTTTGTGGTGGTTTTTAGTGTCGCTCTTCCCCCAGTAATAATAATGTCTAAATGGTCAGTAGAGGGGTCAATCTCTACACGCTCGACCTGCGGGTAATGCTTAAATATTTCTTTCCATAGCTCAATCGGCAGCTCAGTCAAATAGTCACCCATTTCACTTAAAAATATACAACCATGCCCAGTCTACGTCAACCAAGTATTCAGGAAGTTATCCACACACCCGCCTTCTCAATTCCTGACCTCACCACTAAACTCTATCCTCAACCCCATACATCCTACCCCAAGGCATCGAGTCGACTCATCTCCGGTCCTTAACTTCTTAACTTTCTATCTTTGCGGGAAACGGCCTGGGTTTTCATTGAAATATGGAGTATGGTATTTATCCAGAATCGACGATTTCTCATATGAGTATTTGAATGATTTGAATAACTTCAAGACTAGGGAAAAAAATTCATGGACTTCCCTCATTACGTTTTTATACGCAGCGATCCTGGATTTTTACGCTGTATGGAAAGGCACGGGCAGGGTCGTTGGTTACTTCCTGTAAAAGAGTATTCCCATTTTTACTAAATTTTGCTATATTCCCAGCAGTAATCTGTAGGAGGTATATCCGACCTTGTCGCCTATCCCTCTAATTTTTGAGAAAAGACGACACATTCGTCTGTAAACGAGTTATATGCCATCCTGCACTAAGAGGTAAAGAATGAATAAGCTAACTGATGATTTTCAAAGAAATTATGCTGATAAACAATTTATGAACGAGGATGTTTTAAAAGGGATTTCCGGCAATGTTAAATTACATGATGAAATAAAAAATGTTCGAAGTAGTGCTGCTGCTTGTCTCAATGTTATGGGTTACCTAAATCAACATAATCAAGATATTATTCCATTCTTTTCTCAATTGGGATTAAATCTTAACAAAGTTATTGATTTTCCTTCTGGAATGATTTTTGATGGAGAATCTTATGATGATCAGGGACCTATTGTTTTTGAGTGGATTGGTCCTAAAAAGTCACCAATCAATGAAAAAGGAGGATCAAGAGGACAAAACAAAACAAGTATTGATGCTTATTTTTTAGCAGAAATCAACGGTAAGATTACTCAAATATTTATTGAATGGAAATTTACTGAACAGTATAACTCAGAGTCTGATACACATAAATTTGGTGGAAAAAAAGGAATTGAACGATTGCGACGTTATTCAGGAGTACTTGTTCAATTAAGAAAGAAGGGATTTCCTTTTCGATTTAATGAAGAAGATAAGATAGGATTAGCAGATTTCTCATATGAACCTTTTTACCAATTACTCCGAATGACACTACTTGCAAAAAAAACTACACCTGTTAAATTTGATAAACTTGATGTAGAAGATTATAAAATTGTCCATTTATCTCACTCTTCAAATTCTGGGCTAAATATATTATCCGAAAATCATTTAAAATATTCTCCAGGATTAACGGTAAATATAGGTAATTCATTGCATGATACTTGGATATCATTACTTGAGGAAAATGAAAAACAACGCCATGTAATGGCATATTGGGATAAAGCATTACCAAATTTATCAGACAATTTGGATAAGAAATACCTTGTTGATAGATATTATGAAGAAGTACGGCACTGCATATAACAGCGTGTATACGCTCCGCTCCCGTTGGTCGCTCCAGACTTCGCCACATTTTCACCATTGCTATCGTTACGGTTAAAACGTCGTATACACGCGCCACGCCTGACTCCTGAGATTATCCTCTCTTCCAATCTAAAATCAACAGCTCTTAACATAGATTGATCTTCAAACTTTCTTCGGAACCATGGGAACTTATGTTTGACATAGAAATTTGAGAGGTGTATTCTGTGGACCAGGAAGCGCCCGAGCATGGGGAGACACCGAAAAACCATCGGAGAAATTCATAACATCTGAGGACGTGACCCTGTTGCACATATACTCTTTATAACCAGATTGGAAAAGATTCGGGTTTGGAAGAACTGGTAAAAAACTATTCATCCTACTGATCAGGAAAGGGAGTAATTATGTTCTCTGAAAGGCAGCAAGAACTGATCTCAGCAGGCAAAGAACTGCGAAATTTGGAGTATAAGGCCTCAATTTCCTGGCACGACCCTAACAACAAAGAAAAGATCGTTCGGTCAACCCTGGCTATGAGTAATGTAAGAGATGGCGGCTCAATTGTTATAGGAATAGATGAACAGTCAGGTGGAACCTTCCTATTGAAGGATGGGATGACCCAATTGGATTATGACTCCTTTAAATATGATAATGTAGCTGCTGTTATTGCAGAATATGCTGATCCTTATGCAACCTTTTCTCTAATCAAAGATGAATTCCAAGGCAAAAAAATTGTAATCATAGACGTAGAAGAGTTTCGTGAAGTTCCTGCCATCTGCAAAAAAGATGGCACTTTCTTAAAGAGAGGAAAACTTTACACAAGATCGTGGAGAATTCCTGAAAGTGTAGAGGTTCCTAGCCAAACCGAGATGAGGGAAATTCTTGATATCGCTATCGAAAAGGGAATAAGAAATTTCTTTAAACGACTTGGGAAAGTGGGAATTTCAATTTCGGGAATCTCTGGGTCTCCGGACCTCGACCTTTTTGAGAAGCAATTAAAGGAGTTCGTAAAATGAGCGGAATTATCGAAAAGATCAAATCTCGTGGATATTGGGAAGTCATTATACGCCCCACAAAATTCGAAAAGGTTCGGATTAACACCTTGGAAGAATGCAAAGAGATTATCCACACATGTTCTGTCAGTTTGAGGGGGTGGAATTATCCCCATATTAAGGCTCCTAAAAATGGGATGGACTGGATTGAAGAGATGACAGATTGGGAGAACCACATTGAAACCTGGCGATTTTATCAAAGTTGTCAGTTCATGCATCTCTTGGGTTGCAAAGAGGATTGGTTAGAAAATGTAAAGTTTTTTCCACAAGACTTTAAGATAGAACCTGGAATGGGATTAGAAATTTTGAGCACGCTCTACAGCATTACTGAAATATATGAATTTGCAACCAGACTGATAGCTAAAGGAGTTATGGGGGATGGAATTGAAATTAAGATTAGTCTAAACAACATGAAAGGAAGAAAGCTTTTTTTCTTCGATCATGACAGATATCTTTCTGCTGATTACTTTTGCGGAATTAACCAACTTCCATTACAGAAAATCGTTAGCGAGAAGGAACTTCTCGGCAATGCTGCCAGTTATGCCCTTGATGATTTCATAAAGATTATGATTTGGTTTAATTGGGATCGAGTTCCGCGGGCAGTTTTTGTCGAAGACCAGAAGAAATTTCTTGAAAGGCGTGCATGAAATTGACCTGTGTGAAGATGGACCCTTCTGATTGTGGACCTACTATCTCCCTAATATCGTGATCCTTGTAACTGCATTCCCCCCAGTTTGTCCTTCACATCCTGAATCCTCACCCTGTCTCCGAAAAAGGGGACTCTGGAATCAAAATGGGTCCGATTTCCCATCTAGAACACTGATACCTTACCGTCATTTCCCCTAACCTGGATCACGGAGAATTCTGTACCCACCAATTTCCCATAATAGACTTGGGGTTGTGCCAATGTGGGGCTGGCAAGAAAGAAAAAATAATTATGCTTGTTAACATCAAATCCACAAACGGATGGGAAAGGAAAGAGGGGGATGTCCATAAAATTATAAATTTCTGCTTTTATAATGATCTATTTTCCTACCAGGGCAGGCGAATCTCAATCCCCCTGTCTTTTTCCTGCTCGGGCAAAGTCGATGAATCCTCGTTCTACATCAGTCCCTATGAACTCAACACGAACTCGATCTCCGACATCGAGACCTTCAAACCCTCGTAACAGCTTTCCTTCGACCGGCGGGTGGTAGAGACGAGCCCAGGTTCCTTTTTCTGAGGCACCCGTGCGGTATATTTATAAGTTACGAGTACTCGATGCCCTCTTTCTTCAAAGGAAAGCGTGACCAGATATTAATATAAGCCCAATTAAGTGGAGAGGGCGGTATTAACTATAAAACATCAATTTCTCCTATAAATATCCGAATGATTCCAACCAAGTAAAAACCAAAAAATTCCTGATGCAGTCTTCCCTCATTACCGGTCACACCGCCCAACGAATCCGGCACAGGGGACTCGGGCTATACTAACTGGTTAGCTCGCTTTTCAATTAAATGTAGTGAATGACCGAAAAATAACTGTACTGGTTGAATTAAATTTGAGAACTGAGATCCTGCTCCAGTTGAAGGCAATTCAAGAGGACAATCTAAGGAAGTTGAAATTAAAAAGATAACAGCGCTGGCTCAACTCAATTGAGAGAAAGATTTAAGAAAAAGAATTGAATCTCTATCAAAAACATTTCTAGCTATTCTGTTAATAAAGGAGATATCTCTCCGGATGAATTACAAATAGAGGGAAATTCTGGCGGCATTTGAAATGAGCTCCTTCTTTTCAGTAGTAATGGAACTTCGAATTTTAATTCTAGTGTCTTTAGTTTTTAGGTTTTAGTGGGAAAAGACCTCTCGGTTTAAAGAGAGGGATTTTCCTTTAAGCTGTTTAAAATGCTTAATATGTTTAGGAATTTCAGATATGAATTATTTCAACCATTTATTGTCCAATTCAAAGAATCCTTACCTGGGATTCCCCGAATCCTTACGGTGGATTCTCCGAATCCTTACCTTGGATCTTCCGAATGCTTACCGCTGGTGGCTTTAATCTTAGTTGTCCTGAACAATACGTAATCTGGCCGACAATATCAAACTAACTCCTTGATTAACGAGTCGAGTAGCGCAGGGGAATTTCACCCCCACGCCCTCACGGAACCGGACGTGAACCTCTCGATTCATCCGGCTCTTATTGTCCAGCCGCAGTAAAACGGCTTCTCCTTATTCATTGGTTCCTCCCATTTCTGGTTGACCAATCAATAAGGCTGAACAATATAACCCCTTCGCTCCATCCCCATTACGAGACTTCATCGCTACTACGGGTTATTCCGCCCCTGTGCTCCGCCTCGGTACTCTCACTCTCGTGGGTCTTCCACTTGAGTTTCTCCCTTACCATCGGAACGACAGGTTCCCGCGTTCCACACAAGAGCCTGGCTCAGGTTCACGCCACCTTTATGCCGGACGCCGCCCAGGCAGTAAACAGGTTCCCCCTGGACTTATCCTGGAGTAGTGTACGCCTCCAGTTTCGACATCGTCTTTTTGTTTTCGACACCTCATCAGTGGTTCGCTTGCGCTCGCCTCCCTGAACCTCACCTGACATAGTCTCAGCCATATCTTTTCCTTCAACGCTCACCACAAGGGCTCTTAACCCATGCAGCTTGAGGCGGTTTGAAGTCTGCTCCTGTAAACCGGCTCCGAGGGGCCTACCCTCATCTCTTGTGCAACTTCGTGGCGCACTTATGAGTTGAAAGTAACGTTGAGGGGAGCCGCCGAGGTACGGATTCAGCTGAACCTTGTTATTGGCACATGCTCCTTGCTCCTCATTCGCTTTGGTTGCATTGCCGGTTAACGTGCAAGCTGATCATCCCCCGACCGCCTCATTTTACCGTTTCACCAGAAAAACTCAAAGACTTCAGCTTCAACTTTCTCAAGGCGAAGAAGTCGTTCTTGTCCAGAACCGCAGCGTTTCGTTCGCTGAGGACGCAGAAGTCTTCCGTCAGATCAGGTCGGAAATACCCACGCATGCCTCGGCAGCCATTACCCATGAGGTTCCCTTTGCGGTTCCTATCGTCGGTCATATTGTGGGAAAGGCCGAAGCCGTGGCCGAGTTCGTGCGCCATGATCCCAAAGGCTGAACCACTTACATCTCCAAGCTTTCTACCTCGTCCATGCCAACTCAGGGTGTGGCCCTTCATCGGCTCTGAGCTGATCCAATCGAAAACCTCTCCGTCGTATTCATTGTCGTTGGCGATCCATTCCCTTCTTGCCATCTTCAGATGCAGACTGCTGAGGAACGCTTCGCCGCCAAGGCCCCTTTGTCCACCTCTCGCCCCTGCACCGGAGACTTTACCACTGGTAATCGAGTACGACTCATAGAAGTACACCACGACATCATTCGCGCTTCGGAGCCCATGAGCCTGCGCCGCATTTTTGCAGTTGTTCACAGGATGTTTTCCGAACTCTTTTTTCGGCAGAGAGCTGTTGATCTGATGAAGAACAAGTGCCCCGCTCTCATCATTGGCGAGTTTAAAAGTCTTTGGCCCGTGGTCTCGCCGCTTCATCTCGTCGGCGAAAAACCACTGTATGTCCTCCAGCCACTCGGTGGCACGGTGGTTCGTTTCTGCCCACGGCTCAGCGTCCATTGGCACAATGTAGATGACTCGAACGGTGAAGGGTTGGATTCTATGAGGCACGGATTCTTCCTTTAGTGCCTCGGCAACAGTCATGGAATGGCAATCGCGGTGAGTCACAGAAGTTGCATCTTCGTATGAAGGTTCTCCTTACCATCAGTATCAAGCATTGGCTCAAGATACTACATAACAGCGACCGTGGACCCGTTCAGCCAACGATTAAAATCAGCCGGCGCTGTAAGCGATCGGCTGGATTGCCTCGTTAGGCAGTATTAGCTTCTATCATTATGAACGCTCGATCCCAAACTCACCCCTGCCCGCATAGGCTATCCTAATCTCTCAACGTTGCTCTTCAGAAGTCCCCTTACCGGTTCCAAATCTTCTTTCTGATGAATGGGATATCCGGTCCACTTTTTCTCCGTGTCATAAGTGTAGACAATGAAATATTTTCGGCGGGGTCCTATGTACGAAAAGACTCTGCCAGACAATTTGAGAGATATATCATTTTTGGTTGGTTCTATGAGAATTTTGGATGGATCCCAGCTTTGGATTTCTTTGATTAGCTCATCGACCATTCGGCTCGCTTCTGGATCAGTCATATACTTCAGCCTATCTGAAAGGTTATAGGCTTGGAAGGGTTCAGGAACAGATGGTATTGTAGTTTCTATGAAGACAGGTACAATATCTTTTGAACCATCAGGGACTATACACTTATAGGTGAAAAGAGAGATCGGAATATCAATCCACTTGCATCGGTTGATGAGTGAAACAGAAAAACTCGGCGCGATTAATATCAGACGGATCGGCTGAGATGGATCAATGCTAAAGTCTTTGTAAAGTCTTGCGATGCGCTCGATGCTGTTCGAAACATAATCATAGTAGTCGAGACCCTGAATAAGTATACCATCATCTTCGGATACTTTTAGTTCACCCACAGCCAAGGCATTTCCGCTATCGACCATTAAGATGTCAAGCCTCCCTTGGTCTGTGTGTCTCTGGTGGTCTATGTACCGAAGACCTCCTTCTATAAGATCAGTCCCTTGGCGGATCAAATCCTCAAACTCTTTTTCGGAAACCTCGACTACCTTATACTTCTTCATTATCGTTCCTCTCTTGTGAGCATTTTCTGTCTAACAATAATTTCTGAAATTTTATCCCCACGAGCACTTTCTGTCAATAACAATTCGGGCTTCTCACCATTCTATCTATAAAGCGAATCATCATGGACTTCTTATAGTTTTTTTATTTTCAGGACATCTCAGCAGTTATGAACTTTTTATTATATTTGAACAATTTGTTAAGAATGAAATGTTATATTGCGTGAATTGTATTCCGCAGGGTTATTATTATCGATTACTCATGCTCAAAACTTCCCATTTGAAACATTGTATAAACGAGGTCGCTTCAAGGTTGTTGACTACAGGAAGGAAGAGTTGGGGAAAGGGGTTGAAGATTCCACCTACAAAGAGTGAGGATCGGTCTGCATCAAGGGTTGATGATTACTGTTGGAAAGAAAGTATAACGGGTCGGCTCAGCTGTTGTCGATCACCTACGGAAGCTCATTCTGTGCCTACAGTCAGGGTTAGTGCATTCGTATGGAAGAAGAATTACGGATGTCTTCCTCTGGGGCAAATATGAAGGGTCCGTTGTTACCGTTGTTCCGCTACTCGTTGAATTTGTAGATACCGATTCGCCACTTCCTCCCGGAACCCCTGATGTGCCGTAAAAGCCTTTTCCAAGATCATAGACCTGTGGCCTCCTTTTGGGCGTCTCAATACTATCTGGCTCCAATTTTCTCATGATTGTACCGCATTTTGGGCACTTGTGTTTAACCTCATCCATCGCCTCTGACACCTCCCTACTTGATCGATATTTCAGGCTTGTTCCATGCCGATTTTTGCCACTGTATGCATGCAGTAAATCTGATCGGTTTACAGTTTTCGGCCGTTACCAGGTAATTCAGCTCGAAATAGCCCTCCTCCCTGTATACTGCAGGAATCCCTCTCGGATAGCTTCTATCCACCCACACAGCCCAGTAAACGTCGTCTGAATATTCCTCGGGATCACCTATCAACCTTGTGAGAATATCCTTACCCCACGGGAGATGATAATTTAAGATCTCTGACCGCGTTTCATTGATACTGTAAACTAAGTCAAGGAAAAAATATGAACCGGGAGCAATGTCGACTTTATTGTATTCTTTTTCTCCGGATCATTTAACGGCTGATGGGTGGTAATAGATTTTGCCTTTAGGCTTTTTTGAGTCGTCATGACGTTCTATGCTTTCAATCCTTGCCTGAACATTCTTGGCAACGATCCACCCGTCATTTATGACTTTTACACGTGAATTAAATCCCGGCTGCCTTAAAACATAAAACCTATTGTCTAAACGATCTTCTAAGCAAGGGGGGATCTCATCAAACAGCAACTTGTCGGCATACTCGGGTTTGTTCTTCTCGAACTTCACCTTCAGTCTTGGTCTCCGAAGATAGTTGATAATATTTAGCCCGAGGAACAAAGCTACAATACCTGTAAACCAAGGCCCAAAACCCAAGAGAAAAGAATACTTACCTCTTTCTGTTATCTGGGATGAAATATTTTTCACATCCGAGGCTATCTTTTGTAACAGCAATGTCACTTCTTGTGGAATCGACATTCTTTTTTCCGTTGAAACTTGTCGGCTTTTTGTGGCTGGCGGGTTTTCTGCAGCTGCTTCACGAAAAAACGTCAGTATTAGACACGATACCAAAATAGGCAGAACAAAGACTATGACAATAGTAATCATGCTTCTGGAGCCGTACTGGTCAGCTTGCCGCATCATTCTTCCATTGTCCGAAACGAAGCAAACAGCCCCCCTTTTGTAAGCATTAGTCCTTTTTCTCACGCCCGAACCTTCTAATTCCCAATCTTCACTTCTTAACAAGATCAGTCGAAGACTGATTTGAGCTCAACCTTTCTCCTGGGGTAGTTAGTGGGCCAGCCTTGAAATGTGTTAGCTGCCCATTTTGAGCGACGGGTTATTTTCTTGTAACTTCGCAACAAGTTCCTTATGGCCTTCACCCCATATATGAAGCTCATGAAAGTAGTCAACAGCAAGGATTAATTCTGGCGAGGTTCTACTGCTGAAAAAAGAACCCGTAACGCGTATCCCAAAACGCTTGATGTCCTGGACCAAATCGAGATAATCTTCGTCACCAGCAACGAGAACTGCAACTTGGTAGTTATGCTCAAATGCGTTCAACAGCATCTCCCGTGCGATTGCCAAATCAACTCGCTTTTCCTTCCCTTGCCGTTTTAGCTTATGAAAGAGGACTGGCTCAAAATCCCGCCTTCGGAGTGATTCTCGGAGACGTATTCCATCTTGCCCGCTTCCCTCAAAAGACCCAAACCAATAGCGCCTTATAACCCTCCCACCTATCGCACCAACACGGGGATCAATTGATAAGCGAGTCGACCAAAGCGAATCAACAATCATATACGCGAGAGAAAGTAAATTATCTGAGGCCCTGAGCGAGTTGACCTTAATACTAATCTCTTGACCAATCCCCCGAAGCAAATTCGACCCATCAACAAAGATCATTACGCGCTCTTCCATAAGGCTCCTATAGTGGCGCAAATAGAAAATTCAATTATCTGGAGAGGCACAGGGTCGGTCTACCCAGTGATAATTTCCACTTGGAGTATAGAGTATTTTCAAAAATTAGTGAAGAAAAACTTTCAGGAAGAAGTCCTTGGAAGACACAACGCCGTCGAAACAAAGATTCCATCCCCCTCCATTCTCCTTCATCCCGTTTCACACCCCAAATTGCAGGCTCCGAATCGCTTCCACTTTTCGGTCATCCGTGCTGTGGAGATACCTTTCCGTGGTCCTGATATGCGAATGGCCAATTAACCGTAAAAAAACCTCTGGATCGAGTCATCGACATTTGCGCTCGCCTGCAAAACGATAATGGCACTATCAATCAACAGACGGTCACGCGCAAGTTCTGCGACCTTGTAATCTTGAAACTTCCCCCCATGGAAAAGGTTGTTCCTGACGTCACGGACTACCCGCAAGAGATAGCGCGCATCAGTTTCCCCCCTGCGCCTTGGATTGGGAAGCCAGAGAATCTGGCCATTATCCAGACATTCACGCAGGGGTGGGTTTTTCAGTAGTCTGTCGCGTGCCATAATGTACTCTGGCGATGTAAGTCTGGCCAGCCGGGTCGATATGTGGTCTGCGTATGTGTTCCAGTCAGCATCGGCTTCCCCATACGAACCTCGCCTTACGAATTCACTCCGCTTGAGAGCACACTCATATCTCGCGAAAATGGCAAGAAAGTGAAATACACGCTCGCGGTCTTCAGGATCAAAAGACCTGACATAATCTTGTAACGTCATTTTCCTTTTACCTCGATATCGGGCTACCCCTCTGTTTCATACCCCAAATTGTAGGCTCCTTATCGCCTCCACCTTCCGGTCATCGGTGCTGTGGAGATACCTCTCCGTGGTGCGAATATGAGAATGACCCATCAAAGCCTGCACCGTTCTAAGGTCATTCCCTTTATCCAAAAGGGTAGTGGCGAAAGTATGACGGATCACATGAGGATGAATCCTCTTTTGGATCAGAGCCTTTTTGGCCAGGGATTTGATAAGGCAATCGACTGCCTTTGGTGTAAGGGATCTCTCCTGATAGGATCCATGCTTCCCCAGGGTGTTAAATATGGAATGATCCGGGCCGGTCCCATTACCACTGGCCTTCAGATAATCCTTGACGGCGAGGAGGGTCTCGGTCTTCAGGGGGATACGCCGGAATCTCTTCCCCTTTCCAATGACATCGATGACCGCTTGATTGCGGTAGGTCTTTAGATCCTCTACCTTGAGGCAACAGATCTCGGCTTTTCGTAAACCGGTGGTGAGAAGCGTCAGGAGAATGGCGTAATCGCGTTTACCTTGGAGGGTTCTTCGATCAGGGACCCTGAGCATAGCCTGGGCCTCTTCTTCAGTGAGAAACTCGGTCTCTTTCTTTTTCATGGCTTCAACCTCCTTCCTGGTTGAATGATTTGAGGTTTGATGGTAGACTTACTTCGAGTGGGCATCATCCCATCCTTCCAGCCATGAGGTCGCGCTCATGGCCTTGGGGTGAAGGCTCACTCACTTCTTTTTCTTTCCCCCTCTCTTCAATAATTTTTCCAGTTTTTCACAGGCGAGTCGAGATGGAGACGTTACCCCTTGCTCCCATTTTGAAACCGTTGATAACGCCAATCCCAACTTTCTTGCCAAGTCCTCTTGTGTGAATCCTAATATAACCCTGATTGATTTGATATCGACAGGCTCTTTTTTCATAGTAAAATTACTATCACAAAAATTTAGGGTTGTCAAAAGCTTTTTGAGATCGCCAATGGTTGGGAGCAAGGGAAGAGAGAGAAACGTAAGAGTGAAGACTTCACCAAGTCAACAGAAATTAAACATGGTAAGACTTGAACATTACCGGTTGAAAGAGTGGACAAGGGCAAGGATCACCGGCGGCTGAAAGCCGTCCGGCATTGACGTCGAGGGGTTAGGTGTCCTGATCAGCATTTGAGTTGACGGACAGTGTCTTATCATACAAATTCTTCCTTCCGTGACTTAAACCAAACTTAAGGCTTTTTCAAGATCAACTTCAAATCCCGCATGCTTCAATTCACTGAGGAGTTTGATTTGCCAAACACCATTTAAAGGCAAATATTCGACTCCGCTATAATCTGTCGGGATTTCCACGTCCTTTTCGCATAAGACCGAAACTCGGTCTCTTCCTAGCAATGCACAGAAATATCCTAATTCAAAAATCACATTTTGTCTGGCACGAGGTCGAAGATCACTTTCTTCATTGCCTCGACCTACGTCATCAGCAGTCAGAATCACCACCGCATACCCAACCAAAGAGTGATCTTCAAGTTTTTCAACTATAGTTCGCCCCCGTCCCGGCTGTTCATGAAGAATTAATACTGTTAGGCCAGCTTTTTCCAGAAACCGGGCTACTTTATTCTTTACATTTTCATTTCGACCATGAACAATAAAAACCTGGGAGGAAAAAGAAGCATCTTCTGCCTTAATTCCAGTAACTGAACCTTTTTCTGAAAGGGAGGATATTTCAATTTCAGTTTCTAATTGTTTTACATAACCTTCAAGTCGAATAATGTCACTTTGGATGGTTTCAAAATGTTCTCTTTCAATTCTTTGTTCCCTCTCTTCTCTCCCAGTAATACCCACGAAGCGTGTAGTGCCAAAGCTTAGGTTTTTTTGGCCTTTCCCGAAAGCTTTACCCAAATAAGTCTGCGTGGCATTCCGCCAGGAAGAGTATGCCTCGGAATCAATCGGCCTTTTAGAACTGAGCGTTTTGGCTTCGTCAATTTGTCTTTGAAGAAGCATTATTCCTATATCCGGGGCAACCTCGGGTCCAGGTTTATCACCGCTGTTCTTATAGTTTGAACCACCCTTTTTCATTTAGGCCTCAATCTGTATAGTCAAATCCTGACTTCCACAATTCATGCAACCCAGCTTATATATCGTCCCAACCAAACCCATACTCTATTCCGCTCTCATTAACACCGATAAGATGCCTCTGAAGCTTCATTTCTTTTCCACAACAATCACAGATCGGGAATTTATTTCCTTCCCTGGATTCAACCTTCCTCTCCTTATTGCAATCTTTGCAAATGAACCTAAATTTCTCTAATTTCTCCATTTTTTATTCTCTGTGGGTTCTTCTGAATGTCCTTTTATCACTATGACGAGACAAATTACCACAACGCTTCCGAGAAGGCGACAGGGGTTTCGGGGAGTCACTTGCAAGTTTCGTCTCGTACAAATTTGAGTATCCTGTTTTTTTCTATCTCTTCGTTTAACGCCCATTTGATACGACGTTCAACTGTCTCTTCCAGATCTTCAAGGGGCATAGAGTTATACTTCAAACAATCTTCAATGCGAACCTCATAGACAAATTTTCTGTCGGTGACTGTATTCCTTATCTCATACTTCCACACCCTAAATGGAGAGCTTACAGGGAGTATGGTTTTTTGAAGTTCGTAATTCCTATATGTTTGCACTGGGTCCACTCCTTCCCAAAATATCCATTGGTGTGGGGAATACCATGGGGAAAAGCCAAGAGCCTCTAAAAAAGGGAGTTACAGCGTGCGCCATAACTCCCTGATTTTATTTGGTAGCGGGGGCTAGATTTGAACTAGCGACCTTCGGGTTATGAGCGTGCTTAGATGAAATTTCCTACTTCCTTGATTTGTACTTGGTTTCCCGTTTGCTTTTTGTAATCAATGAATTAAACGCCTTATAAAAATTACAACCGGTACGATGATTTTATCCTTTTCGATATTTTTTAGCACAAATTTAGCACAGTGAAATTTGTAATTCAATTTTGCTCAAATCGAGTAGCGCAGGCAACTCGTTCACAGACAACAACGTCGTTTATACCTCCTATCGATTACCAATTAAAATCTACACGTTTTAGCAGATAATGTCAAAAATAGACTTCAGGGAGGAGTCTTCATTTGCGCAAATCCCATCGGTCAAAAAAGCCGTGTTAAGGCTTTCACTTACAAAGAGTTAAGATTTCCCTATAGTTGGATTGGTGATTTCCGTTTGAAAGTGAGCATAACGCACCGGCTGAGGCACCGCCGCGGCTTCCAGCAGCGGTCGCCTCCAGCCAATTGTTCGGCTATGTATTACAGCTCACATTTGACTTATTTATATTTATGGTTTGATTTTGCCGTACCAATATTCACCATTGGGAGTATACACCTCCAATTTGTCGTCTGCCTTTACTTTTCCGTAATAATACTTATTGGCCTTATCAGAGAATTCAATTTTGCCATCTGGCTTAATCTTGCCATAGTAGTAATTATTGTTTTTATCATATAATTCGATTTTTCCGTCCTCTTTGATCTTTCCATAGTAATAATCATTATTGCTATCATAAAGCTCAAACTTCCGTATCATAATCCCCCCAACATTCTGAAATTGCCGCCAAACGCCAAAGCTGAGTGACGCGAAACCGACGCCACCCGAAACTCGCACAAAAAACGCTCAAACCACGGAGGCGCCCAATCATCCCCAAGAGGATGGGACTTCCTTGCTGCCACTGGTTGTGTTGGTGACCCCTATGACCCCACCTACGCGCTTTTCTTGCGAAGATTGATGTTCGTCTTGCCGCACTCGCAGCGCAGCGACTCTGGAGTTTCCCGGTCAGGTGACACACGAAGATACTCTTTGCAGACCGAGCATGTGAATCCGTCGAGGAGTTCTCGGAACGCCTTTACTACGGGTTCGAAGTCCTCCTTGCCTAAGTTATCCCACGAGTTGAAGTGCACGGCGACGTTCACTTGCCACTGCTCGGCGTTCGATGTCTTGGCCAACATGGCAAATGCGTCCTCGCGAGCCGCAAGCTGTTCGATGATCTCCCTTTGGTTCCACGAATTCGCCGCTCCCTTCGCGCGGCTGTAGAGTTCTCGCATCTGCTTGATGGCCGCAGGAAGAAGCTCGCCGAGCTGATACTGGGTATCCCCGCGAAACTCCACCGGCGCACGCAATCGATGGCACAACTCCGCCGACACGTACTCAAGATAGTGTCGGAGAAGAGCGGCGGCCGCCCGTACGTCGTTTTTCTTCAGATGGTCGTCAATCTCTGTCCACACGTCCCGCTCATCCCATTGAGCTGGTCCGTGGTCGACACTCCAACTCCTGAACTGCACCGCGGAGCGTCCCCCGATAAGCCCTTGGGTCTTCATGTGGCGCAGCCAAATCGGATCATGCGTGGTCATGATGAACTGCGTGTTTGGGAACTCCCTCTTCAGAAGGGTACACACCTCGCGACGGTGACACGCATCCACAGACATGACAACGTCGTCGAGGACCGCAAAGGTGAACGCGGCGCCTTGGAGATACCTCATTAGTGCGAGATATAAAGACAA
>Ga0209777_10004383_pt1 | contig 16731 bp, 19 predicted proteins | sample FrelakmetHBP12HB_FD_187147 | JGI IMG/M metagenome (GOLD analysis project Ga0209777, IMG submission 187147) | Freshwater lake sediment microbial communities from the University of Notre Dame, USA, for methane emissions studies -HBP12 HB (SPAdes)... | ecosystem: Environmental > Aquatic >...
ACACACCAATTCTGCCCGAGAGTAATCTTTACTGAGATGGTTACTCCCACATTCAGGGCATTGAACGATCTCTTCTATTTTCTGCTTTTCTTTTTTAACCAAAACAAATCAAATCCCTGATATTCTCTAACCAATCAGTTGAGTTATATAAATACTCACTCGTAGGAGTTTTACTTACGAAGAAGACCTAATGATGTAAGCTCCTTTGATAATTTTTCTACTGCTAATGATACATCCTCCATCTTTCTTGCGCCTGCACAGACTATTTTACCTGAACCAAACAGTAACATAGCGACCCTCGGTTCTTTTATCCTATAGACCAGTCCGGGGAACTGCTCAGGCTCATATTCTATATTCTCTAAACCAAGAGAGATAGCTACTTCGTTAAGATTAAGTTCTCCCCCCAGATCCGCTGTGGCAACCATATTCTGAATGACGATTCCAAGGTCTTTATAGACCTCAACACCCAGCTTCTTCAATTTTTCCGCAATGATATTAATCGTTGTTCTGACGTCTTCAAGATTCTTTGCACCAGTACAGTTCGCCTTCCCACTTCTAAAGAGAAGGGTAGCGGTTTTCGGACTACTCAACCGATACACGAGCCCAGGAAACTGCTCAGGCTCATATTCCGCTTCTTTCGATGATTGTGCTATCACATCAAGATCTAACTTATCTGCAAAAGAGGTAGATGCTACAATATTTTGTACTTTTATTTCTATCATATAGTATCACTTTTCATTAAAAAGTGCGGTGTAAAAGTTTTTAGGTTACAAAACAAAGAACAAGTATATCTATTAAAATGATTCTCTCATAATAAGTTGGTTACATAATCTGTTTTTTCGCATCTTTGTATATGAATGGTTCCTTGTTTTCAATTGATGGCTGGTCATATAAAAGAGTAAAATGTTATACGTTATGATATTTGAGGAGGTGGAAAATATGAAACAAAAAAATGTGTATGTGTTAGACAACGATGATGGGAAAGCCATTCAATTATTCGTTAAACTGGGGATGCCGAAAAATCTTGCTAAAACATTACTATACGTTTCACAATTTGATGAATGTAAGTGCGCTGATGTTGAACAAGCGACAGACATGCGCCAACCTGAAGTGAGCATAGCGATGCAGGAACTACGCAGAAGAGGATGGGTAAAAAAGCGGGATCTTAAAAAGAAGGGGAAAGGCAGGCCAGTTCATATCTATAACGCTACAGCACATCTATCTGAAATACTGAATACCTTTGAACAGGAAAAATTAAAAGAAGTTGAAAGTTTCAAAAATGATATATCGACACTTAAAAATATTATCCAAAATAGATAATATTTACCCTCTATTCTTCTTGTCTCACAGCTAACAAAACAACCTTGTTTTTCAACATTTTTTTATGCTAACTGCTTCGATCATTCAGCGATGATTGGTTTTTAAAGAAGAATCTGTTTTCTAAAAAAGGAGAAGAGAAAAATTTATTTCTTTTTCAGGTATGGTAATTTAGTTCGTTTGTTGATACCTGTGGTATATCCATCGGGCATATCGCAGGGTTTGCCACTTTTTGGTTTGTTTCCTGCTTTGCAAAAATAGTATATTTTCTGGTTTCTTCCGCCTTTCAGCTGGACTTCGCGTGTGTGTAGGACATATCCATCTTTTTCAAATGCCATATTATTACCTCAGAGTAGCATAAGGAGGAATGTCATATAAAGGTTCCCTGACTGAAGGTAACTCAGCGACTACCTACACAAAACATGTGTTTCTAAGGTTATGTTTTTAAAGAAGAATGAAAAATAAACAAACACATGACCCCTTTCATTCTTGAATTTAACAAACCCTTTCATTAACTTATTCTCTTTCAAATTTCTTCACATTGATAGCATGAAAATAATTCTTATCCTTATCAGTTAAATCAAATACAACTATATCCCCAACATGAAGTCTCTCTTCCTTGACACTTGCAACAAAAGGATACCTTTTCCCATCTGACATCTGGATTTCTCCATAATTCCCATCCCATTTAACTAAAACTCCATCCATTGACTATCATCTCCAAAACACTAAATCTACTTACACTTTATAAGCAAAAGTGTGAATCTACTTTTACATCAACCAACCTTTTTTGATACATACTCAGGAACCTACCATAAAAAGATATAAACCCAAAAAGACGTAGCATTTTGAGTATAACGATAAAGAATATTTCCGTAAAAAAATAAAAAAAATGAGAGAGATTTAATATCTACGTGGTGGCCGATGTTTCTGATAACAGTCCCGACAGTAAACTGGTCTAGAACCATCTGGTTCAAAGGGAACTTCTGTTTCTTTTCCACAATCTGCACATGTTACCTTATGCATTTCTCGGGGTGCGTCACCATAGCCACCGCCGCTATTATTGTCTCGATACATTTTTTATTACATCCTTTTTTTTTGGTTGCGTAAATAATACAATCACTATATAATGCTATACATTGACGGATGGAGGTCAGTGATCTGAAAGCAGGAGAAGGGATTTGAATACATGGACCGCTTCCGCAAGGTTGTTAGTCATTCGCACAAAATACATGAGTTAAAACCGTGTTAATGCTTGACCGCTAATGGTATATAAATATATCATTTTTCAGATTTTTTCTCCAATCCTTATTATTTTAAATATGTTAAATTAAAAACTGAATATGGATTAAAGGCTGTAAACAGTATACCTATAAAAAAAAGACGATGCGATGGCACCTCTTGCCTCTGATTTATATCTTTTTTTTTTCAGTGAATTAACAATTTGATACAAACCAAATACAATAAGCACAACACCACCAAGTATACCAATAATAGTTCGAATAAAAAATTCATTTCTCACTGCAAGAAGACCAAACGCAAGCAGCATAATCAGGGAAAATTCAACGACGGTGTGCGCTATAGAAAAAATCAAACCACTGCGGGCACCCAATTTTGTTTCTTGAGAAATGGTCTGAAAAAACAAGGGCCCAGGTACTAAGGCACCCGAAGCAGTAATAAGAACAACAGTAACAACAAAACTAAAGAGATCCATGCATGAAGCGAGAACCAAATTGTCCTATAAGGAACTATGTTCTTCGCTCTAAAGAGTACTAGCATAAAACTTGAGGCAAAGTTTTAGAGGTATAGATTTTTAATAAGAAAAAAGAGCGTATACACAATCGACTGAACTCGTAATGTTGGTTAAGTATTGTTACAACTGTTAGAGAAAAACCATGGTAAGTTTTATTAATTTGGTTACAAATGTTACCAAAAGTATAGAAAATTATTAATATAGATAGTAGTTTAGTTTTATTGGAGAAAAGAGGAAAGGTATTATTCTTTCATATATCCCCTGAGATTTTCCCTTTTCCGTCCCTTATCTAAAATGAGAAACAGAGGAAAAGGTAATGGTTGGACTTTGACTTCATATTGCCTCCATATTTTCCATTTCCTCCCAAATTATAAAACCTCATTGCCATAATATCGATTAGCGCACACCATGCGGTAGAAGAGCCATGATGAAATCTGTTCTAATTATATTATTGAAATACGTCATTGATATTTCCAGATTTCACAACCTGTCACTGCATTTGATGTTCCAATAATCAGCGTATCTGTACTATTAATTTGATATATTGACATCGATCGTATCCCATTGTTATTTACATTCCCAAATCCATTACCCGGACCATTTGTTTCATTACCAACAACTTGGATCCAATGATTACCATCGCTCGTCTTCCAAACCTCACACCCATCACTTTTTTTCTTGACCATATCTGAACCAAGCATGAAAGCAATACCTTCTTTTGTCATATTTTCAATTGTATCCTTCAGATTGAGAGAAATATACTCCTGTTTGACATTAAACGTGCCAACATACAATGAATCATTAAAAACTGTCATGGTCCATGCATAAATATTATGATTATCACCAAATCCATTCCTAGAACTGTTCTCTCCTGTTAATCCCCCGACTATACGCTGCCATTTCTGATCTTCGCTAACGTCTAACCGCCAAATCTGCAATCCTATTTCCGGAGAAACAAATATTTTTACCTCATGTGATCTACTAAAAATTCCCATTATTTTTAGAGTGGCTATAACCGAAGGCATTGCTGCAGTGCCAGCAAATAATTCTCCTTTGAAGACATTAAAGGTTCTGATTCCATAATTCAGACCAAATGACTGAAAACCTCCTGGATAATTTCCCTCTGGCCCAACAAGACATTCCCAGGTAGTACCATCATTACTTCGCCATATTTCTCCCCCAAACATATTTTGCGTTCCCACATATAACTTACCATCGTATGCCTTCATGTACCAAGCGTAGACATTCATCAATTCTCCAAATCCATTCGGTGTGAGTGACGGACCGCCAACAACGGCTTCAAAATCAGTCCCATTAAATGTTCTCCATATCTGACAGCCGTTAGGAAAATTAATCGTCCCTATGTATAGGGACCCTCTGAATATCTCTGCGGACCACATTCCAACATTCGAAGTATATCCAAATCCTTTATCTACTACTTTTTCCCATGTTCCCTTTACTGGATCAGTTGTTCTCCACAATTCACATCCATCCTGGTCATTTCCTGTTCCTGCATATAACAAACCATTAAACTCGATTAAAATTGAACATTCAGCATTGTCTTTATTCCCAAATCCCGGACCAATGGAAGCGCTTGAATGATTTCCTACCGACTGAATCCAATCTGTTCCATTATAACACCAGAGTTCACAACCATTCACCTCACCACTACTCAAATTCAAATTCGTCACCCCGACACAAAGATATCCAGCAAAAACAGTCATTGCTCTGGTACCCACATTGTGTTTATCCCCAAAACCATCTTCATTTATTTGTTGCCAGGAATTGTGTAAAAGACAGGAATTCTTAGGTATCTTAGAAGAAATTTTCATCAAGGATGTAAGAACTGATGTATTCGTTTTTTTTTTGGAGGCTCCAGAAAACGTACTGGTAATAAATATCAGTGTTATGCCAACAACTACCCATTTTTTCATCCTCGTATAGTCCATCTTGAATAACGCCCCCATATATTATTTCATATGCTCTTAGGTATATAAAAGTTTCCAGATGAGGGTGTGTAAAAATCCTCAGTCATTAAAAAAATCAAAAAGATGATTTTATAACGCTTCTTTCTTCAAACATCTATACATTAAACATTAACTTGTGTTTTGTGTGGTCGAATATGCGATTTTACGCGAAAAAAACATAATGAATACAAAGAAATCGTTCACACCTAAAACCAGACATAGGAAACGGTACTACTGCGTACAATTTCATACTAGGTGTGTGTTTGTAAATACCGAACAGGTAGATAATGCGCCTACGTGCCCAGAAATCAATCAGGATAAAAAATAATAGAGACTACTTCACTTGATGGTCTTCTTTCATCTTAATGCTTGTATTGTATTAAAATTATATTTACAATACATTAATATACTTTTTAGTGTTTCATTCTTATACCCATGACTGGGGTGGAGGAATATATTTTGAAGAAAAAAAGAAAAATTGTATTATTTGATGAGGGTACAGAAGGAACGGAAATGTTGTATATTGATGATGATGGCTATTTGCAGATGCCAAAGAAACAGGATGATGAGATCATTGGACTTGGTGGTAGTACGGAGAAGCGTGACCTTGGCTGGATCAAGGAAGACACTAGCAAATACAAATGAACACTGCCTCCCCGCTTATTTTTTTAATAACAACCCGTGTTTTTTTATTTTTTTGCATTAACAAACAGATCTCAGGAGAAAATACTCTATAGGTTACTCTGGGTTTAATCAAATAATTATTACGAAAAATGGTAATATTTTCATCATAGAAAGGTTTTTTTACTTGAAATCGTTGTATATTCTGTATGAAGGGGAGACAAAATTCCATAATAAATATGTATCATTGTAAAAATTGTGACATAAATTTTCTAGTCCCAATGAAATTGTCTGGAAGCTACGATCAGGTAGAGTTTGTATGCCCGGAATGTAAGAGCCACGAATGGGGTCATATTTGGTAAAAAAAAATACGGGACAAGATTTTATCAGCAATGAACCTATTAGTTATTTTTTTACTTTTTTCCAATCGTTCAGGAAGCTTTGAATGCCTGCGTCAGTCAAGGGGTGTTTTATCATTTTTCTGATAACATCAGGTGGGACGGTGGCGATGTCTGCGCCGAGTCGTGCTGCTTCTATCACATGAATCGGGTGTCTGATGCTTGCGACAATGACTTCGGTTTCGATATCATAGTTGCAGAAGATCTCCATGATTTCCTTTATGAGCTGCATTCCTTCTTGTCCGTTGTCATCGAGTCGTCCGATGAACGGGCTGACGAAGGTCGCACCTGCCTTTGCCGCGAGGAGTGCTTGGTTTGCTGAGAAAATGAGCGTTACGTTTGTCTTTATTCCGTCTTTGCTGAGTGGTTTGATTGCTTTGAGTCCTTCAGGTGTCATCGGTATTTTAATGGCGATGTTTTTCCTGTATTTCTGCGAGATTTTGGAAATAATCTGTTTTGCTTCTTTTATCATGCCATCTGCTTTTTCACTGAGTACTTCAAGGCTGATAGGTCCATTAACAAGGTCGAAGATTTCATCGATGATTTCTTGGAAAGATCGTCCGCTTTTCGCAAGAAGCGTCGGGTTTGTGGTGACCCCATCAAGGATCCCCCAGGATGCAAGTTCTTTGATTTCGTTTAAATCTGCGGTGTCAATAAAGAGCTTCATAGTACCTCACTCCAACCTCTGTAAGAGATAATTATTGATAATGTTTTGGTTTCGTTATAAGAGAAAAAAAAGTGGGAATATCCTGATGACTAAGATATGTGTATAGATATATTTGAAAAGATCAAAACATATATATATCTAGGTATACATTACATGTATTTGCAGGAGGGGATCATGCCTTTAACCAGGAAAGCACGAGTGGTAGGAAGCAGCCTTGTGATAACCATACCAAGTCAGCTTGCCAAGGCACATGATATCAATGATGGGGATGATTTAGAGATCCTACCATCAGGGATAGGAGAATTTAAAATTCGGAAAACAAAAAAATAATTGAAATATCTTTTTGCTTCTTCATATCGGATCACGCGAGAGGGATAGGACATTCTATCAATGAGGAACGATACATTTATTTATAAAAAAATTACTGATGGAATAGATGGAAGTAGCATAGGAAAACCTATTGCTAAGTGAGGGAACAATGAAGATGCAAACCATTTCACTTGGAAAAGGTGAGGTAACCGGATATTGTATTAATCTTGGAAACGCCCCACTGCTTATCATACAGGCAAAGAAAGGATACGTTATGTGTGGGTATCTCAACATGAATGCAGCCAATAAATATGGAGACATAGCAGGGAAAGTCGCAGGAGTGAAGACGTTCGATGACATGCTCAATGCGGATGTTGTTGAGGTATCGGAGAACGCAAAACTCGCAGGGCTAAAGCAAGGAATAAACGTAAAAGATTTTCTCAATGTTCTTCTGTGAGGAGTAATCGATGCCGACCTTTAAAGACATACAAGAGGCATATGAAATTCTCAAGCCGATTGTAAGGCGGACGCCATTAGAGAGATCAAAGACGTTTTCACAGATGATAAAAACAAACGTCTACCTGAAAGAGGAGAATCTTCAGACGACCGGTTCGTTTAAAATCCGCGGAGCATACAACAAAATCTATCATCTCACAAAAGAAGAGCGAAAATTTGGCGTCGTCTGCGCTTCTGCTGGGAATCACGCGCAAGGTGTTGCGTACGCCTCAACACTGATGGGTGTGAACAGCACCGTTTTTATGCCGATTTATACGCCGCCGACAAAAATCATCGCAACAAAATCCTATGGAGCAACAGTTGTTCTTGAAGGAATCACGTATGATGACGCGGCTTTAGCTGCAAAAAAGTACGCAGAAGAAAAAAAGATGATGTTTGTGCATGCGTTTAATGATGATTTTGTTATTGCTGGACAAGGAACGATTGGGATTGAGATTTTTGAGGCGTTACCCCAGGTTGATGTGATACTTGTTCCTATCGGCGGTGGAGGGCTCATCGGTGGAATTGCGCTTGCATGTAAGACACTCAAACCAAAAGTAAAAATTATTGGAGTCGAAGCAGAAGGCGCGCAGTCGATGAAGCTCTCACTGGAACAGAACAAGATTGTACCGCTGAAAAGTATTATGACAATCGCTGATGGGATAGCGGTAAAGACGCCAAAAGAACTGACGTTCGCACTGGCACAACAATATGTTGATGAGGTGGTGACTGCGAACGATGAGGAGATTGCCAACGCCCTTTACTTGTTACTGCAGAGGACAAAACTGGTTGTGGAACCGGCAGGAGCAGTCGCGCTTGCGGTTTTATTAAGTAAAAAGGTTTCGTTCCCTAAGAAGAACGTTGTCGCGGTTCTGAGCGGAGGAAACGTAAATCTTTCGCTTCTCACGCAGATTATCGAACGAGGAATGATGCGACATAAACTCCTTGTAAAGGTTTCTGTAACCGCCCTTGATAAACCAAAAGTACTGAAAGACCTTCTTGCGATTCTTGCGGATTTTGGGGCAAACGTACAATCCATTGCTCATGATCGATGTACTACCGCAGTACCAGTCGGCTACGTCAAGATCGTTATCACGTTCCAAACATTAGGAAATGAACAGATTGAGATGATCAAACAGGAATTTAACCGTAAAAAAGTGAAGTACCATATTCTGAGTTGATAAAAATAAAAAGTAATTATCTTCTATTCCATATTCGAGTATCCCTAATGAGCACTAGAGAGGGAAGCGTATGTTAGAAGAGGTAATCGATATCGATTATGGCTGTGTATTTTTGGATATCCATTGTAGAGCGAATAAAAAAAAAGTGTTGACAAGAGTCGTAGCAGTCGTCTTCATCATCATGGGTGTTGTGTTCTTTTTCTAACGAGTCGAATGCTTCAACAGCATCGAAGTTACTAGGTAAAAGAAGAATCAGAACAAGATGCTGTTTTTCTTAGAGAAGTTTTACCGCAATATGTGACCAGGGAACTTGTGTCAGTTTCCAGGTGTTTCCTGTGGTGGTGATCTGAGCGATTTGAGAGCTATCCGGGTTGATGTTCTTTTTATCGAGTTTTCGGAGTTGTTCAATTGCTTCATCTTCTGTTGCAAAAAGATATTTTTCTTTCCCGATGTCTAGACAATAAAGCATGTTGTCGATTTTCAAACCTTTGATTGCTTGTTCAGAGCCAGGTTCATTAGCCACCGGTGATTCTGATGGCATTTTTTTATCAGTTGGCATTGGAGTACGAGCAGGTTGATCCGTTAAAATATTTTTCATTGCATTCACCTCACATGTACAATACAATCGCATCGATGTATAAATATTTATGGCCGTTAATTTTTATTTCTTTGTGGTATATCCTTGTGGCTCATGAAATTTCCCAGAAGAATCTATTTAAAGCTCCACTTTTTTACGTAGGTGAACTACTATGTATAATCGGTTTTATCTTCGTCTGCTTTCGTCACTATATATCTCAACGTTTTTTATTCGTGCAAGTTTTGGTATTATGCTGGCGACGCTTCCTATTTATTTGAATATTACCACGAAGTTTATTGGGTATGGTGTTGTTGCCGCAGCTTCACCCTTATTTGAGATGGGTACTGTTTTGTTTATCGGAGCGGTGGTGGATCGGTATGGGAGAAAAATTGTATTATTATCCGGTCTTCTCACTGCAGCACTGTTTCTTTTTCTTCTTTCACTTACAAAAAACCTATATCTAATCTTTTGCATAAATGCTGCTCATGGGATGGCCGCAGGCGCTATCCTTGTTTCATCATTAGCTCTCTTAACCGATTACGCGCCGGAGAATAGACGAGGACGGGAAATGGGCGCATTTGATGCGTTCAATATGCTTGGATGGGTTGTTGGCTACGCAGTGGGAGTTTTATTCCTTGAATTTTTAAAAGGTGCACTCTGGCAGACATTTATGATTGCTGGCGCTATGGCGTTGTTTGGGGTTGTGTATTGTCTTTTTAATATCACGGAGCCGAAGAAATATGATGTACTTAGCAAGAAAATCAGGTTTGACACGATTATCGGTGTGCTTAAACAACGTTCGATTCTTCTGTTAACACTTCCATGGTTTATCGTGTTTATGATTATCGGGGCAGTGATGACATTTCTAACGGTCTCAACGTCTCAGGGTATTCTTACGATTTCGCCGGTTCTTCTCTCAGCCATTATCGGTGGTGCAGGGGTTGTACTGATTCTGACACAGGTTTTGTATGGGCGACTTTCTGATAAATATGGCCGTCTGCCGATTATGATAGTGGGTACTATCGGGTTTGTTGGGTTAATGACAGTGATCGGAATCGGGTATGGTTTTGCTCCGACAACCAATGGAGAGGATGTGAAAAACAGCATCATCAGGTTCTGGCCGCTTCTCGGGGTTTTTGGGCTAATGGCTCTTGCGTTTGGCCCATCTGCGTTGTCGTCTCTTGCAGATGAGGCACAGGAGAAAACACGTGGGGTGACCATGGCGGTGTATAGTATTGTGATTAGTGCAGGGATGTTTATTGGGGTGCCTACAGTCGCAGCGATTTTTGACCGATATGGAGGACCGGGTGTGTTGTTCTTTATGATTGGATGCGCGATTGCGATGTTGTGCCTGATGATTGCTCGCTATGTTGAACTGAAACATCGGAAAAAACAAAGGATGGCGTAACGAGGAGATCGTGTAAAAACATCTGATTTTTCAAACTGTCTACTTTTTCCTCTTTGTTAAAACGCCTTTTTGAGAATCACCAGGACATCGTTTTTTCCTAGTTTTTTGAATTTACCGATTTCTCCGTACAAAACAGTTTTCTCAGCCATGTCCTCAAGTTTGTTTTCTTGTACTCCGACGTCTCGTAATGTTTTCAGCATTCCAAGGCTTGTAAAAAACTCCCGTGTTTTTTCGATTCCTTTTCTTGCGACTGCGAGATCGTTTTTGCCGTTTACCTGCCATACGTTTTGTGCGTATTCCACAAACTTATCTATGGTTTCTTCATTGAGAACATACTCCATCCAATACGGGGTTAAGATTGCTAAACCAGTCCCATGGGTGACGTCGTAGGCCGCGCTTACCGCGTGTTCGATGGCATGGGTTGCCCAATCCGTGATCCTCCCATAGCCTAAAAGTCCATTAAGCGCTAAACTACTTGTCCACATCAACTGCGCTCGTGCTTCGTAATTCGTCGGTTCTTTGAGCGCTATAGGACCATAGTAGATACAGGTTTTAAGGAGGCTTTCTGCTACTCCGTTTTGTACAAATGCGTCTTTGGTTGGACTAAAATATTGTTCGAGGATATGACTGAAAATATCAACGGTTCCTGCTGCGGTCTGATCCTTTGGTACGGTGAACGTATAGGTTGGATCAAGAATAGAAAACTTTGGTCGGAGGAGGTCGCTATGGATCGCAAGTTTTTGCTCTGTTTCTTTATTTGATATCACCGCATTACCATTCATCTCAGAGCCGGTTCCTGCTAACGTCAAGATGGTTCCTATGGGCAATGCTTTTTTTATTGTTGAGTCACCTAAGAGAAACAAGTCCCAGGGATCTCCCTTATAGTAGACACCTGCCGCTATCGTTTTTGCACAATCAATAACACTCCCGCCACCTACTGCGATAATACTCTCAATGTTCTGTTCTCTGCAGAGTTTTATCCCCTGTCGTACACTCGTGATCCGGGGATTTGGTTGCACTCCAGGAAGCTCGTGATAGACGATAGAATTTCTCGTAAAGATATTCGTCATCGAATCATATAACCCGGTTTTTTTAATACTTCCTCCACCGTAGACAAACAGGATATTTTTCCCATAGTATTTGATTTCTTCACCGAGTTTTTCAATTTTATTTTTCCCAAAAAAGATTTTTGTTGAAATCGCGTAATTGAAATCCAGCATACGTCTGCCTCTGTTTTCTCGTTTATTGATTAATGGAATTTAAACGTTAGTAAAGAATCTGCAGTTTTTTTTTATTGGCTGATGGTTTTTTGGTTTGAGAAAAGAAGCCTAAGAGTTAAGAAAGCGAGTGTTGTTCCAAGAAAGATTCCAATGATCGCTGACACTTTTTCAAAGAATGTCATACCTATGGAAGTCTGAATCACGTACGCACATAAGAGAATAGTTCCTGCTCCGATGATGTATATGATGTTTTTATCTATTTTTTCTTTGGAATGCGATGGTGTTTTTTTATGTATCTCCCTGTAGTCCTGACAGGTTTCGCAGTACCATTTGTTATTCAACGGGTTTAATCGTAAGGGTGAGAAACATTCTGAGCAGTGGGGATGATGATAGGAAGACAGTTTTGTTTTTGTACTTCCTATTTTCTTATACAGATGAGATCCCATACTTCGTTTGAACAGCAAAGGACTGACAAAACAACTAGTGAAAATCAGAAACAGGGTCGCTGTATGCATTTGATTGGCGAGAAAACCTGTTGGGTCGCCAAATATTCCTCTTTCAATGCCGGTTGTGACAAAAATCAACGCGACTCCCATCACGGGCATCATCCCAAATCCGACGCTGATTGCTTCTCTGCGTTTAAACCCACCAATTCGTGCGCCGAGGGAACCGCCAATAAAGTTGCCTAGCATCGCAAAGACGATAAAAGCGGCACAGAAGAGGAGAATAGATACCATCTGATTTGATTGGAAAAGGCTTAAAAAGTTAAAGCTTGCTCCGACCCATACGAAAAAGAGTGGGACAAAAAATGCGTACCCAATGGTTTTGATATAATCAGCGATGATCGCTGCCTGTGGTGTTTTTCTGATAAAGATCCCAGCGATAAACGCTCCGATAATCGCAGTGAGTCCCATGTTTTCTGCAAATGCGGCAAATAAAAAACAGATTCCTAAACCGGTTGTGAGGACAATAATAGGAGCATGGCGTTTCGTATTTTTCCTTGCTGTGTACCTAACGACAAGATAACCGATAATGACGGTGAGGATGAAAAAAAGGGAAATTTGTAGAAGAAGTACAAGAGAGTTGCCGACGCCAAACACCAGGGCAAAAAACACCATGGCAAGGACGTCATTGATAACCAGGGCGGTGCGGAGTGTTAACCCGACACGAGATGATAATAAATCCATGTCGGATAGAACTCTGATAGCGATAGTTGTTGATGTCGCTAAAAAAATTGTTCCTATTGCCATGCTTTGTATCAGAGACAGATGAAATGCAGTACCTACGATGCATCCAAAAAGAAATGGGATAATTACGCCGAAAATACCAACTCCTATCCCTGCTTTCTTTGTTTTTTTTAAATCACTTAGATTTGTTTCAAGTCCAGCGATAAATAAGAGAAAAACAGCGCCGATGAAAGCGATTTGTTTAAACTCAGGGGTTGTTAAATCAAGGGTGAATTTAAAAACCTGTGTATTTAACATGGAGATTGATGATCCTGAGAAGAGGCCGATAACACAAGGGCCAAGGATGACTCCTGCAAGGATTTCCCCTATAACTCCTGGTTGCTTTATTTTTTCGAATACGATGCTGAACATCTTAGCAAATATTATTGCTACGGTGATTTCAAGCAGCATAGAGCAAGCATCCCATTGTTCGTACAACGTATAAGACACGTGTATAAAAAGCATGTGATATGATGCTGAAAGATTTTAAATATTCTAAGATGAATTCATGAAGAGAGAAGATGTGCGAGAAGAAAAATTCTTTACACGAGTTCTATAAACTGAAGGTAAAAGATATTATGCTGACGAAATCTGATTTACCATGTGTCAATGAAAAAACTGATATTGAAACTGTGTTTTCTCTTTTGATTCATAAGGATCATGTATGGGTAATGGATAGTACAGAACCTACACAGCTGCTTGGGGTGATCACAGAATCTGATACTATTGTATTGTTATCCCCACCGCTCACCTCGCTTCAAACCTTTGACAAACCTGATTCTCGCTCGCTGCAATATGGGGATGTTCCCCGTGTTGATGAGATTATGTCAAAAAAACCGGTCACGGCATCCCCGGATGGGACGATCAGAGAAATCCTATTGAAGATGAAAGAACAGAAAATCAAACAACTCCCGGTTGTTGATGAAAATGAACAATTGATCGGCGAGCTTTCATTGAGTCGTCTCATTCAGGAATATTCGAAGCGACAAGCTGAAATTATGAAGATGAAAAAAACCGAAATTACCTAAAAAAATTTTTTGGACTTTTCATAATAGAAAGTTTTATATCAGAAGGGCGTATATTAAACACAGGGGGATATTATGAAGAAATATCTATTAAACATAATAGTCACTGGAATTGTATGTATAACACTACTTACCACTATCCAACCGGTTTCTGCATATTCACATGAAATGCAGAAGCAAAATACCAATACGCAAACCAACCAAGAAACAGATAATTTAGGAATCACCGGCCCAAATTTGTATAGGAAACCAGCATCTTATGCACAGCTCGTCAGCTGGTACCAAGCTCTTGAAACCATCTATCCTAATTATCTTGAGGTATTCAAAGCAAACGAATTGTATAATACAGGAAAAGCAACTGGTGGGTACGATCTATATTACGTAAGAATAACTAACGAAACATTAGGGTTCCACAAACCAGAAGTGCTTTTCCTGGGTGGCCCACATGGTGATGAAACTGTTGGAACAATTGGATTGTATTGGTTTACTGATTGGCTTATGCGTATGGCATTTACAGCTGAACCCTGCAAGGACTATTCAAAGGATTGGTTACGATGGCTTATAGATAATAGAGAAATCTACTTAGAAGTTTCACATAATCCCTATGGATTTGACCATGGGCCCCAACGAGAAGACGGGAACGGGTGGGATCTGAACAGAGAAGCAGATTATGATGGCCCTGGAACGCCAACGGGTGGTATTTGGGCAAGTGTCAATGGAAAAACACTTCGTGCATTTGTTGATAACCATACGATACGAGTAGGGTGTGATCTCCATGGTGGTGCGAGATTGTTACTCTATCCCTGGGGTGCTACCCATAAAAACATAACAGGAATAAGCCCAATTACTGGATATTCTTATAGTTATGCTCCTCCTGATTTCTACTTCTTTGATACATCATGTCTGAGATTAGGTGACTATATCGGCGATTATGGAGGTAACCTTGACAAACACAGTATTGGCCCTATTCCTGAAACAGTAGGATATCCAGTACAAGGAGGCATTGGTTTATGGGCGTATGGTGGTGATATTGTGAAAAACCCGACGGAGGACCCGTGGGTGATTGGAAATTACCCAGGTGCTGGCATCCTGTGGCTTTCCCCTGAAATGTCAACTACAAAAAACCCCGCTGAATCAACATTTGGAAATGATACTATCGCTCGATATGGTGCAGAGGTACGACGGGTCATTTTACATCAAACTGATCTCGCTCAACCTTCTGTTTTATGGCAACACGGAACTATTGATAACAATTCTCATATTCTTCTGAACAGCACAGTACCTCTCATTTGGCAGGTAAATGGTAGTCTTGTTGTAGATCATACCTTTATCCAATGGGGTACAAATCCAGACCCAATCAATAACCCATCATATTTTACAACCGATTATAATGAACACGATGGAGATTACTATGGAGGAACAGGATGGGACAATGCAAACAACGGACAAACACAAAAAATTACATATAGGGAGAATATCACTCCCTCCACACCTGGCGAATACTATTTTGTTGTAAAATCCCAAGTTGATCAGATATATGCAAATGTTCTACGTCCTGATGTCTATGGAAATAATCCATATTTGAGGCTTCTCAAGGAAAGGACAAATGATTCCTTCTATGAAGAACTTAACGGGACGGATGGCACCGAAAAAATCATTGGGCACACGTGGTGGTACAGCCGGATCATCCACGTAACGGTAACATCAGAAAATGGGGCACCCGATAAACCAGTTACACCATCAGGTCAAGGAAGTGGGAAAGTAAATGTCGAATATACCTATACAACTACTACAACTGATCCAGATGGAAATCAGGTGTACTATCTATGGGACTGGGGTGATGGCACACAAAGTGAATGGCTCGGACCGTTCGCCTCAGGAGCTCAAGCAAACGCTCAGAAATCCTGGAGTACTAAAGGGGATTACAGCATTACAGTGAAATCCAAAGATATCTATGGCGCTGAGAGTGCTTGGTCAGATTCCCTGCCGATTACCATGCCGACAAGTAAGAGCACGCAGATGATGTCGTTACTCGCACAGTTCCTTCACAATCTATTGCAGTTCCTTCAAACTCAATTGAGATAAAACCTAAAAAAGACAATTGAAACACTGAGGTACTAGTTCAGGAATAGACTGTAATCCCACGGAATCTATTTCGTTCTTTTTTCATAAATTTAGATGATTCAATGAAATAAGGGCTCTGCCCTTATAATCCCGTTCCGCCTTCGTTCCTCGGCAAGCCCTATCGGGCGTTGCCGTATCTCACTCGGCGGCCATGGTTGGTAGTCGTTGCTGTTGATCATCAATAATTTGAGCATTATGATGTCGAGGTTGATCACGGATGTACGCACTAGATTGTTCAAGGTTTTTCCACCCAGTAGACTCATAATGGTCGTACCCACTCCAGAAACCACCGCGTGGGTATCGTTTTCGAAACCCAGGAAAGGTTTCAAACATTTTCCTAGCAGTATATGATTTGAGTATGATCTCCGCGGTTTCAATGGAATAGCGTTTTGGGATATTCACCAAGAAGTGAACATGATTCAGAGCGAAGCCGAAGTCGCCGA
>Ga0209777_10004384_pt1 | contig 16730 bp, 9 predicted proteins | sample FrelakmetHBP12HB_FD_187147 | JGI IMG/M metagenome (GOLD analysis project Ga0209777, IMG submission 187147) | Freshwater lake sediment microbial communities from the University of Notre Dame, USA, for methane emissions studies -HBP12 HB (SPAdes)... | ecosystem: Environmental > Aquatic >...
GAAATCACAGCAGAGATGCAGGCGCTCATCCGCAGGCTCAGCACCGAGAACTCGCTCTGGGGTGCGGAACGGGTCCGCGAGCAACTCGCCCTGCTTGACTACGACCCGCCCTGCGCGGACACCATCCTCAACTACATGGCCAGACCGCACCGGCCGCGCAAGCCCTCCACGACGTGGCTGCCATTCCTGCATAACCATCTCGACGTTTCCTGGGCCATCGACTTCTGCACCGTGCCCACCCTCACCTTTCGCACGCTCTTCGTCTTCATCGTCCTCGAACACGGCCGCCGCAAGGTCCTGCACTGGAACGTTTCCGCGGCGCCAACCATGTCCTGGGTGATCCAGCAGCTTCGTGAAGCCACTCCCTACGGCATCCAGCCGCGCTACCTCTTCCGCGACAATGACGGTATCTACGGCCACGGCGTTCGAGTTTTCCTCGATAGCTGCGACATCGAGGAAGTGCGCACCGCGTACCGCAGCCCCTGGCAGAACCCCTACGTCGAGAGATTCGTCGGGACGCTCCGCCGCGAGTTGCTCGACCACCTCATCATCCTCGACGAGCGCCATCTCGAACGCCTGCTCGCCGAGTTCGTCGAGCGCTACTACCACACTGATCGGCCGCACCAAGGACTCGACGACTACACGCCCGTTCCGCACACCAAACCGCCGGACTTCGCTGGCCCCACGAAGCTCGTCGCCACGCCCGTCCTCGGCGGACTTCATCACACCTACCGCCGCGTCGCCGCCTGAACGAGTGCCGCGCGGTTTCGGAAGATCGGCAATGCTCGCGGGGCGAGGGCGTGCCACCTCTCCTCGCTGGCAAAGCGGCCCCTCCTCCTCCCGTTGCGCGCTCATCTACTCGCCCGCCCAAGCAATCTCCGGCCCGAGACCGACATCCCTGCCCTCAGCTACTCGCGACGCGCCTCTTCGCCACGCCCCTCATTGCCCCCGACGGAGTTTTTCGGGGGGACAAGGGCGTTCCTGTTACAGGGGGCATGGGGATACCGGTGTAATACCATCGGGGGCGGGGACCGGGCTTCGTGGCCGCAGACCGCTCCTCTGGTCAGCAATGGTGGCATCAAAGAAGGGAGGACTACGTGGGAAAGATCCACAGATGCAGGTGCGTTGAGGAAGCTCTCTCTGGCGTGGCGAGTCTCTTAACGCTCGTGTTGCTTGCGCCGCTGGCAAGCGGCGGGGAACAAGCAGCCGCAACGGCGAATGCATTCAAGGATCTCAAAATCTTCAACGGTGAGAAGCGGCTTTTCGCCAGTTACGGCCCTTCGACGACTCTGGGCTATCCGAAACGGCTGCAGCGCAAATTCTACCGTTACACCGGCAAGAGCGGAGCCGATTGCCCGCTGCAGATCTCCAACTTCTCCATTGGAGGCGCGCAATGGCGCATGCCGGGCTGGATTGATTGCAGGCCTTCCAAGACCGATCCCGCCAAATGGGGATCTTTTCGCAGCGAGCGCTACCTCAACACCGTGCAGAAACTGATCAAGGACAACGCGGGCACACCCGTCATCGTCATTGCGATGAACAACACGGGCTACGCCTGCATCCCGAACAGCAGGATCACGGGGCCGGACGACACCGTACATATCAACATGGCGGTGAGTTTTCTCCACACCCACATTGACGCCATCCTGGCAGACGGAGCGGCACTGTATTTCCTGTCGCCCAAGAAATACTGGCGGGACCTCGACGAGCCCCACGAATGGAATCGCAATGAGGAACGGTACGCGCTGGCCCCGCTTGCGGCGGAGAACATCCCCGGGTTCGTCTACGTAAAGGGCGTCTGGGAGGACACGGCCAAGTACAAGGAAATTGCCTTGGTGAAGGATGGCCATCATCCCACGGAACTTGGCGACGAGATCATTGGCAGCAAGTTCTTTATTGCAATGCTGCAGCACGATGGCTTGCCGATACCCGCGTGGGATCAGGAAGAGGTCGATGCCGTGCGGAAGGATCTCAAGTGCGTGCCGTGGAAACCATAGAAGCCGATTCCGAAGCGCGGCGCCCCCATGCCGCCATCCATCAATATGGTTCCATGCCCGCCGATTGGGTATCCGGGGCCGCCAACGACCCGGACTCTCGCGGGCGTTGTCAGGCGCCCCTGGTCGCGAGGGCGCGTTGCGGCGTACCGGAGCCCCAGAATCCTCAGACGCGCGTCTTCGCGCCCTTCATGCCCTTCTCTTTCCGCAGTCGACAGCCCGGCACAAGGCACCGGGGGAATGCCCTGCAGTACAGAAATGCTTGGCAGAGGCAATTGCAGTGCCTACAATATGCGTACCCCCTTGCTGGCGTGGCTTGGGGCGGCCCGTCCACGGGACTAAGGGGAAGTCTCACATTGCGGCGGGGACGTACTGCCGGGGTAAGTGATTGAGTTATCCGAAGTTCTCCGCCAGGTGAATACGTGGGAAAGCCGGGAGAAACGCACAACTGGTTGCTTGCCACATTCGCCGCGGCATTCGCGCTATGGCCACTTGCGGTCCGCGCCGGCGAGGCCCAGCCGGAAGAGACGCAGTACAGGAAGCGCGCACTTGAGGTCTCGCAATACATCCAGAGGATGTTTGGGGAAGACGGAACGGGGCTGTACCACAAGACGGTCAGCGACAAACAGCCGGACTTCATGTGGGCCGGCGGCGTGATGTTTTCAACGCTGGTCGCGGCTTCGCGGCACGATCCTGGCTTCCGGCCAGTGCTCGACAGGTTCTTCGCTGGGTTGAATGGGTATTGGGACGGGAAGGCCAGAGTCCCAGGGTATGAACCAGCCCCGACGCGCGGCGGCGACGACAAATATTACGACGACAATGCCTGGATGGTGCTCACACTCCTCGAAGCCTACGAACTGACGCGCGAAACGAAGTACCTGACACGCGCGGAGGAAACGCTGAAGTTCGTGCTTAGCGGCTGGGATGACCAACTTGGCGGCGGCATCTGGTGGCACGAACGCCATAAGGATGGCACCAAGAACGTTTGCTCCAATGCGCCGGCCGCGACCGCCTGCCTGCGGTTGGCCAGGCTCATGAACACGGAGGAGTATGTAGGCTGGGCCACGAAGATCGTGGAGTGGACGCGCAGGAACCTCCAGGGCAAGGATGGGCTGTTCGACGACCGCAAAGTTGTCGTCACTGGCGAGATCAAGCGGGGCAAGCTCACCTACAACACCGCGCTCATGATCCGAGCGTTGCTTGGACTGTGGCGGGAGACGGGTAAGACGGAGCATCTTGACGAAGCCAAGCGCCTCGGCAAGGCAAGTGCCTGGTTTCTCGATCGGAACACTGGCGCCTATCGCGACAACGTCAAGTGGTCGCATCTTCTGGTCGAGGCGGACCTGGAACTGTATCGTGCGACGAAGGAGGGGTACCTGCTTGAGCGCGCACAGAAGAACGGCGAGCACCACTACAAGGCTTGGAAGGCCAACCCCCCGCAGGACCTGATGACCAACGCCTCCATCGCGCGTCTCCTTTGGCTGCTGGCCGATCACGAGACGCCGGCTGGACAAGCGTTCTGGGAACAGTCCGACCGCGTGCGCAGGTAACGCTACATCCATCCTGGCCCTCGACCCTCGCCTCCGTCATCCCCGCCTGCTTGGCCGCTATCCGCTGGGTGACGAGGCAGTTAGGGTCGCGATATTGCCGCATGGCCGTCCGGATGTCGCGGTGCCCGACAAACGTCAACATCCGGTCTACGGGGATGCCAGCCGCCGCGCCCCTCGCGTAGACGGTGGTCCTGGCGCGCCCTCAACACGCGTCTTGGTCGGAACGCGACAACGTGGCGTTTCCACGGTGGAAAATCGAACAGCCATCATCATCGGGACACGAAGTACACCAGCGAGGACCATTTGCGACGGACTCTGGACGCGGTAGCATGCGTCATCGGTCGGCCGCATGACGTTTGAGGCGCGTCAGAATGCGTACTCGGTTCAGCGTGGCTGAGCCCTAGAAGCCTGCTGCTCCTTGAGGTACTTGAGCCAGCCATCATAGTTCGGCCAAACGACATGCTTCTGCCCTGTCAGCTTGGTCAGGGCCTCGTACAGGCACCAGCGAAACTCATAGACCTGGATATTGGAATAGCCGTGCTTGTACTCGTTGATGAGCGGTTCGATGGCCCGCTTGTCGCCAAGGTCGCCCAGTGCGGTGATTGCGGCGACACGAACCCACTCCCTGTCCCTGCCCTCATCGGTTTTCAACAGAGCCAGAAGGCCTGGCAGAGCCTCAGCCACTTTGGTCCTGCCCAGAGCGAAAACCACGGCTTCCCTCATGTCCCTGTAGTTGGCCAGTTCCGGCTTGCCGAAGAGCCCCAGCAGGATCTTGGCCGCGGCCGGATCGGAACCGCCCATCTGCCCGAGACATCTGATGGCGTAGAGGCGAATCTCCTCCGTCCCGGACTCAAGCAAAGCGCTCACTGCCGGACGGGCCGCCTCGCCCAGCGCCGCAAGCGCCTCGCCAGCGCTTTGCCGCAGAAGTTTTGTGTCCGGGTCCTTGTCTTTCAGCAGCGCAGCCAGTTTCTCGATAACGGACGGAGACGCAACCTGGCCCTGAGTCTTGATCGCCTCGAGAACTGCTCTGCGAACGGCGAGGCTGGGGTGGTCAAGTAGATTCGCAATGGCCTTGAGCGCATCCACCTCATTGTGCCTGCTGAGACTTCTGGCGGCGGCATAGCACGGCAGTTCGTTATTGGACGAAGCAGCAGCGACAAGCGTGGGAAGATCCTTCTCCGGTTTTCCCGCCAAGCTCGTCCTCATATCCGCTTCGTGGTAGATGAGCTTCACCAGGGAGGCGACAGGGTCGTGATACCAGCAGCGGAAGAGCAGCACGTCGCCTCCGGCCACGCCATCCACGAATGTGCCGATCTTCGTCTCCAGGAGGCCGCTCTCAACGGCCACAACGCCAAACGCTTTCGGCCATTTGACGCGGGCGAACTGGTCCCTGGAGTTGGTCGTGAGCTGCCCGATGTTCGGCGAACTGTACGGTGCCGACCAGCGATAAAACTCACCGTTGCTCCATTCGGGAATGACGAGACAGTCTGGATGCGCCGCCTGCAACTTCTGCATCAGAACGGTGGCCTTGGGACTATTCGAGTCGAGATAGAACAAAGTGCTGCCCCAGCGTTTCTTCGCGTATTGGATCTTCTCAGAAATGAGCGCGAATTGATCGGCCACCTCGCGTTGAGTCCAGTCGCGCTTCCCCGGCGTTGCCTCATGGTACTCCGTCGGCCTGACGGTCAACCCCATCTTGAAGCCCGCATCGCTGAACTTCTTTATGAAGGCGTCCGCAAAACGATCCATCTCCGGAGCCACCTGCGGCAGTTTGCGCGGGTCTCCGACATAGCTTACGGCGTGGGGCTTCTCCTGCCCCTCCAGGTCCCAGACGATGACTCCTTGCGCATTCTTGTCCTTCAGCTCGACGATACAGCGGCCGGCATATTCCATAAGTGCCTTCCCAAAGGCAGCCAGTCCCTCCTCCGTGTTGATGTTCTCCTTGTCTCTGAGGCCGGTGACGTAGCCGCGCGGATTCCCGGGCCAACGGGTGTCTGGTTGGGCTATGAAGGCGGTCCCGATAGGCCGGCGGTCGCGCCAGTTCAGAAACATGGGGTTCTTGCGGCCGATCTCCTCTGAGTCCTTGGCGAACAAGTCCAGATTCGTCGTGCCCTCTTCCGCGAAGGTCAGACATACCTTGAACTGTATCTCCCCGCCCGGGGCCACCACCATCCCGCCGTTCTTCACACAAAGGGGAGTGAATCCGTTCTTGTCGGTGTAGCATTTGCGATACTCGCCGCTGTAGCCGTCATGGACGAAGACCCCCACTACACACCCGGGAGCAGCGAAGCCCCAGGCTGTGCCAAACCACTCGCCCTCGCAGTTCCAATAGTCGAGAAGAGTCTTGAGCGCCAGGACGCGCGCATTGAATTCCATTTCGGCATCGCTGGTGTTGCTGAGGCTTACCGTGGTCTCGAGCCTGTTGCCCTTGAGTTCATAGCTAGCTTCGAGCCGGCAGACGTCGAGCTCGACGACGGCCATCTTGCCCTGGAAGTCAAAGGACGCCTTGACTCGTTTCGGCTCTATCCACTTCGGCTTCTCACTGCCACCCTTGCGGCGGAGACAGCAGTCGAGCTTAAGACAGGGCTCGCCTTTCTCGGCGATTGACACGAGGGTCTCATTTCCGAAGACGATCGCGAAGACACCTTCTTCCGGTTTGGATAGTTCCCGCGCCAACTGTCGTTGGCCTGCCGCCGGCGCAGGCGTAGGGCTGGGCGGCTGCGCCGCTTGGCAGAGCGTGGCGGCGGCCAAGATGACCATTGCTTCTGCGACCATGAACGCGTGCGACGCGCCGCTCGCCACCCCGGCCTTGGCCCCATCAAGCGCGTGCCACAAGCGAGCGAGCAGCTCATTCCTGGCCAGATTCTTCAACAGACCCGGTCGCCCCTGCTTCGTCGTCATGGCTTGCCTCCCTTGCTCGCGCTAGGCCGCCTGGTCCAAGCGCGCTCCCCACGTAGACGTAAAAGCCTGTCCGCAACCGCAGGGTCCCGATCCCCCCAATGCGGATGCGCTTTTCGCCGCGGGACGCCAGGACAAGGGCGTAGGTTCCTGGCTGGCGGTCCAAGATATTGGGTTTCATGGGCATTGGCATCTTTCTGAACAACGATACGCTCAATGGCTATGCCTCTCAAGCGCTGACGCGCGGTGCCCCCGCACCCTATCCCCGCACTTCTCCTTTCGGTTCCATGCCGGCCGAGCGGGCACCCCGGGTCGCTGACGGCCCCGGCGAAAAGGATTGCCGGGGATCAAGAGGTCGGCTGGCGTACTCTTCGGCGATGTGCCACACTGCCATTCGCTTTTCTCAGCCTTGCGGCCTTGCGGCGCGCCCCCTTCGCTTTCCGGCTCTCGATCCATGACCTCTCCTGTTGGACGTAGTCCTCAAGGGTGCCGTCCCTGATCTCGCGATCCTTCATGATCCGGTACATCCCGACGATGTGGGGCAGCAGGCATCCCTCGTGCCCAAACAATCCACCTGGCTCCTGCCAGCCATCCTCGTAGGTGATGGCCTCCGCATACTCTGGGCCGAATCCCCATGCCAGGGCGGTGGCGTCGGCATAGAGCTCATGCAGCCGGTAGTGTCCCGCCTCAAGCAAGCCGGCAGCCCGGCTTGTCGCTGGTACTAGCCATGATCGCTCCAAATGCCCCGGGTTGAATCTTGGCGGCCGATTGTACCCGGAGCCGCATTGCCGTCAATCAAGACGGCGATGCCCGGCCAAGGCTCCTGCCCCGCCACCTCCAGCGTCGCCTGCACTCCCGTCCGCGAACCTGCGACGATCAAGGGGCGCAATATCGCGTTTTGAATTCAGTTGCACTCGCGCCAAGTCTCATCAAGATGTTAAACTAAGAGTTGCTAGCGTGCCGCGCGGGGCTGTGTTCCGTAAGGAGGACAGAAGAGCGCCTGGCCATGTGAGCAGTTTGTCAACTGCAGGGGACTCCGGTTCGCGAGACGATGGAAGACGTCCTCCCACCACAAGACACTCCTGGAATCAGCGATTCGGTGCGCAAGGCAGACGGCGCCAGTCTGCAGGCGGGCATCCGCCAGGCCTGGGGCTCGGCCCTGATGTTTGGCCTGGGGGAGTGTTCGTTCGGCCTGTTCGCGGCGCAATTGAAGCTACCGTTGCAGTGGTTCGGCTATCTGTGCGGCGTGCCGCAGTTGCTGGGGCCCCTGGCTCAAGCCCTCTCTGCCAACCTGCTGGACCGTTACAAATGCCGTAAGCGGCTGGTCGTGAGCGCGCTTGTCGTGCAGATTGCCAGCATGGCGCCGCTGGCGCTTCTGGCGGTGAACTACCTGGTGAATGGGGTGAATGGCGAGCACGAGACACTCCTGCGTTTGTGTCTGCTGGCGTCGGTATACGTGTATTTTGCTGCCGGGCACTTCACCACCCCGCCCTGGAGCAGCCTGATCAGTGAAGTTGTGCCCTCGATGTTGCGGCAGCGTTACTTCGCCAGGGCCAGCCATAACGTGTCGCTGCTAACGCTGCTCTCTCAGACGGCAGTCGGAGGGGCGCTCTTTCTGGCGGGCGAGCAGGCCGCGGAAGGCTCCCGCCTGCGCACCGCGATGTTGGTCTTCGCGCTGGCGTTCGCGGTCTCGGGCGCGGCGCGCTTATACTCGCTGCTGCAGGTGCGCCGGGTCAAGGAACCCCAGTACGCGACGACGCCCGAGACACAGTTTACGTTCTGGCAGTTCATCCGGCGGCTGCGGGAATCCAACTTCGTCCACTTCGTGCTTTTCACGGCCATAATCAACTTTGGGACGTATCTGGCCGGGCCGTATTTTCTGCCGTATTGGATGTACGATCTGAAGTGCCCTGCCTGGCTGGCGCAGACCGTCAGCATCGCCGGAACGCTCGCCACCATCGTCACGATGATGTTCTGGGGGCGTTTCGCTGAACGCTTCGGGAACAAGAAGACGCTGGAGTACACGAGCATCTGGATCGGCATCAGCCCGTTCTTCTGGCTCTTCTCGTCGAACCCTTATTATCTCATCGTCCTGAACATGCTGATTGGGGCCTCCTGGGCGGGCTTTGGCTTAAGCTCTTGGAACTACATACTTGAAGCCGTCTCAGCCCCCAAGCGCGCCCGCTGCGTGGCCTACTTCAACATCATTAACGGCATTGGCGTCTTCGCGGGCGCTTTGCTCGGCGGCTGGATCGGGCCGCTTCTGCCGGAGCGCGCGATCGGCTCATGTCCCAACACACACTTTTACTATGTGCTGGTGCTCTCAGCGCTGTTCAGGCTGCTCAGCATCGGCCTGCTGCCGACGTTCAAGGAACTGCGCGAAGTCACACCGTTATCGCTGCGCCATTGGATCTACCAGATCACCGAAGTGCGCTCGCCGGTCGGCTTCGTCTTGGATTACTTCACCAACGATGAGGACGAGCCGTCGCAGGTGAGTGTCAAGGCATCTAAACGGCTGAAGGACGAAGCGGCAGCCACGCAGGAGCGGAAAAGCTTGGGCCACTAGCTGTTGGGACGCGGTGCGGGTTCACTGCGACCGGCAGCGCGACCGGCAGGTTCTGCATCAGAGGGAGTATTCCGCAGATGAAGCATGTTCCCTCTTGGTTCGCTTGCGTCGCAGCCGCGCTGGCAGTGATGCCGGAGAGCAGTGCCGCACCGGCGGTCAGCCTTGAGCAGGAGGCGTTGACCGTCACGACGCTTGGCTATCGGCTGCGGTTTTCCCGTGGCGAGTTCGCTCTTCGATTGGAGTTGCGGGACCCAAGCGGCCATTGGCGCGCGGTCACGCAAGAGCACACTGAGGCGGAGTTCGCCCTGCTGGATGCCGAAGGCTCCCACTCGACCGCCGGCTGTTTAGCGGAGGAGCGCCACGAGTCCGTCGGCGATAGAGTGGTAATCGGCGTAACGGCGCTACTCTCCGCCACGGGGCCTGCTGTGGCCAGGATACACTTCCTATGCACAGACGACGGCATTCTGATCCACTTCTTACTGCCAATTGAGCGTCCTGGCAACAAGGCCACTTGTTGGCCGCTTCCACGGCTGCTCCTGTCTGAGCCGTTGTTCGACGCTTATGCGTTCTGGAGGGAACCCGACGAACTCCGCGTTGGGCGGGCCGTGAGTCTGGGGCAGCAAGATGCGTACGCGGGCGTCTCGCCTTGGGGGCAGCAGGGCGACACCGCCCAGCGGCTGAGCGCGCGGCACCCGGCCCTGCTGGCGCGGGGCGAACGCGCCGGGGTGGCCCTCGGTGTGGTACTGATGCGTTACGGCACGGACTGGACGGGGGCTTGCTCTTTTATCCAACGGCACACCCCGTTGCATCTTTACTTCTACCCGGGCCTGTTGCCGACCTCATCGGCGCCCAAGGGCCTCTGGGCGTGGCTGGCGCCGTTCCCACCGAACGACCCCGCGGTGGCGGCCGCCAAGGTTGAGCGTCTCCTGGACCTGGGCGAGACGATGATCCGCGAGTTCCGTCCGCTCGCGCCTGAGCCGGATGCGGAGTGGACCCGGCCCGTGTCTGACTTCCCGCCCGAGCTGCGCCGGCGCCAGCCCGTCGAGGATATCCGCGAGGCCATCGTCTACACCATGAACGAGAGCATCGAGTCCAGCGCTGGCATCGCGCTCGCCCGCAAAGCCGGCTCCGACATGCTCATCCGTGCCTGGTTCAAATGGCAGAACGCGCCGGACTTCGCGAAGCTCGCGCCCCTGGCACCCCAGGCGCACGCACTCGGGACGCTTTTCGGCGGCGGCATTACGTGCAGCGCGCTCTATCACGGCGAGAACGGCCTAACCGAGGCGCAGGTGCTGGGCATGGCCACCCGCGGCCCCGACGGCAAGTTGGTGGATGCCTGGGGCCAGCCGAACTGCCGCCACGGCAGCCTCTCCAGCCCCGCCTATCGGGAGTATCTGCTTTCGTGGTGTCAGCGCCAGATTGATGCCGGCGCTGACTACCTCTTCATGGATGAGCATACGGCGGTGCTCCAGCCCAACGAGGGCTTCGACGACCATTCGCTCCGCGACTTCCGCGGCTTTCTCCTCAACCGCTACGTCACCGGAAAGGGCTGGACCGAGGACGACCAACGTTGGCGCGACATTCTGCAAATTGACCCAGCCGACCGCACGGTCTGTCCCGATGGCAAACTGAGCAGCTTCGACTATCGGGCCTACCTGGCCAAACAAGGCTTCACATCTAATCCTCACAGTGAGAAGAACCGTCTGGCTCCGGACTGGCACGCCTTTAGGCAGGAGCGCGATGATAAAGCGTGGAAGTGGCTCACCGACGCGATCCGTGGCTACGCCCGCACGAAGGGCCGCCGCGTGCTGGTCAGCGCCAACGGCCTCGCCCGCTACGTGGACCTCCAGGTGCTGGGCGTGTGGGACTTGTGGCGAGTGAAGGACGGTGCGGTTGACCTGGCGGAGAGCCAGATCCAGGAGTGGGCAGCCAGTGTGCAGGCGGGTTGGGCGCTGGCCGGCCAAAACGTGCCTGTGGTCTTCTTCCACGACTGGGGCTTCGGCGGGTTCCCCTGGATGAAAGTTTCGCCGGTGGATCGCCGGCTCTGGATGCGAGTCCGTGGCGCCGAAATCTACGCCGCCGGCGGTTTCTTTGCCTTCCCGGTCCATGGGCCGTTCGGCAACGACGCGCTCCGCGACGGCACCATCGGTGAGGTGGCCCGCCAGGCAGCTTTCTACCAACGCAACAAGGCACTGTACCTGAACGCCCGGCTCACCGGCTTCGAGCCGCTGGCCACCCGCGAGCCGCTCCTCAGCCTCTCCCTATGGCGGCGCGACGATCCGCCCGCTCTGCTCCTGCACGTCATCAACCGCCTAATGAAGGACGGGAAGCCAACTCACCGCCAGGACATCGCCATCCAGCTTCCGGTTTCCCGGCTGCCCAAAGCCGTTCACATTGTCTCACCCGACTGGGAGGGCGAACGGCTGGGGCGCATTACCGGCGACAACCGGGCCGTCACGGTGAGCATCCCGGAGCTGGAGGCCTATGCTGTCGCTATCCTCGATTACGACGCGGTCCCCGAGGTGCGCATGACCGCGCGGAGAATCGTGCCGCCCAAACGCTGGGACCGGCCGGAGAGGAATGAGTTCGTCGTCGAGAAAGGGGGCGGCGTACGCGAGGCGTGGGCGCTTAACGGTTTCCTCCAGGGGAACCTGCACCCGCAGCTTCGCAACCCGCCAACCTTCCTGGTAAACTTGCCCCAGGGCGGCGCCATTCAGGTGCATGTCCGCGCCGTCGCCACCTTGGGCGCGCAACTCGAGTGCCTGGTAGATGGGCAATTCGTCAAGGCCGCAGACCTCCCCGACCGCGACGGCAAGAACGACGGTTCGGCACCGGAGTACGATCAGACCTTCTCATTCCCCATCCCCGCCGGCAAGCACCGCGTCACCGTCCAGAACAGCGGCGGCGACTGGCTGACAGTGGACTGGTACGCCTTTGAAGGAGAAGTGGGCCAGCCGTGAGACTTTCGAGCTTCTTCATTTTAGCAGCCGTCTGCTGCGTTGGCGCCGGAGAACTGGCCGGCTTGCAGCGCTTTCAGTTCGCGCAGCGCGGCAGCGCCAAGGGCATGATTACCGCCGCCGCGCGCGCGAGGGCGATTTTTTTGGGAGGGGACTTCTATTGGCGTAGGACTAAAATTATCCGCTTAATGCCGTTAGCAAACACGAGACGGAGTTACTGGCCCGTCGGGCAAAAGGCGAGTGGACTGGACCTGTTCCAACAGGTCGCGGAGATTCGTGAACTGTCCAGAGGCCGTTCACAGGGGGGTGAAATACTGTTCCAAGCCCAATGTGGCAACGCGTTGGAAGATTGAAGAGAGTTCCCCGTTCACTGGGGTTCCGGTTCGGAGGGTAATGAGTACCAAACGAAAGCGCGAAGGCGTCGAAGGCCCACTAGGCGGTCTCTACCGCGCCGCGCCCCCGCATTTTGCGCCAGAATCATTTTCCTGCCTCACCATCTGCAGTCTGAACGTGACGACGACGAACCCTTGCAGCCGAGCAGCGCTGAGCGACATCCTTGCCCGGCCGTCACGCAGGGGTGATGGCCACGGCTTCTCCCGGGCCCAGGCGCACGTTGACCACGCGCCGCGCAACTTTGGCGTCGCGGGGCGGACGGGAGTCGAATGGGTACACGGGCGTCACCTTCACGCGCGCTATGCCGCGCCAGGAAGGCGGCAGCTCCCAGCGCCTGCTTGACCCTCGCCTGCTGTAGGCAATGAGGGTCTGCTTGCGCCAGCCCGCCGGCACGCAGAGGTCGCCCCCGTTGACGATCAGGCGACCGCCTTCCTCGATGCTGTGCTGACGGTCCTTCACGCGCACCCGGCTGACCAGGTCGCCCGTCAGGTGGACTTCGTACGAGTCCCGCGTGTGGACGTGCCGGACGATGGCGTCCCGGTTCATGTGCAGCCACGGGACGGTGCGCAGGAAGAAGCGCTCCGCAAAACTGGCGATGTCACCGGGGCTGCAGATGTCGTCGTCAATCGAGTAGCCCCAGGCCTCCTCATAGAGGCAGCCGCCTTCGGGCGCGGTGAAGACTCCTGCCCAGGCCGCGCGGTCAGCGTACTGCTCGTGGCACACATTCCAGGCAGGGCCGCCGCCGCAGACGACTGACGGCGGGAACTTCAGGCGGCTGGCCTCGTCAAGGTTGAGGTGCCAACCCAAGGGCATCAGGCCGGCATAGGCGTGGATAAACAGCTCGCCCGTGACATCCACGCGGTGCGAACGCCAATACCGCATGATCGCCTGGATCGCCTTGATCTCGTCGTCCAGCGTCACGCCATGGTAAGGGCTGGGCTTGGGAAAGAAGGCATCAATGTGTACGGTGCCGGCGTCGGCGATCGGCAGCAGTTCGAGGAAACGGTCAATGCGCTTCTGCGTGCCTCCCGTCGCCCATTCGCGCGCCTTTGACACGCGGTAGTTCTGCTCGCCATCCCAGACGCCGCCTTTCTGAAGCGAGCCGTCCTTTTCGCGGACAAGCAGATCCTTGCGGCGGTACTCATCCCACAGCGGGCTGTTCTCATAGGCATCGCAGAGGTTGATGTGGGTGCTGACGAAGGCATTGTGCGAGCGCGCTTCGCTCATCAGCCGCAACAAGCTCTGCCGCGCGTTTCCGTCTCCGGGCCGCTTGAGCCGTTCGTTGACCTCAAAAAACGCAGGGCATTTGGAATCGTGACCGTCGTACTGCCAGCCGACGAGATAGACGATCTGCTTCAGGCCCAGCGTGAGCCGCTCAAGGGCGCGGATGATGGCGAGCGTCTGGTCGAGGTCACAATGGATGACGCCTGGTTTCTTGCCCAACAGAACCTTGCAGGTGACAGCCTGATGGTACTGATGTCGGTAAGCTGGCTTAGCCATCGTTTCTCCCTTGACGCGGGTCCAAGATGCCGGGTCCCCTGTTTCGACCTCATTGTAGCACAATCACCTGCAATGGTAGCGGCGAGCGGACCGAATACCTGAAGCGGTATCAGGCTTTGATTGACGCCGAATGGAAGGAGCAGGACGCTATCAAGGCGAAGACGAAGGCCACAGCAATGCGAAGGCGCTTGCGCTAACCAATGCGCAACTGTAATACGGCCAGACAATTCCGCGCGAGCTGGCGATCCAGGAGAGGATGAAGCCAATGCCGGAAGCGAAGGGTAAGCTGGCATATCGAGAGCGCTTCGCGCTGACGCTGGCCCATCAATCGGTTGATCGGCCGCCAATGGACATGGGCGCCACGGACATGACCGAGATCGAAGGCGGCCCACGCCGGCTGGCGCCGCTGTTAGGCCTTCCCTCCGCGGGCGATGGCGCTGCCTTGGACGAGACGGTGCTGCGCTGCCTCGACGTGGATATTCGCGGTGTTGGGGGCATTCTCACGCCGTCGGGGACACAGGCACGGCGGCTCTCAGATACCGAGTTCATAGACGCTTGGGGCATCCGCCACCAATGGCAGGGGTATCACTACGAGATGGTGGGCCGGCCGCTGGCGCATGCAACCATACGCGATCTGGATCAGTACCCTTGGCCCGATCCGGAATGCATTGACCGCGAGGAGGTCGCGCGGCTATGCAAGCATGCTCGCTATCTTTACGAAGAGACCCCTTACGTCGTCTGCGGGCGGCACCCTTACTTCGGCGTTCTGGAGCTGGGTTGCTGGATGTGCGGGTACGACGAGTTTCTCTACCGCTTGGCTGGAGAGCCGGAGTTCACACACCGATTCTTTGAGATCGTCCTCACCTACCAAAAGCGCATGGACGCGATCTACTACGGCGTGCTCGGCCCCTACCTACATTTCACCACCAGCGGCGACGATTTCGGTGCCCAGGCGGGACCGTTCTTGTCACCGCGCATGTTCCGCGACCAGATCGCTCCCTACTTGGCCGAGCGCATCCGGCACATCCGCACCTTCACTGATGCTGCCTTCTTCCACCACTCATGCGGCGCGGTCCGCGATCTGATCCCCGATCTGCTGGCGGCGGGTGTGCAGATCCTCAACCCGATCCAGCCACGCGCTGCTGGGATGGAACCGGATCGTCTCAAGCGCGAGTTCGGCGGCCGTCTCACGTTCTATGGAGGCATAGACACCCAGGAACTCCTACCTCAACGCACGGCCGAAGAGGTGGGGGCGGAGACACAGCGCTTGATTGGCGTTCTCGGCGCCGACGGCGGGTATGTCCTCTCTGCGGCGCACACAATCCAAGCGGACGTTCCCTTGGAGAACGTCGTGGCGATGTATCGCGCGGGGGCAGAAGTGTGCCGATTCGTCCCTGATTGAGCATTGCTCCATCACACTCAAGAGCCCGTCAAGGAGCCGTCGAGGCTGGCGAGTGACGTGCCCACGTGCGGCAGGAAAGTGCTATTGCAAGCTTGGCCGCTCCCTTACTTCAGTTGTGCGCAGGCAGTAGGGAGTCCGGCTTTCTCCCTGTTGGCTGCGCATCTTGTGCTAGTCCGGCAGCCAGCCCGCGTCGTCCTCAGCTTCCTCGCTGATCTGACGCAGCATCTCGTCCTCCCACAAATCCCGGGCCACCTCCTCAAGCGCCTCCCGCTCGAGTTCCTCTCGGCTCTTGCCGGCCGGCACCTGGTTCCCAACGGCGCCGGTAGCACGCTTGCTGTCGGGCGCCTTGTCCTTGGGATTGTCCTTCATTGCTTCCATTGGTTCTCCCCCCCCCCAAGCCGCCGTGGCTTCGCGGGGGATCATAAAGGCTCACGGGAATTGCTGGGCGCCGGCCCAACGCTGATCGGAAATGCTTGTGCCAGGATTGCCGACCATGCGACGGGACCCCGGGTGTAGCCCCCCGAATTTCAACCGGGTCCCATTTCCGGGAAAAAAGGGGCCCCATGGGTTCCCGGCGGAGCACTGCGCAGAATTTATTTTTGAGTTCGAGTTCAGTGCTTTAGCCCCCGCAGAGTCTCGAAGCTGCTGGCTAGATGAATTTATAGAAAAACTTATAGAAAACGGCCTTTTGGACAAAAACCAAGCCAACAGCCCAACACGCCCGGCGCGGGTCATTTTACCTATGAGAAAGGGGAGTCTAAGAAGTGAAGGGGGCGGGAATCGAACCCGCGACCAACGGGTTAAAAGTCCGTCCATCCGCGTAAGCTTCCAAACCTTGCTGATCGGAATACCGCACCTTGGCTAAGGAACCAGCTCTTGGCTCCTTGCTCCCGGATGAGACGGCCGAACGCAAAATGGCTCTTCACCCCGCGTTATTATTGCACGGAGGCCGGTCTTGCTCTCACCAGCGGAGGCTGGCTCCCAAGGCGTAGACGGTGGCATTGGGCGGTCACGTGGTATGGTGGAGGGGATAAGGGCGGGTTCTTAGGAGCACCAAAGAGATGTGGACCGTGCCGTGCCTCAAGTAAACGACTGGATGCTTGATTAGGGTCTGGCCATCCGGCCACAAGCTTGGCGATCAGCCAACCGGGCGAGCCGGCGGATCGCACGACCCGGTAGTGCAGCATCAGTTCCCGCGGCCCATGTACGTAGCCAGACTGAGACCCGGCGCGCCGGAGATAAAGCGTAACACGTGCCCACCCGCTATTGAGGGCGCCATTCTCGCCCCGCGACCTTGATAAACTCGACGGTCAAGCCGTCAGCGATCTCATCCTCCTTCTAAGCCTTGTCATTGTACACATTTCTGGGCCAGTCGCAGACCCTCTAGCAGGAGCCGCAGGGTTTGCCAGCCCAGCCAGATTGTCTGCCACCCTGGAGCGCCGTTGTGTTTCAAATGTCCGCCAAGCTTCG
>Ga0209777_10004385_pt1 | contig 16730 bp, 13 predicted proteins | sample FrelakmetHBP12HB_FD_187147 | JGI IMG/M metagenome (GOLD analysis project Ga0209777, IMG submission 187147) | Freshwater lake sediment microbial communities from the University of Notre Dame, USA, for methane emissions studies -HBP12 HB (SPAdes)... | ecosystem: Environmental > Aquatic >...
CTTGACGTCGCTGACGGTGCTGCAGGGGAGTCGGCCGACGAAGACATCCGGGTACATATCGATGACGTCCTTGGCTGTCGACGTCCATTCCGCGAACATGCCGTTCCCGTTGGAATCCCAGGTGGAGAAATTGCCGTCGGGCTCGTAGATATCCGAGAAATACAGGTCGGTGAGATAGCTGCCTTCGCCGCCATCATCCAGGCGCGAGTAGCGAACCGGCACGAGCCATTTTTCCTGCGTGACGCCTCCTTTTCGGCCTCCCACCAGGAGGACATAGGAGGTGTTCCAGGTGTCGGTGGCGTCTTTGATGAAGTATTTCAACTCCTCAGCATGATCCCTTCCCTGTCTGGGGAAATACGTGTTGTTGTTGATCTCGCTGATCGTCACGAGTTTGGTGGTCATCCCGTGGGCGATCTTGTGGTCGACGAGAGGCTGCAGTGCCGCGGCGAATGAGTCCGGTGCGATGATGACGAGAGAGTATGTCGTGGTCGGATGAGGGATTGGTTTTGGAATCTGATAGGTGATAGTAATGGTTGCGCTTCCGTATGAATAGAGAATGGAATACTGTGCATCGTAGTAGGTTGGGCACAGGTGGACGGCGAGATAATTGACGATTCCGCCAGGGCTTCGTCCTGCAGCAAGGTGATAGGTAAACGAGGCCTTCGATTGATCCTCTTGTTTAGTAGTGGATTGTTGGACGGCGATAGATGCGTCATCGGCCAGAGGGGAGGTGGCGGTATGAAGAGGCATCAGGATGGATTGCGAGGATTCGTCGTCGAAGCGGACGGTGACGGATTCGACTGTGGAGCGAAACGGTAAGGTGAAGATTTTCGTCACAACCGGCAGCATCGGTTCACCTGGTGTTGTTGTCATCGAGGTTTCTTCAGGAAGGAACACGGTGAGGGCTCCGTCTGTCTGCTGCAGGGTCACGGTGGAGAACGTCAGGGTCTCGGTTTGTTTCGTCTCCTGACGAGTCATTGCGGTGAGACTTGGCCCAAGGCTACTGATGAGAAGTCCAACGAGCACGCACAGGACGAGTAGGTGTTTGATCATGGCTTTCCCCTTGATTATTAATGAAGCCTGCGATGATATTTAAATCTTGCTTGGATAAAAATAAGGGGAAAAGAAAAAAAGAGGGGGGATGGAGGTCTTCTGTGTTAGAAGAACTTCCAAACGGAGATGCTTTGGGTTGCGTTGTTGCCCAGGGTGTCGTACGCGGTGACGGCGATGGTGTGCCGACCGAAGGAGGACGTCGACCAGACCCAGCTGTATGGTGCGGTCGCATCGGCTATCATGAGAGTGCCGTCCAAGGAGAAGTCGACGTGTGCGACCCCGGAAGTATCCGTTGCCATGGCTTCGATGGTGATCGAGCCGATGATGAGGCTGATGGGGAACGGGAGGATCGGTCTGCCTCCTAAGTAGAGGCGGTTGGCTAGCGGTGTGGTGATGTTCAGGGTCGGTGGCGTGGTGTCGTTCTCATGATGCGTGATGATGACGTTGATGGGCGTCAGGTACGACAGGTCGCCCCAGCCGTGTGCCGCGTTGTGTCCGCGGACGCGGTACCAGTACGTGCCGTTGATTTGGTCCTTGACGGTGTAGTGGGGCTGCATGAGGTTGGCGGAGATGTTGGTAATGGTGCCGAACTGGGCGATGGGCGTGATGTCGTCGACGTAGAAGCCTTCTCCGGCGGTGCCATCGTCAGTTTCGTAGCGGAAGCGCAGGAAGACGGATTTGCCGGCAAAATCGCTGAGATCGCAGGTGTGTTCCGTCCAGGTGTTTCCGGTGCCGCTGTAGTTGGCGAGCATGTAGAAGAGTCGGCCGTCGGTGCTGACTTCGAGGTAGGCGTAGTCGAAACCTGCTTCGGTGTTGTAGTACGTCCAGTAGTCAACGGCGGTGCCTGCGGTGACGGGGAGGGGCATAATGGTGGTCATGGTGGAGGTCTGGCTGTCGGCGGTGTGGCTCTTGAAGCTGTGGGTGCCGGAATAGGCGCGTTGGGTGGAGACCGTGAAGCCGTCGAAGGCCCAGTTGCCGCTGCCGGATTCCGCGTCGTCAATGGTCGTGGAGAAGCCGGTGAGTTCGTCGAGTTGGTAGGCGTCGGTCTGTGCATATTTGTGGTTTGGTTCTTGCCAGGTGACGGTATAGGTGCCGTTGTCGTTGTCTGGCATGGGTGTGATGACGGGTGGGATGACGCGGGGGACGACGGCGCTGAGGGTTGAGGCTTGGCTGATGAGGTAGAGGCCTGCTTGGTTGTTTTCATAGCAGATTTGGTCGAGGTGGCTTGCTGGTGGTTGGAATTGTTGGCAGGCTTCGATGGTGTAGCAGAAGTTGATGTGGCCGAGTTCGTAGCAGGAGTTGCCGTATGCCCAGTCGAGGTAGTCGCCGGTGGTGGGGTAGAGGCTGTCGCTTTGTTCGGGGGTGTAGTGGCCGCCGCCGGATTCTGAGGTGATCATGTTGGCCATGGAGGTGCCGAGTTGGGCGAGCATGGTGTTGTCATCGGTGTGGCTGGTGGTGTATCCCCAGGGCCAGAGGACGAGTTCGGAGTAGGTGTGCCAGCTGATGGAGGCGACGATGTCGTGGGCGTTGACGAAGTTCATGATGGCTTGGTTTTCTTTTTCTGAGCCGGCGTAGGGTCCGCAGTAGAGTTGGTAGTCGTTGGGGTCGTGGGTGCAGGATCCATCGTAGGTGGTGCCCCATTCGCCGAGTCCTTTGCCGTTGACGGATCCGAGGTAGTTGCGGTTGGTGTCGACGCCGGTGGTGCCGTATTGCGGGAAGTATTGCATGTTTTTGCGCCACATGGTGTCGCCGTTGTCGTGGCTTTCGTGGTAGCCGTCAGGGTTTTGGCAGGGGATGATGAAGATGCGGTTGTTGTCGACGAAGTTTTTGATGGTGGTGTTGGTTGCATATCCGGCTGTGAGGTTGGAGATCATGCGGAGGCAGATTTCGATGGTGGGCCATTCGCGGGCGTGGTGGAGGCCCATGAGGAGGATTTGGGGTTCGCCTTCGTCGACGCCGGGGTTGTCTGAGATTTCGAGGCAGTCGATGGATCGGCCTTGGTAGGTTGTGCCGATGGAGGTGAGTTGGGTGATGCTGGGGTAGTTGTCCGCGGTATCATTTAAGATTTGTTCCATCTGTGTGAAAGTGTGGTATTGGCCAGCGAATTGCATGGAGTAGGCGTCGACATCAGGGATTAATACGGTGTAGGATAGTCCGCTGAGTATGGTTTCCTGGTACTTGGGGATGATGATATCGATGGCTTGTCCAGGCACGCCGCCGGCGATGTCGATGGTGGTGGGCAGTTTCGGCATGCCATGGGTGATGTCGATGCGGACGAGTTCGTTTAGGTAAGGTGTTTTTGGGTCTGCGGGCGCGCTGGGGATAGCCAGCGAACCGGCGGTCATTAGCACTAAAATGCCGATACATATGAATGTTTTTTTGTTCATGGGATGATCGCTTCCTTACGGGGTTGATTTATCCTCTTACTTTTTTTTATTGGTAGCCTCCAATGGCGAGCGTGGGGTCGCCGAAGAGTGTGAACTCTTGGACGGTCTTGCAGTCCGTCTGGTCTGACATTGGTGGGAATGCGTTGAGGTAGCTGGTGACGCCGTGTTCGTACGTCTGGCCAAGGACGGTGATGTTGTCAACGCCGTAGCTGTGGAAGAACTGAGTGTTCATGTAGCCGCTGTAGAACTGGACGGCGTCAGGGATGCTGTCGTTGTTGTAGTCGCCGGTGGCGAAGTAGTCCAACGCGGTGTTCGCCATGGTGGCGATGCTGCCGCCGTGGGGGACGGAGATGAATTTCCAGGCCCAGCATTCCGGTGGCCATTCGCGGTACCAGAACTTGGGGTGGAAATAGTTCTTGCCTTGTTGGATGAGTCCTTTGAAGAAGTTGCCGATGGAGACGTTGAACTGTCCGTTATGGCAGCCGCCGCAGACGACGACGGGGAGCATCTCGTGGTTAATGAACCGGGGCATGTTCTGATACAGGAGGCCGTTGACCCAGCTTTCGTTGTTGGGTGGGTGGGTCGCCCAGACCATGGGGTTGCCATGGCCGTCGCAGTAGAAGAACCCGCAGCCCATGTTGATGGTGCCGATGACGTCTGCTGGCATGGTGAGGTTGCCGTTGGAGGTCCATAATTTGGTTGCGTCAAACCCGTTCATGTAGGAAATGGCGACGGCGTTCTCTGCTTCGCCTTCGTACCATTGGTCTCCTGGGTAGCTGTCGCCGCCGGCGACGGTGAAGTTCTTGAACCAGACGTCAAACTTGGTGGTTGTCTCGTAAGCGATGATTTTATTGACGACGGTGGTGACTTCTTTGGCGTTGATGCAGCCGAGTCTGCCGAGGTTAATGTCGGGGTACATGTCGAGGATGTCTTTGCCGTGGCTGTTCCATTCCGCGAACTTTCCGTTTCCGTTGGTGTCCCAACTGGAGAAGCTACCGTTCGCGTTGTACAGGTCGGCGAAGTACAGGTCTGAGAGGTAGCCGCCTTCCCAGCTTGAATTATCGTCGAGGTTGGTGTAGCGGACTGGTACAAACCATTTTTCTTTCATGATGCCGCCGGAGCGTCCGCCGACGAGCATGACGTAGGTGGTGCCCCAGTGTTCGGCTGCGTCCTTGATGAAGAGTTTCATTTTCTCGGCGCAGTCGCGTCCTGCGGTGTAGTTGCTCATGTTGCAGATGGTCTCGGGTGCGATGAGCTTGGTGGTGATGTTGTGGGCGTTCTTCTCTGCGATGAGTGGCTGAAGAGCCGCGTCAAATTTGGTTGGGGCGATGATGACGAGCTTATACGTCGTAGTTGTCGGGAACATACTGCGGGTGGGCAGGGTGTAGTCAATGGAGACGGTCGCGGAGGGATAATAGGTCAGGGTTTGGGTCGCCTGGTGGTATTGAACGGGAGTGTAATGGATGTTGAGATAAAGGACGTGTTGTTCGTCCTTGATGCCGCCGCCCATGCTCGTGGTGTATGGTGTTGTGGGGTAGGTTTGGAGGTTGACGGGTTCGATGGGTGCAGTAATCATGGTGCCGTCGTCTGTTGCGGAGTGTGGTGCAGCCGAGACGGTGAGGTCAGCTGTGAGGTGGATTTGTTGTGGTGTGGCGCTGGTGACGGTGACGGCGTTAATGGTCGTGCCAAGTGGGAAGGTGTAGGTGAGCAGTTGAGACGGCAGTGTGGGTGCGCCTGGATTGTGGAGGAGGCTGTTGGTGTTGCTGATGGAGATGGTGGTTTGGTCCTCACTAGTTTGGATCGTGGGTGTGGTGAAGGTGAGGGTGGTGGTGATGGTCTGGGTCGGTGCCGCTGGGATGCTGATGGCGGCTGCTGGGAGTAGCATACAAGCTAGGAGGAGGCAGGAAATGAGTTTTTTCATAGATGATGTCCCCGGAATTATAATTTGCTGTATTCTATTTAAATGTATCCTTACTTCAGGGAGGCTTCTGAGGGTGTGAGGAGGTGGTTTGAGTGTGGTGTGTGGCTGCCAGGTTTCTTGCTATGTGCATGCATGGCATAGGTGTGGTTGGTGGTTTGTTGTATTCCATAATATTTATATTATACATAATGTAATAATGCATTGGAAGGCAACGACTATGGCACGGTCTCCCAGGAAACAGGAGCTTGACCGCAAACGGACGCAGTGGCGGCGCATGCATCGGACGCTGGGCGGTCGCGTGATTCTGCACCCCGAGCTGCCGCCGGAGCATGTGAATGCGCGTGCGAGCAAGGCATATAGTTGGTTCTGGCGGGAGATGCAGAGGCTGCATTTGTCGGATATCCCGGCGCTGGTGTCTATTTTGCAGGATTGTATCAAGACGACGAAGAGTCCGCAGATGATCCAGCGGTTCCGCACGATGATCGGGATGGCACAGGACTGTTATCAGCTCAAGCAGCTGGAGGATATCGACCGGTTCGACCCGGAGCTTCAGCTCAGCCCGGTGCGGTCCTACGACTCCGAAGAAGGCGTGGTGCATCAGGACGGGTCGAGTGTGACGACGGACTATAATGAGGAGGAATCGGCGATCCTGTTGCGTGATCTTGAGGGTGTATTGCGGGATGTGTTCTCCTCGGAGGATTCTGAACCACGGCTGAAGCGTTTATCGCGGTACGCCCAATATCAGGACTGGCAGTACGAGTAGGATTCGGCCGGTCCGCCAATATATACTATGATTGAGGAGACTCTACCGATTTTCTTAATGCTCAGCGACGAACCGGTACGGCGTGTCTTGATCGAGGGGCGGTTGGAGTTCTTTTGCTAGCTGGGGGACTCTGTTGGTGATATCGGTGGCGGTGATGATACCGACGATTTCGTTGTTGAGGATCACCGGGAGTTTTTTGATGTGGTTGTCTTTCATCACCTTGGTCGCCTGTTCGACACTTGCTGAGGCATGGATCGTCTTGATGTTGCGGCTCATGATGTCTTCGACGAGCGTCTCCTGGGGGTCGCGTTCCTCCAGGATGATGCGTTCGATGATGTCGCGTTCGGTCAGGATTCCGACGACCATGTTCTCCTGCTTGATGATGAGGCAGCCGACACCATGCTTCTTGTACTCCACGCAAGCAGTAACGGCCGTATCCTGCGGCCTAATCGAGACCACAACCCTGGTCATGATATCTTTCACAAGCATACCCATCTCACTTAAAAGGAAGAATCTGGAGTCCGGTATTTGTAGTTTTTTTCCCACCAGATAGGTTCACCGCAAGACTGTTTAGACGGCGTTTTTAGCGGTAAGACTTATTAATCCCTCACAGAATCTCATCTGCGAGGTGAACGAGGACTGGATAAAGTACATGCAGTCGTCAAAGAAGACTGGGATATGACATTATTTTATCTTGCGACCTTGTCCTTGGTGTTTCTCGGCGGCTTCGCCCTACGGATCATCATCGGCTAAGGTCTGCTCCTCTTTTTTTTTCAGACCTTGACTGCTTTCAACTTAGCGGCAAATTGCTTGGCATAATCTTGTATCCGCTCGATCTCTCCTTCGTTGAGCGGTCCCTTCATCTCAAAGACCAGCGCTTTGAGCACTGGCAGGAGCTGGTTCATCCTCTTTTCTTTCAACCGTTCCGCTATCTTTTCAGCAGCACTCCATTCACTCTTCTCCAGGTTCTCAGGGTTCTCCGTGTCGAAGGCCGCGAACGGTTTATTCCCCCAGTCTTCATCCCGTAGTTTGCCTATGAAGAACTTCATGGTCATGCTCATGGTGCCAAACCTGGTGGGAGAACCGAGCACCAGGAACTGGTAGTCCTTCGCATCAAACCGCTTGACGTCTTTGACGAAGAAGAGGTCAACGTCCACACCAGACTGTTTGAGCGTGTCCGCGATGGTTTCCGCGACTTTTTTCGTATTCCCATATTTGGTGTCATACACAACCATGCCTTTCATCTTCAACGCTCCCCATGAAGACCGATGCTCGATCCTCGCGTTATTTGTTAGTGTCTATTTTTCGTTTCTTCTTTCAAAAGCAAAATAGATGAGTGAGAGGTTTTTAGAAGAAGTAGTCGGCTGGGAACACCTTCTCAAGGATGAACTCCCGTGCCGCATCCAAACCTGCGTCCAGGTAGATCGCGCCGATGACAGCCTCCATGGCGTTCGCCAGGTTCGTCAGGTTGCCAGAGCCGCCCTGCTTCTGCTCGCCCCGGCCGAGATACAGGAACTCGCCGATGCCCAACTGCTTGGCGATATCCGCCAGCAGCTTGTTGTTCACGCCAACAGCCCGCCTGCGCGTCAACTCACCTTCCGAAAAATACTTGTTCGACGAATAGAGCTGTTCTGCCACCACGAAATTCAAGATGCTGTCGCCGAGGAACTCCAACCGCTCATTGTATTCAAGTGGCGTCGGCGCTTCGAATGCGAATGTCTTGTGCGTCAAGGCTGTCGTCAACAACTCCTTGTTGTTGAACGTGTAGCCAAGTCGCAGTTCGAGCGGAGTGGAGGTCCCTTGCTCCATATTTTCCCGAATGCTTCCCAGGTACTAAAACCTACCTCAGACAAGGTAGGCACGCAGCATGCTAGCAACCTGGTCATCGTCCAAGACCGCCATCGCCTGCTCAACGGACGAGAACGGACGCTTGAACAACAGTCGCTGCGCCCGCTTCCGACCTATCCCTGGGAGCGCCTCCAGTGTCTCCCGTGGAGCCGTGTTCACATCGAGAGGATACGGGACAGCGGTGATCGACCGGTACCCATGCGCGATTACTTTCACGTCATGGAACGAATCCAAGGGGAACACACCGGGGATGCCGACAAGCAAGGGGTATGTCCCCATCTGCCGGCCGAACGTCACCTTTCCCTCATAAAGTTCCAGATAGACATCGCGGAGCACCGTACCATGAGGGATCAGGCGTTCGAGCATCGGCCGTTCCAAGGTCTCTCGGACGCGGCGTTTGAACTGGAGGAACAACCCGTGATGCTTGCGCACGTTCATCTCACCGACTGTTTCCATGGGCGTCCCGGGTAGCGGCATGACCTGGCGGAGGTTGATCCGACGCAGCATCAACCCTTGGTCGTACAGGCCTTTGAGGAACTCGTAGTCCATGGTGAAGGTGTGTTTCGTCTCGCCTTTGAGGCCGAAGACGAAGTTCAGGCCGGGGAGCAGTTCAGGGAGGCCAGATGCCCCGCGAGCACCGCCGACCTCGTTGAGAAGTCTAATTGCGGCGGTAACGTCCTCGGCTGAGGCCTTCAGGTTGTTCTCTTCGATGACGGTTGGGTCGACGCTTTCAACGCCCAATGCTGCTACGTCACCTGAGGTATGATATTTCACGATGGTGCCGGCTATCTCTCGGCATTCGTCAGGGTAGCGGGCGAGGACGCCGGGGTTCGCGTTGTCGATATGCAAGGTCTTCAGGTCAGGGGCGACACGGTGGATTCCGGAGAAGAGGGTTTCAAGTGCTTCGGGGTTGGGCCTCGGGACTTCATCTTTTCCCGCGGTCTTCGCCATGTAGGAGAAGATGCAGGGTTGGTTTCCGATGCGGACGTGGCGGATGCCTGTCATATGCAATGCCTGGATCTCCGCGTGGATGTCTATTGGTGGTCTGAATTGTGGTGGGCCTTTCTGTGGTTCGCTGCAGAACGAGCAGCCGCCGGTGATGCTGCGTGGGCAGCCGCGGTAAGTCTCGATCTCTGTGATGAGGTGCTGGGGGAAGAAAGGGTGCTGCGTGACGATCTGTGCGCCGAGGAGAGCAAACGTGCGGATGTCTTTGGCGCTTTTCCGGCAGCGAGTCGGGTTGATGTCGTCGACGGCAAGATTGTTTTTGAGAAGGTCGTGGACGGCGAGTTCTGGGTCGCCGGTGACGATGAGGTCGAAATTGGTGTCTGTGGGTGTGGTGGTGCGTCTGCCGCCGGAGACGCCGAAGCCGTAGCGGGCTGCGGGACCGCATAGCATTGTCACGGCCTTTGTGTTGTGGAGGAGTGTGGCGAGTTCGTTGGGGTTGGCGGGGTGGCCGGCGAGGTAGCGGCCGGGGACGACCATGCCGGCGATGGCGACGATGAGGTCGGAGTCTTCTAGTGTTTTTTGGAGTGCTGGTGTGGCGCGGAGTTGGTCGATGGTCAGGTATTGGATAGAGGTTTCGGGGTCACTTGTCCAAATGGCGCCTGCGATGTAGCGTGGGTATGGGCTGATGTAGGGTGGGACGCCTAGGCAGGTGGGTTCGTCGACGTAGCCGTCGAGGATCGTGACTCGCATTTGTGTTTTGAACCTGTCTTTTATTCAAATACCCTTCCTTTCAAGGAATGTATTAAAAGAGAAAAAAGAGGGGGGTAGCGTGGTGGGCTACCCTTTGATGATGATGAAGACCAGGAGGATGATGGCTTGTTGGTCTTTGCTCGTGGAGCTGTCTGCGCAGGATGCGGTGACGTGAATCGTGGTCTTGCCGAAACCGATGACTAGTCCGGATTTGATCGCGTGTTCCTCGTTTACCGGGATCGAGGAGATGGTTCCGTTGGTGGTCTTTCCTGCGATGGTGATGGTCCAGGTGACGTTGGTTGCTTCTGCGCTGCCGATGTTCTTGATCGAGGTCTTGGCGGAGAAGAGGCCGCCTTTGATGGCCTGGATCTCAAGGATGGGTCCCGCGTGGATTACAATCGCGTGCGTTGGAGACCAGTCGCTTTCCTCGCTTGCGTCCTTGGCCTTGACTGTGACGTTGTAGGTTCCTGCGGTCGTCCAGGCATGCGAGGCGCTTGCGGTGTTGCCGGAGGGATATGGTCCGAGCCAGTCGCTTGAGGTGCCGTCACCCCACGAGAACTGGTACATAATGGAGTCGCCTTGTGGGTCCGTGGTCGCGGCCGTGAACATATAGGAGACACCAGTCACGCCCGAGTCTGGTCCGGCGGGTGCTGGTGGCGTCAGTGGTGGGTCGTTGGGGTCCTTGAAGCAGTAGACCTGGTGGTTGCCGGAGGCGACGACCATGCGTCCTTCCGCGACTGCGGGTGATGCCCAGTTCATGTACCCGGTCGGGTAGTTCCAGATGAGGGCGCCGGAGTCCGCGTTCAGGCAGTAGATCTTGTTGTCGAAGGCATCCATATACAGCTTCCCGTCTGCGAACGCTGGCGAGGAGTAGATGTAATCACCGGTTCCGTATTCCCAGATTTTCTCTCCGGTCGACTCGTTGAGGCAGTACATCTTGTGGTCAAAGGATCCGACGAAGACGTGTCCTGCGTGCATCGCGGGGCTGCTTTCGATGGAGGCGCCGGTGGTGAAGTCCCAGAGTTTAGAGCCGGTGTCGGCGTCGAGGCAGTAGAGTTTGTAATCGCTGGAGCCGATGCAGACCTTGCCGTCGGCGACCGTTGGTGAGGAGTAAATGTCGTTGCCGGTGGTGTAGTCCCAGAGTTTTGACCCGGTGGTGGCATCCAGGCAGTATACCTTGTCGTCCCAGGAGCCGATGTAGACCTTGCCGTTCGCTACGGCGGGTGAGGAGATGATATCCATGCCGGTCGCGTACTCCCAGGTTTTCGATCCGGTGGTTGCGTCGAGGCAGTAGACCTTGTGGTCGCGTGAGCCGACGTAGACGCTGCCGTTGACGACTGCGGGGGCGGACGCTATGTCAGCTCCTGCATGGAAGTCCCACAGGTGTTCTCCGGTTTCGGCGTCAAGGCAGTACAGCTTGCCGTCGTTTGAGCCGCAGTAGACCTTGCCGTTGTCGACGGCAGGTGTTGACGTGACTTCAAGGCCCGTGGTGTAATCCCAGAGTTTATCGCCGGTCGTCCCATCGAGGCAGTAGATCTTTTTGTCCCATGATCCGACGTAGACTTTCCCGTCGACATATACGGGGGAGCCGCTGATTTCGGCTCCGGTGGAAAACGTCCATAGCACGTTGGTCGTCGACGGACCATTCGACGTCGAATAGCCGGTGTGGCTGGGGTCGTGATGGAACATGGACCATGCGTCGGAAGAAGCCGGTGTGTGATCACCGGTCATCACTGTTTGTTGTTGAGCGTTTGGTGCTGCGAGGGTTTGTCCCATCATCAGGCAGATGATGAAAAGAACGACCGCTTCAAGTAATCCCTTCTTTAACTTCCTATCTTGCATGTTTCCTAAGCCTCCCTGCACAAATAAGTTTGCTGGAATTTTATAGAGGCTATGGGGATATAAAATCTTCTGTCAGCAGGCGTCGTCATCCAGGAGAGCCAATGATATTTATACAGATAACTTTATACCAGTCATCTCTATTCGGCGTGAGGAATGGGTGACCTACCATGATTAGTGCGTACATCCTGATTACTATGCATCCCGGCAAGACCGACAAGGCCATCAAAGAGATGCGCGCCATCAGCAACATCGTCAAGATCAGCATCATCGCCGGTGAGTACGACATCGTCATACGAGCGCAGGTTAAAAACCTCGAAGAACTCCTCGAAGTCACGGACAAGCTGCAGGTCGTCGAAGGCGTCAGCAAGACCACCACCCAGATCATCGAAAAAGAAATCTCAGTCCAATAAAAAACCAGCCTGTCCCGACTTGTGGATGGCAAGTCCATGAACATCCCGAAGAAACACCTGTTCTATGTCCTGGCGATCACCTCGTCGTTCATCGCCGCCGCCGTCACCGGCCTGGACAGCTTCGTCGGCGGACAAAACGCGTTCAAGCACGACCCCTGGGCGTTCGCCTTCAGCATCTTCTTCGTCGGCGCCATCGTCACCCTGCTCATCTCCCTCTTCTTCTCCATCCGACTCCACAGCAAATCCATCGGAGCCAAAGTCCTCGACCCGTCATTCACCCGAGTCCGACTCATCCAGAAAACAGAGCTACGAAACCATCTCGCCGCCGGCCTCATGAACGCCGTGAACACCGTCGGCTACTGCGCCATCGTCTCCACCATCCAAGACCCCTCCGTCATCCTCAGCTTCTCCCAAGTCGTCATCCTCTACCTCCTCGTCATGGAATCCATCACAGAAAAAGACGTCCCAACCCTCGTCGAAGTACAATCCTCGGTCATCGTCACTTTCGGCGCGATCCTCGCCAGCATCAGCCTCAACGGCGAGTTCCAACTCATGTCCCTGGCCATCGTCTTCATCATCATCAACCCCACCTGGGCGATCTTCTCCATCTACCAACGCCGACTCAAACTCATGCGCATCCGCAACAAACCCAACGACGCCATCAACATCCGCATGTGGAACGTCTTCTTCTCACTCCTGTTCACCTCATTGATCCTGCTTGGCTTCGACCTCGCCACCCACGGCGGCCACCTCCTCGCCGGATTCCAAGCGGTCCTCAACCCGTACCTCTTCCTCTTGCTGGCCGCGACCATGAGCATCACGTTCTTCTCCTATGTCCTCTACATCCGCTCCCTCGGCCTCGGCAAGGCGAGCATCAACAACGCCATCCGCGCGTCGACCATCATCTTCGCCATCCCCTTCTCCATCCTCCTCGTCTACCTGGGCGTCATCAACCAGTTCTCCACCGACCCGGTCATGCTCGTCATTAAAATCATCGGCATCACCCTCATCATCTTCGGCATCGTCAGTTTCGCCTTCACCGTCGTCAAAGCCTACATCTTCATCACCATCAAACCCGGCAAACCCCACAAAGAAATCATGAACCAACTCTGGGACATCAAAGGCATCACCCACGTCACCGTCACCGCCGGCAAATACGACATCATCGTCAAAGTCAGCACCCGCACCCTGCTCAAAGGCTACGAACGCATCATCAGAAAAATCGAAGAGATCCCCGAGATCGAAAAATACCGCTGGGCCTCCGTGCTCCGTGACTGGGAAAACATCTAAAAACCACCACACCCCTCACCCACACTTGTATGCCTGCCAAGAAAAAAATCATCACCATCGACGACTACATCACCCAATTCCCACCACACATCAAAACCCTTCTCCAACAACTCCGACAGATCATCAAGGACACCGCACCCCAAGCCACTGAAGGCATCAGCTACCACATGCCCGTCTTCAAACAAAACGGGGTCCTCGTCTGGTTCGCCGCCGCCAAAGACCACATCGGACTCTACCCCAAAGCCGCAGCCATCACAGCCTTCAAAAACCGACTTATCAAGTACAAGACTAGCACAGGCACCATCCAACTCCCCCTCGACAAACCACTCCCCACTACCCTCATCAAAGACATCGTACACTACAACATCAGAGAAAACAACGCCAAACGCTAACCACCATTTTTTATCCCCACACCCGATTCCAATCCTCAGACGGTGACCCACCCTATGAACGACCCACGAATCAACACCCTCGCCACCATCCTCGTCCAACACTCCCTCCAACTCAAAAAAGGCGACCTCTTCATCATCCGCAGCGCCCCTACCGCCGCACCCCTCGTCACCGCCGTCTACCTTCAAGCCATCAAAGCAGGCGCCCACACCCACGTCCACCTCGGACTCGAAGGACTCCCTGAACTCTTCTACAAACACGCCAGCCCCCACCAACTCCGCTACGTCTCACCCCTCAGCCTCTACGAAATCAAAAACGCCACCGCCCAACTCTCCATCATCAGCGAAGACAACACCAAAGCACTCACCCACGTCGACCCCAAGAAAATCGCCACCGTCAGCCTCGCCCACCAACACCTCAACCGCATCTTCCTCGAACGCGCCGCCAAACATCAACTCCGCTGGTGTCTCACCCAATACCCCACCAACGCCGCCGCCCAAGACGCAGACATGTCCCTAGGCGAATACGAAGACTTCCTCTTCACCGCCGCCCACGCCACCGCCACACAACCCCTCCGCTACTGGAAAGCCATGTACACCAGACAAGAAAAGATCCGCCGCCTCCTCGATACGAAAAAAACCTTTCACATCATCGGCACAGACACGGACCTAACCCTCTCAACAAAAGGCAGGAAATGGATCAACTGCTACGGCCGCGAGAACTTCCCCGACGGCGAGGTCTTCACCGGACCCGTCGAAACCTCAGCCGACGGCCACATCCGCTACTCATTTCCCATCTCGCACGGCGGCCGCGAGGTCCACGACGTCACCCTCACCTTCCAAAAAGGAAAAGTCGTCAAAGCCCAAGCATCACAAGGCGAAGACTTCCTTAAAACCATGATCAAGATGGACGCAGGCGCCCAACGGCTCGGCGAATTCGCCTTCGGCACCAACGGCGGCATCACCCACTACACCAAGAACACCCTCTTCGACGAAAAGATAGGCGGCACCATCCACCTCGCCCTCGGCAGCGGCTACCCGGAGACCGGCAGCATCAACAAATCAGGCCTCCACTGGGACATGGTCTGCGACCTACGCAAAAACGGTTCCATCGAAGCAGACGGCGCTCTCATCTTCAAAAACGGACGATTTCTCTTCTGAAACCCTATACCGGCACGTAACAGGGCATCACATTTATAATTCAGAAAAATATAAATAGATAATAAAATACTCCCTTTTACAGATTATTTTCCCCAAAAGGAGAGGAAAAGAAATGAGGAACACCTTGCTATCGACCCAGTCCGCAAAAGCCATCGTCACCATCGTTCTCATGACACTTTTCGTCTTACCTGTCTCAGCCATCTCGCAGCCTCGTAATGAAGTCTCCCCGCCTCAACCCACAACCATCGAATCCACGATTTACGTCAACCTGAACAACACCAATGGACCTTGGGACGGATCCCTGGAACATCCGTACCAGTTCATCCAAGATGGCATTGACAATGCCTGTTACGATGATACCGTCTTCGTGTTCCATGGCACCTACCACGAAAGCATCGTCATCTACAAGTACAGCATCGAGGTCGTCGGGGAACGACGCAACGACACGATCATCGACGGTCAAGGCTACGGCACCTGCGTCCGGTTCACCAGCGAATACTCCTCTCTGAAAAACTTCACGATACAACACAGCGGGAAACAAAACAACGACTCCGCCATCACCTTCGACGGGAAACACTGCGCGGCATTCAAGAACATCATCAGAGACAGTCACTACGGCGTCTACGCTATTAACCACGGCAACGCCGTCTTCTACAACAACTTCTTCAACAACACCGTCCACGCGTACTCCACGGAGTGGGACCTCTGGGACGACGGCTGCGGAGGCGGCAACTACTGGGAAGGATTCGCGAGAATCGACGATGATGAGAACGGGATCATCGACACACCCTATGCCATCCCCGGCGGCCCTGGGCAGGACTGCTACCCGCTGCTCCACCCGTACGGCTCGGTCGTGAACCTCAACACCAACAAGGTGTTTTTCACCATCGCCGCGGCAATTGCTGACAACTGCACCTCAGACGGCGATGTGATTTCAGTCGCAAGGGACACCTACTGGGAACACCCCTGCGTCGACAAGGAACTCACCATTATCGGTCAGAACCGGACACAGACCATCATCGACGGTCGTCACAGCGGGACAGTCCTCTGGATCCTTTCTGCCAATGTCACTCTTCAAGGGTTTACGATTCAGAACGGAGGCCTCAATGAAACCGACTGCGGCGTGAGCATCGAGAACAATGACGCAGCTCTCTCCGACCTCTTGGTGCAACACACTTTCCAAGGAATCGTCCTCCAGGAGGACAGCAATGGCTGTTCCATTCACGGCTGCACCATTTCTTCGAACGCCTGGAATGGCATCGCCATCAATCAGGGATGCTCATACAACCTCATCGACCAGAACACCATCCAGGAGAACGGATACTGCGGCCTCCTGATCTCCGATGCATCCTACAACACCGTGTATCATAACATCTTCTCCCTCAATCGTCTGCAGGCGTACGACAGCGGGTTCAACATCTGGGACAACGGATACCCATCTGGCGGTAACTGCTGGAGCGACTACAAAGGCTTGGATGCGAACCATGACGGCATCGGAGACACACCCTATGCGTTTCAAGGCGGGGCGAACCAAGACCGCTACCCACTCATGCATCTGTATTTCGGCGTCGATACAACAGCGCCGACGTTAACAATCATCTCACCGACAAACGGTCTCTACGTCCATGGCCACCATTTCCTAGGACGACTAGTCCGCAACAAGATTGTCGCCTATGGAAGACTCAAAGTCACAGCGGACGTTTTCGACAACGAATCCGGGATCCGCGAGGTCCGGTTCTACCTCGACCAAAGCCCGGATGCCGCAAGTATTGTCACTCAAGCTCCGTACACTTGGACTTGGAGGACGCCGACCCTGCTGCCCCATAAACACACCATCACCGTCGTGGTGTTCGATAACGCGGGGAACTTCAACCAGGCCGCGATTACCGTACGTCGTTGGATGTAAGGCCATATTCCTTCCTTTTTTTCTTTTTCCCTGTACGCTGAAATACTCTTGGTTCTTTCTTTCCT
>Ga0209777_10004386_pt1 | contig 16728 bp, 19 predicted proteins | sample FrelakmetHBP12HB_FD_187147 | JGI IMG/M metagenome (GOLD analysis project Ga0209777, IMG submission 187147) | Freshwater lake sediment microbial communities from the University of Notre Dame, USA, for methane emissions studies -HBP12 HB (SPAdes)... | ecosystem: Environmental > Aquatic >...
AAAAGTATTGGGGGCTGCATATATGGGCCCGGGGCTATTTTGTGAGCACTGTGGGAATTGACAGCGCCACCGTTCAGAAATATGTTAAAGAGCAAATAGAAGATCAAATGCGAGAAGAGCAGCTTGCATTATGGAGGGACGACAGCGAATGACATTGTCAGGAGTTGTCGTCCTTCATGAAAGCCACCGACAAGGTCGGTGGTAGTTTACTTGAAACGAGAGTCATGACCAAGTCTTTTATGTAGCACCTTTCAACCCGAAGTCAATGAATTTAGGGGGATGGCTGTAGTGTAGATTAGTATTTGAAAGATTGGATATCCAGAGTTCGGCGTTGCTTACTACATAACAGGAAGGAATCGATCCAAATTATAATTTTTCAAGAAGCTAAGAAGCGATAGTCATAGACTTTGCGATAAGAGATTCCTCAAAACCTGAAATGCTCTTGGCTTGCATCTTCAGGCTTGCTTTCAAGTTCTGCAATAACCTGGGCGCCTAACAGAAGAATTATCGCTGCCGCTTCTACACCGAGAAGGAATACTACCGTCGAGGCCAGGGAACCGTAGATTATATTTACGAAGGATATGGATGTGTAATACCAGACGACGACGCGACGGGTTATCTCCCAGAGAAACGTGGCGGCTAACCCTCCGATCAGCGCATGATGGAATGTTATCCGCCCCACAGGCATGACGAGATACAGGGATGTGAACATAAGCACTTCACCAATTAACCCTGACCAATAAAATGCAATTCTGGACGTGCCTTCAAAGCTCCAATTCCATCCTAAGAGCATGAAGTGCCTGTTTTCGATGGTCTCCAATGCTCCCGCAAAAAATGAAACAAAGAATATGCCAAGGCCAATGAGAAGAATATACACAAAAGGAATAATGGCTGAAATCATAAAGTGGCGGCGCTGGATTTTGATGCGGTGGTGAAATATGACCGAGATTGCATTTTCCAGCACCGTAAAGGCGATGGAGCTGAAAAACAGCATGATCAGAATGCCTATGACACCGATCACATTGCGGTGCACAATGAATACCCGCACCTGTTCGGTCAAAGTCGGAGCATATCCCGGTATCGCCATTTCCAGGTATGTGGATAAGGTGAGAAACAACTGTTCCTGTTCTATAAAATGCGACAGGGCAATCAAAGTGAGGATCGACAGGGGAACGATCGAGAGAAGTGTGTAATAAGCGATGGCCCCGGAAAGCAGAATGCCCTGGTTCTGCCTGAAACTGCGCAATACCTTAAACACGAAGCTCGCGAACCGCGGCAATGCCCTTATTGAGTTTTGAAACTTGTTTACCATAGGCAAGATGTTACGCAAAAAATATATTTACCTTTTAATCTCCATAAACACTTCATAAAAACGTCATGGGAGGGCGCCGCAGATCACGGAAATCTCGATTGACGCATCCTTCGGCAATTTGGCTACCTGAATGGTCTCCCGGGCAGGGAGAATATCGCCAAAATATCTGCCGTAAATCTCATTGAATTTTCCGAAGAGACCGAGGTCTTTAAGGAAGACTGATGCTTTCAGCACATTCTTCAGGCTCATGCCGCTTGCCTCAACCACAGCCTTGAGATTTTCAAGCACAAGTGTAACCTCGGCCTCGAAATTCCCCGTTAATAATTCACCCGTCTTGGGGTCAATGGGGATCATCCCGGAAACGAAGAGCAGTTCGCCGTACCTTACTGCCTGCGCATAAGGACCGATGGCCTTTGGGGCATTGGGAGTGCTTATTATTTTCTTTTCTGATGTTGTATTCATATCCGGCCTCCCTCCATCAAAGACGATTATTATATCCCGGTATTATTCCTTCTGAATATCTAACAACCTGAGCATCTCGGTGACATCCGTCGTCGGGCTGTGACACGCGAAATTAGTGCAGATATAAGCTGTGGCCATATTCTTTACGGGTTTAAGGTCTTTCGTAAAGGGTGCGATGCCGGCTATATCGGAGGATTCATCCTCCGGGGAAGAGAGAAGGACAACTGCGTTAGGGAGAAAAAGTTCTCTCAGAGCGCGCAACATTCGCTCCGTATCCTCAGCTTTGGGTCTGCCGGCAACCACGATTTCATAAGAGGGATATATCAGAAAACCCAGGGCCATCATAAATTGGGTGTGCCCCATAGGCGTGCGCCCGACAGAACCCGCAAGGGCACGGCTGATATCCACCGCCTGCCCTTCCAGTTTTGCATTCCCCGTAAGTCTGGAAAGACGTACCATGTTTAACATAGCCACAGAGTTTCCCGACGGAATGGCGCCGTCATAGCTCTCCTTCTCGCGTACAATCAGGTCTTCACCATCATCAGGCGTGAAATAGTAGCCGCCGTTTTCCTTGTCCCAGAAGTGCTTCGTTAAATCCTCTTGAAGCCTCGATGCCGTATTAATAAATGAAGCATCATGTGACGCTTCGTAACACTCTATCAGTCCCCAGATCAAAAAGGCATAATCATCGAGATTAGCCATTATGGCAGACTCCCCCTCGCGGTGCCTGTGATAAAGTCTCCCATCGATCTCGCGCATATTCTGCACAATAAATTTTACGGCGTTTTGCGCTGCCTTGAGGTAAACCTTGTCCATGAAAACCTGCGCCCCTTTCGCCAGGGCAGCGATCATGAGGCCGTTCCAGTCCGTCAGGATCTTATCATCTTTGTAGGGACGGACGCGCTTGTCGCGGGCAGCAAACAGCGAAAGCCTTGCCGCAGAGAGCCTGTGGCGGAGCGACTCTTCGGAAATTCCCAGAGATGGAGCAAGTTCATGGGCGGGCTTCTTAATGTGAAGAATATTATGGCCGGTTCTTTCTGCCGTTAACTGCTCGACAAAATTTCCCGCCTTTTCCACTTGAAACACCTTCATTACCAGTTCCGCTTCGGATGGTCCCAGCAACCCCCTGATCTCGCCTTCTGTCCAGAAGTAGAATTTCCCCTCTTCGCCCTCGCTGTCCGCATCCTCAGCCGAGTAGAAAGCGCCTGACCGCGACTTCATATCTCTAAGTACATAGGTAAATATTTCACAGGCCGTTCTCTTGAAGAATTCATCTCCAGTTGCCTGATATGCCTCCGTATAGGCCATGGCCAGCATGGCCTGGTCATAGAGCATCTTTTCAAAATGGGGCACGAGCCACCGCTCATCAGTGCTGTACCGATGGAAGCCGAAGCCGACGTGATCATAAATACCGCCGCAACGCATTGCCTGGAGTGTCTTTACAACCATCTCCAATGCCTTTGTCTCACCGTTCCATTTCCAGTAACGCATAAGAAAGAGCAACTGGTGGGGAGTGGGAAATTTAGGCGCCTGGCCGAATCCCCCATATTTTTCATCGTAGAGTGCCGCGAGCCCTTCATATGCCTCCTGGATAATATCTTTCGTCAGAGCCTCGCCCCTAATCTCTGATGTCTTCTGCTGCATGGAGGATACTATCTCATCGGCTGATTTCAAAATGTCATAATAACGTTCTTTCCATATCTCTTTGATTTTGGGGATCAGCTCCAGCAGCCCGATCCTGCCGAAGCGGCTTTCTCTGGGAATATAGGTAGCAGCAAAGAAGGGTTTCCTGTCAGGCGTCATCACAATGGTGAGCGGCCAACCTCCGGCCCCTGTCATCATCTGACAGGCGTTCATGTAAACCTTGTCGATATCGGGACGCTCTTCACGATCAACCTTGATGCAGACAAAGACCTCATTGAGGAGTCTCCCGATTTCCTGATCTTCAAAGGACTCATGGGCCATGACGTGGCACCAGTGGCATGTCGAATAACCTATGGAGAGAAAAACGGGCTTATTCTCTGCACGCGCTTTATCAAATGCCTCCCCGCACCATGGGTACCAGTCAACAGGATTATAGGCGTGCTGAAGCAGGTATGGGCTCTTCTCATGGATCAGACGGTTTGGAATATTTCCGGTCGCATTTTCCGAGCTGGCCATAAATGATATTCCTTTTATTCCGTGGGTGAAGGAGCTTTCTGCACATCTTGGTGAATGCGAATGACTTCTGTTGAGACCTTGCCGTCCTTCACTCTGACGACAATGAAATGATAAGAATGCTCACCGAAAGGAATATTTATATGGAGTGGAGCAGCGGCGCCCCCGGTGATTATATATTTCACGCCCTTCACTTCATCTTGAGCGTAGAGGTGAAGATGGCTGAAAAAAGCAACGGAGACCTTCTTCTCTGCCATGATCTGTTTGAGCCTGTCTGCTCCTTTTGTAAAACAGTGGTTGTGCTGCCATTTCTGGGTTTCCGGCGGTATATGCATAATTACAAATTTATATTTCCTCTTTGACGTCAGTTGTTCCTCCAGGTATTGCAACTGTGTCGGAGTCAGCTCATACAGGGAGTTGTCCAGGGCGACAATCCGCATGCCCAGCTTCTTCACGTCCAAAACATAATTTAGCGGGCCTATCTTTTCTTGAAATATTTGTTTGCCGTGCGGACTCTTGACATTGTTCGTCAGTTCATGATTACCGATAACCACGAAAATCGGTGTGTCGGGCAACGTGCTTTCCGCGATATCGAGAAAGTGGTTAAACTTTTTCTCCCTGCCCGTAAAAACCGTGTCTCCTCCGTGCAGGATGAAAAGAGGCCGCAGTTTGCCCGCCGCAGTAAGTATTTTCTTGAATACTTCGTCATTGTCCCTGCTGTCTCCCAGAACGACAAACATAAAATCATCGGGCGACGCAGTCTGAAGATTGCTTTCAAGTTTCTTTAGCGACCGCTCATAGAGGGTTGAGCAGTGGCCAGCCATAGGCCAGGCAAGGCCGAGCACGATAAAAAGTGATATCAGCAAAAAAGTTAAACGGCAGCGCCGCAGCATTATCATATTGGAAACCTCTCAAATACCGATGTAAAAATAAGGACAGCGCCCATAGTTATATCCGTGCATCCGGTCCAGGAAAGAGTGCCCCGGCGTGCGGCGGGACTCACGGATAAAGGATCGTGTGGAAGGCTTCACTTCATCAATGCCCTTGCAGCCTGAACTACATGTTCTGCGGTGATGCCGAACTTTTCATAGAGAACTTTATACGGGGCGCTTGCGCCAAAGCTGTCCATTCCAACAACCGCTCCATCGAGTCCCACATAGTGCTCCCAGCCAAGCTTTATGCCCGCCTCTACGGCAACCCTGGCCCTAACGTCCGCAGGGAGTACATGATTGCGGTATTCGGACGGCTGACTGTCAAAAATTCTCCAACTCGGGAGAGATACGACCCTCACCCGAAAGTCCGAAGACAGACGTCTTCCCGCTTCCAGGGTGATCGATACTTCTGACCCGGTTCCGATCAGGATCATATCGGGCTTACCGGGAGCGGATTCCCAGAGGATGTACCCGCCGCGCTGGAGACCGCTGGCAGGTGCAAGTTCGTCCCGGCTCAGGACGGGCAGATTCTGACGGGTAAAAATCAGCGCTGTAGGGCCATCATGCTTAAGGAGCGCGGCCTTCCAGGCTTCCACGGCCTCGCCGGCGTCGGCGGGACGGATAACGGTCAAATTTGGCACAGCCCGCAAATTCATGATCTGCTCGATAGGCTGATGTGTCGGTCCGTCTTCACCGAGACCGATGCTGTCATGAGTAAAAACATAGATGACCCGAAGACCCATGAGGGCAGCCAGACGCATGGGCGGACGCATGTAATCGCAGAATGTTAAGAATGTAGCCGTATATGGGATAAACCCTCCATGAAGGGCCATGCCGGAAGCGATGGCGCCCATGGCATGTTCACGCACGCCGAAGTGGATATTGCGACCTGTGTAACCCCATTCACCGCCGACAGCTCCCTGTGTATCTCCCTGCGGTGCATCAGGTCTTTGAAAATCACCAAACCCTTTAAGCCAGGTAAATGTGGATGGATTAAGGTCTGCCGAGCCGCCCATAAGTTCAGGCAAGATAGGAGCGAGGCTCTGCATGACAGTCTCAGATGCCTTGCGGGTTGCTATGTCCTTGGATCCCTCCGGATATACAGGAAGCTTTGATTCCCACCCTTCGGGAAGATTTCCTTCCATGACGCGCAGAAATTCGGCGGCTAAATCGGGGAAATCATCGCTGTACCGTTTGAGGGACTGCTCCCATTTGGCATTCCACGTGCGGCCCCGTTTGAGGGATTTATGAAACTGGGCAAGGACATCATCAGAAATGTAAAAGGCGGGTTCCGCGGGCCAGCCGAGGGATTTCTTTGCTGCCAATAGTTCCTCTGCGCCGAGTGGTGAACCGTGGGCTTCAAATGTCCCCTGTTTATGGGGCGCCCCATACCCTATGGTGGTTCTGACGAAAATAATCGAAGGACGCGACTTTTCCCTCTTTGCTTTTTTTACGGCACGATCAATTGAGGGAACGTCATTCCCGTCTTCCACATGTCCTACGTGCCAACCATACGCCTTGAACCTCTTTCCGGTATCTTCGGTAAGAGTCAGTGATGTCGTTCCGGCAAGAGAAATGCGGTTATCGTCATAGAGGACTATGAGCTTGCCGAGACCGAGGTGTCCCGCCAGAGAACATGCCTCGGATGTCACACCTTCCATCAGATCACCATCGCTGGCAAACACATATGTGAAGTGGTCGACGATCTTATGGCCGGGTCGATTGTATCTCGCTTCAAGGTGCGCTTCCGCCATAGCCATGCCCACGGCGTTGCCGAGACCTTGGCCAAGGGGGCCTGTGGTTACTTCGACACCAGGCGCGCAGTGGCGTTCCGGGTGACCGGGTGTCTTGCTTTCCCATTGACGAAATGACTCTAAATCGGAAAGAGACAAGTCATAGCCGGTAAGGTGGAGCATGGCATAGAGGAGGATTGATGCATGTCCTGCAGAAAGAACAAAGCGGTCCCGGTCGCTCCACATGGGATTTGCAGGATTGTGTTTCAGGTGTCGCATCCAGAGTGTATAAGCCATTGCCGCCGCGCCCATGGGCATACCGGGATGTCCCGATTTGGCCTTCTCCACGGCATCGGCAGCGAGAAAGCGTATGGTATTAATGCATCTATCTTCGAATGTCGCCTGATCAGTCATGTCACATCTCCCGTGTCATCAAAATTATTTTGAGCGCCAACTGGTGAAGTAAATTTTTCAGTTTCGAAGTTTATATACTAACACAAACGGTAAGACAAGAAGATTAGAATTACAAAAACTTGACAAGGCCGTCTTTTTTCAATAAAAAAAGGCTCAGACGGTATGATTGGATAAGAACAGGAAAAATAATATAGCCCCTTGGCGGTTTACATATCCTCGCATGTCCATAACAATTAAAAATTTATCCAAATTTTACGGAAAGACGCAAGCCCTTTCGGAGATCAATCTGAATATTCGGACTGGCGAATCTGTGGGCCTTGTAGGACTTAATGGCGCCGGCAAAACTACACTGCTGAAAACAATTGTCGGGCTTATCATTAACTTCGATGGTGAGGTGCTGATCAATGACCTGGCAGCCATGGACAGGGAGGCAAGATTAAACACGTCTTTTCTACCTGAGGATTTCTCGCCGCCTCTTTATCTAACTGGGTATGACTTCGTTTCTTATATGCTCCGCCTCAGCGGCGGGAGCCTGAATCAAAGCGAGGTTGACGAATTCGCCGACACACTTGAACTGCAGGTGAATGTATTGTCACAGCCGATAAGAACCTATTCAAAGGGCATGCGTCAGAAACTGGGCTTACTGACGGCCATGCTGCCAAATACGGATATCATCATCCTTGACGAGCCTTTGAGCGGACTCGACCCTGGAGCGCGGGTAGTCGTTAAGGACGTATTGGGCACGCTCCGCAAGAAAGGCAAGACAATCTTCTTTTCTTCCCACATATTGACGGATCTTGAAGAAATAGCGGACAGATTGGTTATCATTCATGAGGGGAAGGAAATCTTCGACGGCAAACCGGAAGAACTGAGGTCATACGGCGGACGCTCCCTCGAGGATGCCTTCCTGCAGGTGATCCGTTCAAACCGAACGTCATAAAAAAGTGGCGGTTTATCTATGAGCAGAATCGGCATCGTATCCATCTACACTCTTCAAGAGGTGAGGAGGGACAGATTATTCTGGGGATTTGTGCCGTTAATGCTCTTCGTAATTGCATTCACTTTCTTTATGAGAGAAACCAGTATAGTTGCCGGAGCTGAAGCATTTAACCGTTCATACATTGCGCTTACTGCATTGGCCGCTGCTGTTTTTATTGTTCTCCTCGTTGTAAGTTCAATGTATCGGGAGATTGATTCAAAGGCGATTTTCATGGTGATTACGAAACCAATAGCCAGGCATGAATATATCCTCGGTAAATTCATTGCCTTTTCGCTCATATCTCTCGGCATAATTATGATTTCTTTTGCAGGTGCTTTCATATTGGGGGTGGGGCCTGCAAAACCCCTTGCCGTTCATTACATTCTCTGTCTTTTTGAACAACTGGTAATGATTATGGCTGCCTTGGCGATTACGCTCGGATTGCGGTCCCTTCCGTCTTCCATTCTCGGGGTCGCCGGCTTTTATATAATAGGACACAGTACAAAAAAGATGGTTGATATCGGTATGAATATGGCTTCCGCATGGGTCCCTGCCATAAAGGTTTTCTATTATCTCTTTCCTTCCCTGAGCCTCTTTAGTGCCCAGGCGGCCGTGCTGGAACAGGGGACTGTCTCCTGGACCGATATACTTTTCCCCGTGGGTTACGCCGCTCTTTACCTTGCCGTTCTCTTTCTCATAATTGTCATCGATATCAGGAAGAGGGATTTTTAATGCCCGCAAAAAAGGACATTTTCAAGAAGGTTCTTTTGCCGTGTGCGCTCCTGATCCTCTTGGTCCTTCATGCCTTTCTTGTGGATGTGGGATGGAAGGGCAGTGAAACAAAAAATCAATACAAAGTGGTTCCCAAACTGAATCTTCCCTGGATGAAGTTTATATCCCTTGACCAGGATAGGTTTGCGAGCCTGCTTCTCTCCCTCTATCTTCTCTCCGCTCGCCCTGTTGATTGTTATGAGTGGGACTATAAGGGCATGTTGAATTACATGCGTGTGATCACAAGGCTCGACCCTTATAACAAAGGCCCTTTTTTCTTCGCTGTATATTTTATGAGCTACAGGACAGATTCGGACGGACGACTGATTTTTAATTATTTGGAAGAAGCGCAGGATAAATTTCCCGATGACTGGAAACTTCCCTGGCAGGTCTCTTACGTGGCGAAAATCAAATTTAAAGATAACGATCTCGCGTATCAATACGCCCTGAAAGCTGCAAATGCGCCCTATGCCCCTCCTATCGTAAAGATACTGCCTGCAATTTTAAAGCGGAATCTCGGAGACAGGGAATCAGCTGTTGCTTATTTGACTACCTTACGAGACCATTCGAAGGATCCCAAAGAGATAGAGCCAATAGACGAAGAACTTCAAAGGTTAAGCAGAGGATCTCTCCCCAAATAAGCTAAGGCGTATTGTACACTGCCCGCTGTTCATTCGCACCTGGGAAAAACTCTGGACATCCGATGAAAAGTATGAGCATAAGCGCTCTTGAATGCTTCTCTTTATCACTGTTGCGAAGATTCTAAATAGGATCATTTAAACCTGCATAGGAGGCCATGACCATGTTGGAAGGTCTTTTTCAGCCAATGCATCTTCTGGTGATATTGGTTATTGTTCTAATTATCTTCGGGCCAGGTAAACTCCCTGAACTGGGAAACTCCATCGGCAAGGCAATAAAAGGTTTCAAGAAGGCGATGGCGGAGCCGGACGAGAAGCCAGGCAATGCGGGAGAAGGCAAGAAGATAGAAGATAAGAAGGAATGAACAAAATAACCGGATCCCCTTGATGAACGGACGTCTTGCATTTAGAATCGTAATTCTTCTCGTCTTTATTATCCTTTCGAGCTTTCTATTTATCCACTATGACCTCTATATATACTTCGCGAGTCAGCGCAGAGCTATCGCGTTCATTAACTCCTTTCATCCGTATGATGAAATTGTCTTCATTGGTCTTCAGATCCTGCAGGTGGTAGCAGCCCCGATACCCGGTGAAGTCACCGGTCTTATCGGCGGGTATGTTTACGGCGCTTTTCTGGGTACGGTTTATTCCACCATTGGTCTTACGATCGGCTCATGGATAGCCTTCGCGCTTGCCAGGTTCTTTGGACTGCCCCTTGTGGAGAGGGTTGTAAAGCCCGCGATTATTGAAAAGTACGATTACTTCCTGGAACACCGCGGTCTCTTCGTTTCCTTCCTTTTGTTTCTCATTCCCGGTTTTCCCAAAGATTATCTCTGTTATATAATGGGTCTCAGCCACATGAAGACGTCACATTTCCTGGGCATTTCGACAGTGGGACGTTTGCTCGGGACCATCTTGCTCTCCGTGAGCGGCAGTTGCGCCCGCAACAATCAATACAGAGAACTCCTGTTCATTGCCGGTGTAAGCTGCCTTCTGCTTGTGATTGCCTATTTCTACCGGGATAAATTGATAGATTCGCTGAAAAGAAAACATGTAATATCAGAAACACCCGAGAAACCGGACGATAATCAGCCCCAGCAAAAAAATCAGACGAAACCATAAAAATTCAACCTCAAGTTAAGAAATATCCTTAATACTTGACACCTGGGCGTTCTTGCCCTATTCTCACCACGATCGCAAGTTTATCCCAATAAAGACAAGGAGGCATCATGGGCGGACACAAGAAGATCGAGCGGAAAAAGGAACTTGACCGCAAGCGGCGAAGACGAAAGACAAGTCTGAAGCTCAGAGCAAAAGAGCGGGCGAAGTCAAAACCCGCGCATAAAGCAAAGTAAAAGTCGCAAAATGAAATTGTCCAGGAAACGCATTGGCCTTGCGCGTGGAGGTGTGAGAGCCCGGGGGCTGTAGAACCCTGTTAAGGGAAGGCGAAAGAGCTTCTGAGATAACATCCGCTAAATTGGAAAAGTATCAATACCCAAACGATAATGTCATCTTTTAAGACGCGGATCTACATGATCAAGACTTTAGGAGTTTGCAGGCAAGACGAAGATTAGCATTATGACCAATTGCTCTGGTTGCTCTTGTTCAGAGATACGCAGTCTTCCCTCCACAGGCATGAAAGTTCCTGACAATATTCCACCCTGACCGTGCCGAAGCATTCGATATTATTTTCCGCCCTCTGAATTGCCAGGATCACAGCATGTTTCTTCATCTGATACGTGTTGATTCCCATGTTCTTAGCCAATTTTTGGATTTCGCTGTACTTCAACTCTATTTCCCTCCTTTCATTACCGCAAGCTACAACTTGAGAATTCACTCTGCAAGTCTGGTGTATCAAAGCCTAACCGTGAATCTCATGGTACCGCAACAACAATGATATGATAAACCGAGGACCAGGTCAGAGGTTTGGCGATGGTCTTGCCTCCCAACCGGGCCGCCAAACGCTGCGCTTCTGTCTTATAGTCTGAAGCAAAATAAATCGTATTTACCGCATAATCCGCCCTAGTTGCTGTTCCTATGTCTCCAACTCTGTAACCCATCCCGATAAGTCTCTTTGACATTTGTCTCGCAGTAGGTAATTTGCCATTTCCACTTAAGACTTTTATTTTAAGACTTTTAATGCTTGTCTCTTTTCCTTCCACAGCCTGTTTTTCATCGGCTGATTTCTTCATTTCATCTCTTTTGGAGATGTCGACTTCCTTGACCTGTTCTTTTTTGCCCGTCTCGGAAACGGCGGCCTCTTTCTCTTTGGGGGCGCCCGTCTCGCCTGCCACGGAACTATCTTTCGTGGCAGTTTCCGCCTCTTTCATCTTTTGCACCTGTGACTTCAACAAGGTCAAATCCTTATTCACAGATGCCATCTGCTCGTTGAGCTGGGCTATGGATGCCTTGGACCTTTGCAATTCCTCCGTTGTATTTCTACCGGAAAAATCCAGTGCTGCGCAGCCTGAAATCGCCAAACAAAATACCAGGGTGAAAATACATAACGTTCTCATATACATTATTCACCCCCCGTATGTAATATTGGGGCCTTGATAGTGTTCAAAACCGTAACCTGCTGCACCCAGAAGGGCAATTCGGGGATTAAGTATGACGAAGACCGGTATTTGTGAAACCAGGTCAGACATTCGTCCTTTGTATCGGAAGGATTTCACAAACAGTCCATTTGTAAGAATTGGCAGTATGCGGCGAGGAATACCTCCCCCTAAATAAACACCATTCGTGGCCATCATTTTGAGGGCCAAATTCCCTGCTTCTGCTCCCAGGATGGAAACAAAAAGGTTAAGAGTCATCACACAGAGATCACAGCGATAAACGCGATCTAAAGCGCACTCTATGATGACCGGTACAGGGTCATTTTCCCCCGCCATCCTAAGAGACAGCCAGGATGGTTCCTCAGCATAGCACTTCTCACGTAGAAAACAATATATATTTAATATTCCCGGTCCTGAACAAACGCTTTCATAACTGACATGGCCGAGTTTCGCCTGAAGGTAAATCAATAGTTCCCTCTCCAGATCATCGCTGGGAGCGAAATCTACGTGGCCTCCCTCTGACGGGTGCCCGCGGTATTGTGTTCCGTCCCACGTCAGAAATGCCTCCCCAAGACCGGTGCCCGGGGCAACGACAGCCGCACTTCCTTCGGAGACGGGACTGCCTTCGTTCAGGGTATGGAGATCCGATGGCTCCAGAAAGGGCACCGCGTATGCAATGGCCTCAAGATCATTCAGCAGTCTGACGAATGGCAGGTTCAGTTCCTTGCCGAGTTTCTTTTCATCGATGATCCACGGCAGGTTGGTAATCTTGGCGGCGCCTTTCATGACCGGGCCCGCTACACCAAAGCAGGCCGCATCCGTTCTAATATTAACGTCTTTGAGAAATGCTCGCACGATGGTTATGAAATCAGGAAACTGTCCGCTCAGAAAGTCCGCCGCTACCAGAGGCGAACGTAACCCTTTTTCTTTTGAGAAGATTCCGAGGCGAGTATTTGTTCCGCCAATGTCGCCTGCAAGTAATATGGCCATTTCCTTTTTCACACAAATTTTTTGAGCGGTATCACATAACAGCCGTTTCAATGTTGTTGTTCAGGTGACTTCACTTTCAAGCCATTCCAGATAGTCACGGCTCCCTGCGACAATTGGCATAGCGATGATTTCCGGCACTTCATAAGGATGAACAGATTTGATGGCTTTTTCAATTTCTTTGTAAAGAGCCTCTTTGCTTTTTATCCAGCATTGCCACTCTTGGGCTCTTTCGATGTTCCCCTTCCATCTGTAGAGACTGGTTATGGGCCCCGCTATCTGCACACAGGCTGCGAGCCTCTTCTCAACCAGGGTCATGGCTATTTTTTCGGCATCTTCCTTCTTTTCCGTCGTTGTAATGATCTGAATATACGATTCCATTTTTCTTGCCCCTGTCCCCTGACCCCTGACCCCTATTTCGTGCATTCATACATCATGATTGCCGCTGCCTGAGGCAGACTGAGGGAATCCGCGCTTCCCGCACCGGGGATGTGCCACAGCTCATCAGCCAAACGGATCAAGGCTTCCGGCAATCCGTGACTTTCACTGCCCAAGAGGAGGGCCGTTCTTTGTTTACACGTATGCGGCACTATACCTTTTTTTATGTGAGAGCCCACGAGAAAAAAATGTTCTTTGATTATCGGCAGGGTTTCAGCAAAATTGACATCCTGTATCATTCTCATATGGAAAAGAGTTCCCATGGCGGATCGTACGCATTTGGGATTTGTAAAATCTGCGGAACCGGTGCTGAGTATTATTGTTTCTATACCGAACCAGTGTGCGGCTCGCACCACGGCGCCCAGATTGTTGGGATTGCCTATCCGATACAGCAGGAGAATATGACCCGAACCGTGCACCAGCAGTGCGTCGATGTCGGCGCGCGCAGGCATGGCTACGACCGCCATGACACCCTCTGGTTCTTTATCCTGACTTAATGTATCCCATTCTCTTTCCGATAGTCCGTAAACGTCAATTCCTTGCGGAATGGTGGAAATGAAAGTATTCCACTCCGAGATTTTTCTCTCCATCACCAGAATTGCCCCGGTTTTCCAATTACTTTCGAGCAATCCCTGGACGACTTTATAGCCTTCAGCAAGAAAAAGTCCTTCCTGATGGCGATACTTGGCCTGGTATAGTTTCTTCCATAATTTTAATTGTGATCTCAGAGGATTGCGCAAGGTAATTTCGTGTGCCATAAGTTGGAGCTCCGTCAACAGTTATCCTATTACGCCGGTCTTAAAGGTGCCCCTGTCTTACGTTTCCATCCGAAAAAATAGACACAGACAGCGGCAAGCATCATCAGGAAACAGAGCATCTGGCCCATACTGAAGATTTGCCCAAAGAGACGGAACGGCGCGTCCGGCTCGCGGAAAAACTCGATGATGAAGCGGACGAATCCATAGCCGAAGAGATACAGGGCGAAGAGAAAGCCGTCGAAGGGGCCTTTCTTTCTTACACTCCAGAGGACGATGAAGAGAAAGATTCCCTCGAAGGAGGCCTCGTAGAGCTGGGAGGGGTGACGCAGTTCATGGGTCAAATCCAGCGGGAAATACATGCCCCACGGCATGGCGGTAATCCTGCCGTAAAGCTCGCCATTAATGAAATTACCGATTCTTCCAAACGTATATCCAAGAGGGATGGCGGGGCAAAACAGGTCAGCAAACCGCCAGAAGTCTATCTTATGTTTACGGCAGAAAATAACCGACGCTATGAGGACGCCAATGGCCCCGCCGTGGTAGGACATGCCGCTGATGCCAACGTACTGCATACCGTGAGCGAAATCGAAGGGGAGGATAATCTCAAGGGGATGTTTTGCGTAATGGGCAAAATTGTAAAAAAGAACATAACCGAACCTTGCACCGACTAACAACCCCGTGATGGCCCAGACAAAGGAGTCCTGAATTATTTCTGCGCTATACGTATAATCCTCACGTCTTATACGATAAGAGACGAGAATATAGGTCAAGAGAAATGCGATTATATACATGAGACTGTAATAACGAATCTGAAAGGAACCGATCTCAAAGATAATCGGACTCATGCGCTCGGGAAGATGCTGCCAGCTAATATGATTCACCTTTCAACTCCTCGACATAGTGCTGCGCGGAAACTGCCGCCGTTGCTCCATCGCCACATGCCGTAACTACCTGACGAAGAAGTTTTCTTATACAGTCACCTCCGGCAAATATACCCTTCGCCGAAGTCTTCATATCTCTGTCTACAACAATATATCCGTTATCGTCGAGATCTACGATGCTGCGAACCATATCCGTCTTTGGGGTCAGGCCGATGAATATAAAAACCCCCTGGGCAGGTATTTCCCTCACCATATCAGGTGACTTAACGTCTCTGAGCTTCACCTTTTCGACAACATTTTCTCCTGATATTTCCTCAACCACAGAATTCCAGGCAAATTCAATTTTGCTGTTGGCAAGGGCCTTTTTCTCAAGGGCCTTTGTCGCCCGCAGTCGGTTACGGCGATGAACGATGGTGACCTTGTTGGCAAACTTGGTGAGAAAGATAGCTTCCTGAACGGCAGCATCTCCACCTCCTACGACCACAACATCCCTGTTCCTGTAAATGGGACCGTCGCAGGTTGCACAGTACGAGACCCCTTTGCCTACAAAAACATCTTCCCCCCGGACTCCCAGTTTTCGCCAGTACGCCCCCGTTGCTACAATAACGGCAAGCGCCTCATAGTCTCTCCCTGCTGATGTTACCTTCCATCCTTCCGTATTTCCCCAGTGGGTCTTTGCAATGCCAATGACGTCCTCTGATGCTATCTCCAGCCCGAATTGGAGAGCCTGTTTCTTAAATCGCTCAACAAGTTCAAAGCCGCCGATACCTTCGGGCATGCCCGGATAGTTTTCTATTATATCCGTAACGGTTATCTGGCTTATGGAAGAGGCGCCTTCTATCAGCAGAGTTCTGAGACCGGCTCTCGATGCATAAATGCCCGCCGTCAAACCGGCGGGTCCTCCACCAATAATTGCAATATCATATACATTATCCGGAATAGTCGCTTTATCCAAAGATTATCACCCCATTCATATTTTGATTATATATCATGCGCCGAGTCCATAAATAAAGCAACTCGACAGTGCAAATTTGCATCATATTGCTTTGGATTGGGACAACTATTCTTTTTTGTTTTTTTCCATGTAGCTTCTCAATGCCTTCTGGAACAGAAGAGCCGCCAGAAGAGCACAGTGGTCATGGTCGTAAGGCAGACCTCCCAGATGTTCCGAAATCGAACCCCTGTTTATCTTGAGGCATTCACGGATTGTTTTTCCCTTGGACATCTCCGCCGCTGCATTGCAGGCAGCAATTGTAAATATGCACCCCTCGGCAATGAATCTTGAATCTTCAACTTTCCCGTGCATTACGCGAAGAAACATCTTAATGTCCTTACCGCATTCGTCGGACTTTTCCGCGTAGCCGTCAGGACTATCTATGGAGCCGTAATTTTCAGGATTCGTTCCATAATCAAATATTTTTTCCGGGTAGAGTTCCCTGGCCTTCTCGCGCAGGATGGCTGTCATATTTTCTATAATTTTGCTTTCATCCTCCATCTGTCAGATAAAACCTCTCAAATCAAAGCTGGAATCTTTTTTTACTTAGTCGGTTTTTGCGCATATTACAATGATAAATTTGTTGGCTTTGGAGTGAACCCCACCGATTGCACAAAATATGATAGAGTATTAGACAGGATCATCACCCCATAGGGTGAGAAAGGATCATGTCATGAAGTATAGAAGGTTCACTCAGGATTTTAAAAGATCACTTGT
>Ga0209777_10004387_pt1 | contig 16725 bp, 12 predicted proteins | sample FrelakmetHBP12HB_FD_187147 | JGI IMG/M metagenome (GOLD analysis project Ga0209777, IMG submission 187147) | Freshwater lake sediment microbial communities from the University of Notre Dame, USA, for methane emissions studies -HBP12 HB (SPAdes)... | ecosystem: Environmental > Aquatic >...
CTGGAGCGCTTTCCTCGGCTCGCTGGTCACCACTGCTGTCAGCCTGGTGCTCAGTCTAATTCTTCGGGATGAGTTGAAGAACCGCCGCCACAAGAAGCACAATTAAAGCAAGAAAGCGATTCGCTCCATCTCGACAACTGAACTGCAGGGGCATGTTCGGACATGCCCCTGCTTTGTATTTACCAAACGAACAGGAATACCAGATCGTTTACATTCGTCCCGGTTGGCCCCGGTTTGAGCAGGTCATCCAGGGCGGAGAAAAAGGAGTAGGAGTCGTTCCGCTCGAGGAAATCGCCAGGATGCAGTCCCAACTTGGCGGCGCGGCGGAAGGTTTCACCGGTAACGACCGCACCGGCAGCATCGGTGGAACCATCCTCGCCGTCGGTAGCGAGTGTAACCAGCATCACGCCGGGGAAATCTGCCAGCTCGCTGACGGCCGCCAGGGCCAGTTCGGTATTACGCCCGCCGCCTCCGATCCCCGTCAAAGCCTGCCCAGAGCTTTGCCGAAGGGTGACCGTTGTCTCACCGCCCACCACGATACAGGCCGGAGGCGGGACCGGGTCACCGGTCAATCTGGCTTGGCGCAGGAAGGTTGCAAGTTCAAAGGCGGTCTGGCGGGCTTCGCCTTGCAGATCCGTCCGCAGGAGGTATGCGTGAAAGCCTTCCTCGTCCGCTTGTTTCAGCGCAGCCTGGGCTGCCAACAGGTTGCTCCCCACAATGACATTTTGGACTTTCTCGAAGATAGGATCGTCCGGCTTGGGCGTTTCAGGAGAAGAACGAAGGGCATGGAGAATGGAAAGTGGGATTTGATCTTCCAGCTCGTATTTCGAGAGGATAGAGAGAGCCTCGGTACGCCTCGCCGGGTCGGGGGCGGTCGGGCCGGAGGCGATCGCTTCGAGCGTACTGCCAACCACGTCAGAAAGGATCAGGCTGACGATGGTTGCCCCATTGGCCATCTTTGCAATTCCCCCACCCTTGACCAGGTCCAGACGACGGCGCAGAGCATTGATCTCGTCTATACGCGCCCCGCAGGCCAGTAGTGCGGAGGTAAACATTTGGATATCACTCAAGGAAACGCCTTCCACCGGTGTCGTCACCAGCGCTGACCCACCGCCGGAAATCAGGCAGAAGAGCAGGTCATCAGCTTGAAGGCCGGAAACCAACTCAATGACCTTTCTCCCCGCTTCCAGGCTGCGTTCGTCCGGGACAGGATGACCGCCTTCGAGCACCATTGGCAGGTTGCAGGTTTCAAGTTGAAAATTGAGAATTGAAAGCCGGGAATGTTTTGTAACAACCAGGGCATCGTCCACACATGAACCTAGAACCGCTGCCAATGCCTCAGTCATCACCATAGAGGCTTTACCCATCCCCAGCAGGACCACGCGGCGGAACAATTGAAGGTCGTAAGCCCGGCCAGAGATGGTGAGCATATCCCCGTCCCGCCGGACAAAGCGCCTCACCGCTGCACCTGGTTCAACGGCAGTTATTGCAGCGGCAAGAATCCGGGAGAGGCGCTCGCCTTCCGTTGTTAGGCGCAGGCTGGAAGTCCAGAAAGACTCGGCAGAAAGCATGGTCGTATGATAGCATTAATTTTGGCGTCCGGAAGCTTGCTTCCGGGTATTCTGGCAGCAAGCTGCCCGACTCCAGAGAACTCCAGAGGAGCCTTATGTCCAAACCCAAGGTTTTCGTCACCCGCCGCATCCTCGAACCCGCCATGAAGATGGTATTGGAGTCTTGCCAGGCTGACCTCTGGCCAGACGAGATACCGCCCTCGCACGAGATCATCCTCGCACGCGTGCGTGGGGTGGATGGCCTGCTGTGCCTGCTGACCGACCGGATTGATGCTGAAGTGATGGACGCCGCTGGGCCGGGGTTGAAAGTCATCAGCATCTGCGCCGTCGGCGTGGATAACGTGGACGTGCCTGCCGCCACCGCCCGCGACATCCCGGTGGGCAACACACCCGGCGTCCTGACTGATGCCACCGCTGACTTCACCTTCGCCCTGCTGATGGCCGCCGCCCGTCGGGTGGTGGAAGGCGAGCGACAGGTGCGCTCCGGCAGTTGGAAAACCTGGAGCCTGGACTATATGCTCGGCGCTGATTTTGCTGGTGCCACGCTGGGCCTTGTCGGCTTCGGGCGGATCGGGCGGGCCGTGGCCCGCCGCGCAGCTGGGTTCGGGATGCGAATCATTTTTTCAGACCCCAATCCTGCCAACCCGGAGCCGGGCGTGGATGCCTCTCAAGTGGATTTCGATACACTCCTGCGCGAATCGGATTTCGTCAGCCTGCATACCCCGCTGAATGATGAAACGCGTGGTCTGATGAATGCCACCGCTTTTGCGAAAATGAAGCCAACCTCGGTGCTAGTCAATACCTCGCGCGGGCCGGTGGTGGATCAGTCAGCACTGTACGATGCGCTTCATTCAAAACGCATCTTCGCCGCCGCCCTGGATGTGACCGTCCCTGAGCCGCTCCCAACAGACAGCCCGCTGCTCATGCTGGATAACTGCATTGTCGTCCCGCACATCGCCAGCGCCAGTTGGCAGACGCGTAAGAAGATGTCCCAAATGGCGGCGGAGAATCTCATCGCCGGGTTGAAAGGGGAAAACTTGCCAAACTGCGTGAACCCGGAAGTATATGAGAGAAAGTAGAGAGAAAGATAGGTAATACCTAATCAAAAGTCCCTCTTCCGTTTGAAGAGGGACTGATTTTTACAGCCTCACCGGTTTGCCAGTCCTTGCTGACTCAAACAGCGCCAGGATAGCGGCGGTGTTAAGGCGGCTGTCTGCCAGGCTGATACGCGGCGGCTTGCCAAGCAGGATCGCATCCGCCATGTCTTCCACTTCACTTGAATATGACTCCTTCCCCATCACAGCAATCGTCTCGACCTTGCCGCCTCTGGTCAGATAGAGTGTCTCCTTCACGCCTGGGTTGAACGGTTTGGGGATGATTAACGTGGCCTCGTCACCGACGATTTCCATGAAAACATGATACGGGATCTTGACGCTGCAATCGAACTGAGCATAGATATCATCCGGGAAATGCAATTGGGCGGCGAATACCTCGTCCACGCCGGTCGGACCGGTAACCTGCCAGCCAAAAACTTCCAGTGGCTCCGCTCCAAGCACAAAACGAGTGTAGCTCAGCGGATAGCAGCCCACGTCCCACAGGCCGCCGCCGCCCATCTCAGGCTTCCAGCGATAATCATCCGGATTGATCATTAGAAAGGTGAACGAACCGTGTACTAATTTGACTTTCCCCAGTTTACCGCTTGCCACAAGTTCACGGGCTTTCAATGTCTGTGGGTGGCTGCGGTACATAAAGGCCTCGGCGACCACTTTGCCATATTGCTCTGCCGCGGCAGACATGGCGTCCACATCGGCCAGGCTCAAGGCCAGCGGTTTTTCGCACAACACGTGTTTGCCAGCCTGGACGGCTTTGATCGTCCATTCGGCGTGCAGGTGGTTCGGCAAAGGGTTGTAAATGACATCGATATCGGGATCTGCCAGCAGGTCCGCATACGAACCATAAGCACGTTTAACCTTGTTCTTGCGGGCATATTCGCCGGCCTTGTCTTGTGACCGGCTGGCAACCGCCAGCAGTCCGTTCCGTTTGGAGGTCCGGAGAGGATCGAGCAGTGCTTTGTTGATGCGGGCGGTGCTGAGCAGTCCCCAGCGCAGGCGGGAAGCAGGCAAGGTGTTATCCTTTCGTGCTAGTCCCGGATCCGGCACGGGACAAGGATGAGTGTAGAGCAATCCGGGCCGGGAGTCAAGTATAATGCGGCCATGGCTGAGTCCCTCCGACGCCCCTCGCTTTTCCGCCGCCTCTTGGAGCTCTTCGGCTGGACGCGTTCCAGCAGCGTCCTGCTGGGTGGATTCTTCCTGATCTGCGGGCTGATCGTCTACGTGTGGTGGCCGCTGGCGCAGGAAGCGATGGCCTACGTCAATTGGAGCGGACCGTGGTGGCTTTACATGGACTGGCTGTTATTGGGCATTTTTACCTTCATGAGCCTGACCATCATCGCTCACGCCAACCTGGGACGGGATGCGTTGATCGTTTTTGTCGGGATGGTAGGCGGACTTGTGATCGAATCCTGGGGAACACAGACCAACCTGTGGCACTATTTCACCACCGAGAGGCCGCCCTTATGGATCATCCCGGCTTGGCCGATTGCGAGTCTTTCGATTGACCGGATCACGCGAATGTTGAATTGGGGGGTGAAAAGACTAAACACAAAGGACACCAAGGAACATATAGGGGGAAACTTTGAGACCTTCGTGTCCTTTGTGTTTAAAATTTCTTACTGGATCATCTTCACCGGTTTCTACGGGTTGATGCTGTACTTCGTCGCTCCAACCTTCGGAAAATCCTACACCGTCATGGCGCTGCTGCTGGTGGCGCTGCTCACCCTCACTCCGACCGATCATCGCTACGCGGTATTGACCTTCCTGGCCGGGGCCGGGCTTGGTTACTTCCTGGAATTGTGGGGCACTACGCGCCAGTGCTGGACTTATTACACGTTCCAGACACCCCCGTTCTTCGCGGTTCTGGCGCATGGCATGGCGGCGGTAGCCTTCTGGCGGGCGGGGCTGATGGTCAAACTGGTGTGGGAAAAATTGGCCGCGCCGGTGCTCAAGAAACGAAGAAGTTCGCCCAGCCCGGAAGTCGAACAGTAATTGCGGTATGGATGAGGAGGAAGTATGAGACTTGGTTTGCACCTTGCCCGGTGCTGAGGGATCTTGCCGGTCCCGCCGCAGCCGGAACCTGCTTCGAGGGTGCCGCGTAACGCCACATCCTATGCAGAATAAACCCCCCGAATGCGATTTCGGGGGGTTTCAAGTTTATGGGTTCTGCGCCTTGAAGTGCACCAGCGTCCCGTTCCCGGCGTTCGTGACCCATAGGCCGCCGGAGCCGTCGGAGGCAATGCCGCTGGGCAGGAACAAGGTGCCGGCCGAGCAGCCATCCTGCACACGAATCGGCTGTCCGCCGGGCGAGAAAGTGATCAGGCGGCACAGTTCAGGGTCCGTGACGGAGACATTGCCGGTGGCGTCCACTGCGATGAAGGGCTTATTCTCTACAGACTGCCCGGACCAGCCGTCCACCGGCCATTGAGCAACAGCAGTATAGACCAGCCCTGCTGTATCGGGGGCAAACACCTGCACGCGCTGGTTCCAGGTATCGGTCACGTAAACGTTCCCCATCGTATCCAGGGCCACCGCCACCGGCTCATTCAACTGGCCGAGATCCATGCCCGGCGAGCCGAACTGAGTGATGTATTCTCCATCCGGGCCAAAGACGACAATGCGCTTGTTGCCAGTATCGGACACATAGACGCGGCCCTTGGCATCCACGGCGAGGCCGCGCGGACCATAAAAGGCTTCGGGCGCATCGGATGGCTGCCCGAAAAAGCCCCACATGGTGACGAACTTCCCATCAGCGGTGAATTTCTGGATGCGATAATTCCAGGTGTCGGCCACGTACACGCTGCCGTCTGGGGCAACAGCGATGCCCCATGGCTCGTTAAAGGTGCCGCCGGGAGCCTCGCCCTGTGATATATCCGCGTGCGTACCCCAGACCTGGAGCACCGTTCCATCCGGACCAAGATGCTGGATGCGGTCATTCATCGAATCGACCACGTACAGGCTGCCATCCGGAGCCACGGCAACCGCACGCGGTGACTGAAACTGTCCCGGCTGGCTGCCGGCCGCGCCCAGCACGAGGTCCGGGGAAGCCGGGGTGGTGATAGCCGCATACGGATCGACGGGAGGTACCACCGCCTGGGCGCTGGCGCCATAAGGCCAGAGCAGGGCGACGATGTCCTTGCGGATATAGTAATGCATCCGTTCGGAAACGCCCCAATCGGTGAGACTATAAGCTGTGCTGTTTTTCAGCGCGCCCCACTCGGTAAAGTCGTCGTTGAACCAGATTTGGAAGACCGCACTGCGAACTTGAGCGGCTGTAATGATAGGCTTGGTATCTTGAATGCCAGTGAAGAAAGGCTTGATATGCAACCAAGCATATTTCAGGTATTCAACGATATTCATCGGTGGAATGACCTTGTCGGTCCCGGCATATTCCTTCTTGAGAGCGCTGGTGCGCTCAGAATCGATCGAACTCCATTTCAGGTTCCAGTAATCCATATTGGGCCACCACAGGCGCATGCCCGAGAATTCGAAGTAATCCTGCCGGACGACGGGCGTCAACTTGGTCAGGTTTTGATCCCCCACGGCGATCACTACCGCCCGGCGCAGGTCAAGGGTTGGGTTCACATCGTAGTCGATCTTGTTGGCATAACGGCGCATGTACCACCAGTAGGGGTAACGCACCCAGTTGTCGTAGGCCACCACCATGCCATCAGCCGTACCGGTGGTGCGGATGGACAGTTCCTCGATCTGGCTAAACAACTCCTTGGGGAGGGGCGCTCCATGGGCGTAGACCAGATACTCGGTGGCATAATCATAGTTTATGTATGCAGCTCGGAAGGCATCCCTCCCGGTCAGCACAGCCAGGAAGCCAAAAAGGGCCAGCGTGGCAAGACGGGCGTAATTCCGGAAGCCCCAGGCGGCCACCTTGCCCCACGGTATGGTCTCCACCAGCCAGCCGATGGCCCAGGCCGATGACAGGATCATCGGGAGGGCGATGTGGATGGTCAGCCAGGGCATCTTCTCCCCAGCATAGGTGAACACAGCCAGGCTGCTCACCGACCAGAAGACCAGCAGTGCCGCCACCGGGACCGGCTGGACCGCTGCCTGCCCTAAGTTTGTCGACATCGTGCCCGAAGGGTAAGGGTCCGCTTGAGGCCGCGTCAACGGCTGGCCGGGCTGGCTCTGCCATAGCCGCGCAAACGTGGCAATCCCCGCCGCCGCCACCGTCCCCAGGGCGGGCAGGAATTCATACATCGAGATCTGAAGCGCATAATAATACAGAGGTTGGCTGCCGCGCGCTACATCTTGCTGATCCATCCAGTAACTGAGCTCCCCCACCAGCCCGTGCACAATCCCTTCGGGGTTGGTGAAGAATGTGGTGTATAGAATGACGATCGGGGTAAAGAACAGCGCGGCGTGGAGCAGCCACTTGCGCCCGAACCACCACAGTCCCACTGCAGCGCCGATGGCTGCCAGTACTGCTGCCACGCCAGCCACCCGCAGCATTCCCGAGCTGGTGTAATCCAGGGGGGTATAACCCATCAACTTGATCGGGACAGCACCCAACAAAGGCAAGACAAACGTACCGAGCATAATCAGCAGATCGGCTGACCGCTCGGATTTAATGCCGGCCCAGCCAAGGCCCCGCACCAGTTCCACCCCCGACCAGACAAGCGCCCCTGCTCCGCCGGCTGCCAGGATGCTCACCACGATGATCATCATCCGAACCTGCTCCGCCGTCGTATCGGTAGTGGGCTTATGGGAGAGATAGAATCCCGCCGCCGCAGCCAGCATTACCACAGTCAGAGCCAGGCCAAGCAGGAAAGAGGCCCGCCTCCGTCCCGACTGCCACGTTCCTCGCGAAACCCGGTCTACGAAATAGGCGCCCAGGAAGAGCAATTCCTCAGCCGCGAACAAATAGGAAGTGGCTTTATCTGTGAAGTGCAGTGCATTGACAACGGTAAACAGGATCAAAGCCCAGGCCTCGCCGCGCTCCAGGTAACGCAGGATGGCGTAAATGGTCAGGATGCCCCAGAAAACGATGTAAGACTCGTTGCGGGCATAACGCGCATAAAAGAGCATCATCGGGGAAATAATGATCAGCGCCCCCGCCACCAGCGCCCCCGTCCTGCCCAGGTAGCGCCGGAAGGCGAACAGCGCCACCAATATTGCAGCGATGCTGAAGACAGCCGCTGGGAGGCGGGCGGTGAAATCGTTATCGCCGAAGAGTGCATAGGATAGAGCCATCATGTGGATCTGAATCGGGCCATGGCTCATCGGGTCAACCTTAAACCCATTGCCAGAATACAGACTGAAGGATGGGATAAGGTGGTTGACCTCGTCATGACTTGGGGCACGCGCCCCCAGGTCATAGAAGCGTGAGATGAGGGCAACCGCCAGCAATAAGATCACCAGCAGGGTTTCCACATTCAGCGGGAACCAGCGCTTGAGGGGAATATCGAGAAGGGAGGGTTTTTCAGGTGTGGGCATCATTCCCGCTATTGTACCAAATCCGGCATTGAACGAGGGCAATAAATTGGAAGTTTCAATGTTAGACCCTAGATATCTTGCAGACCTTTAGGGTCTGGCTTTTAGGGTCTGGATGAATTCCAGCGCGCATAAACCGCCTGCGAAAGCAATCTTCCGGCGCTTTTCTCCTGTGTCACCAACTCGCCGCATTCCAGCTCTCCCCCGCAGCCTTTCATCATCTCCGCCAGCGCATAATAAGCGTGGATGGCCGGCAGTTTGACAGCGTACACCGTCAGAACCACGAACAGGGACCAGTCACTCAACACCGCCCGGCAGGCCTGCAGCAGCTCAGGCAGCGACTTGTACACCTCCCACACTTCGCCCTTCGGTCCGCGCCCGAACTTGGGCGGGTCAAGCAGGATCCCATCGTATTTGACTCCCCGCCGCCCCTCGCGCTCGACGAACTTCAGCGCATCGTCCACTATCCAGCGGATGGGTTTTTCCGCCAGCCCGGAAAGAGACTGGTTCGTGCGCGCCCAGCTCACGGACTTCTTCGAAGCGTCCACGTGCGTGACCCTCGCCCCGGCAGCCGCACAGGCCAGCGACGCCAAACCGGTATAGCCAAACAGATTAAGCACATTGACAGGGGATTCTTTTTCCATAGTCCCCTGTGAGGATGATAAGTCCACAGAGTCCAGAGAGTAACCCCCTTGTTTTTCTCCTTGTTCTCGGTGTGCTCCGTGGTGATCATGTATCAACCCTGCCATCCAGTCCCAGTGGGCAGCACACTCCGGGAAGACACCCAGGTGCCGCCCGGGAGTGGTCATCACTGAAAAGCGCAGACCCCCTTTCATTCTCCCATTTCCAGGTTTAAAAATGGGGGGAGCGATGGAGGCCAGGGCATAACTCATCTCCCACTGCTCCGGGACTTTTTGCCTGAACGCCCAGTGCCCCCCGCTCTCCTCCCCGCTGGGCTGGAAGATGGCATGCGCCGCCTGCCACTTCTCAGCAGGCAACGCTTTCATCCACAACGCCTGCACTTCCGGCCGGACGAAGTTATAAGGGCCGAAGCGTTCCAGCTTCTGCCCCTCACCGCTGTCAAGCAACTCATAGTCGGTCCAGTTGGGAGATGAAAGTAAATGGATTTCAGGAACCATAGAAACCAGGCAAAGAAATGACCATGAAATATACCTACCAAAAACGAAAGTATTACTTGTAATTCATACGAATAATGTGCTAAAATAAGCCTGTCCGTGGGAGTAAGTGGGATGAAGTGGGATGCCGGTAATTCCGGCATTCTGGTTAAATAAGGATTATAGAACTAATGTTCCTAAACCAGTACCAACACTCCTTCGATGATAAAGGCCGGCTGACGATCCCGTCGAAATTCCGGGAACTGCCAGCCGAAGGGGCTTTTGTCGTCCAAGGGCTGGATCGTAACTTGATGGTACTGCCTCCGCCGGTCTTCCAGATCCTCTACGATCGCCTGATGGCGATGAGTCTGACCGACCCGACCGCCCGCCTGCTGCGCCGCATTATATTGGGTAACGCCCTGCAAGTGGTACCCGACAGTGTCGGGCGCATCCTTCTCCAGCCGAACCTGAAAGAATACGCCAGCTTGAAAGAAAATGTTGTCTTCGTCGGCCAGGGCGATTATTTCGAAATCTGGTCGCCCGAACTCTGGAAGGAGCAGGAAGTTCAGGTCAGCGACGCAGGGACCAATGCGCAACGCTTCGCCACGCTCGATCTCAAGACCCGCTGAGATGATAACAGCGCACCAACCAGTACTTTACCAGGAAATTATACACGCTTTACGCCCAAAAAGCGGAGCACGCTACGTGGACGGGACGGTTGGTGCAGGCGGCCATGCAGCCGGTCTGCTCGCTGGAAGCGAACCAGGTGGCCAACTGCTCGGCCTGGATGTGGATCCCCAGGCGCTTGATCTGGCCCGCCAGAAACTCGCTCCCTTCGGGGAGCGCACATGGTTAAAGAAGGTCCCCTACACATCCCTCCCCGGCCAACTGGCTGAATTGGGCTGGGGCTCGGTGGACGGCATCCTGCTCGACCTGGGTGTCTCCTCCATGCAGTTCGACACCCCGGAGCGCGGCTTTTCCTTCCTGGCCGATGGCCCGCTGGACATGCGCTTTGACCCGTCGAACCCGCTCACCGCCGTTGAGATCGTCAACGAGTGGCCTGAGCAGGAACTGGCAGACATCCTATACCGCTACGGGGAGGAACCTGCCGCCCGACGCATCGCCCGGGCCATTGTCACCGCCCGTCCTGTGGGCGGGACCAGACAACTGGCCGACGTCATCGAGCGAGTCCAGCCCCGGCATGGTCCTCACCACCCCGCCACGCAGACCTTCCAGGCCCTGCGCATCGCCGTCAACGGCGAACTGGAGTCGCTGGAGAAAATCCTTCCACTGGCGGTGGAAGCTCTCGGGCCGGGAGGCAGGCTGGCAGTCATCTCGTTCCACTCGCTGGAAGACCGGCTTGTCAAAGAATACTTTCGCCAAGAGAGCAAGGACTGCATCTGCCCACCTCGCCAGCCAATTTGCACTTGCGGGCATAAAGCGAGCATCAAGGAAATAACCCGCCGGCCCATCACGCCGACGGAGGCAGAAATTAATCTGAATTCACGTGCACGCAGCGCCAAGTTACGTGTTGCTGAGAAATTATAGGCAAGCCAATGGGTGTTGGCTCAGAACGGACGTGCAGCGTCGCCGCTAATTACTGGCAAGGAATTTAATGGACAGAACAAAATGAATAATGTCACGCAAATCGTTCAGAAAGTTCGTCAGGCCCCCTGGCGGGTGCAACGCCAGTGGATCGGCCTGTTTCTGCTTGCACCGGTTTTAATGGCCATGGTGGCCGGTATTTACCTGAATGTCACGGTGCGGGCCACGGTGGCCGGACGTGAAATCCAGATCATGCGAAACGAAATCACCGCCAACCAGCACATCAACGCCGATTTGGAAACACAGTTGGCCGGGCTGATTTCCTTTGAAGACATGCAGCAACGCGCTGAATCCATGGGCTTCCAACCTGCCAGTCTGGATGACATAACCTATGTGGACGTCCCTGAGTATGTGGCGCAATCGGCTGTGGACCTGTCCACGCCGGGCGTAACCAAGCCAGCTGCTCCGGTCATCCTTCCTGCATACACTGAATCCTGGTTCGACTATTTCATGAATCAGCAGGCTCCTTCCACTTCTGCCGGAGGCCAACCATGAAGCGACAACCTCATACCGGCCGCTATTTGATCGCCGCATTCTTGCTGGCAGCGTTGGGCATCGGCATCCTCGTGCAGATTGTCCGCATCCAGAACAGCCCGGAAGTGGCGGGGGTCATTAATCAGGGCACTCAAATCTGGAAGGACTTTTTCCCGCCACGCGGGGAAATCTATGACCGTCACGGCAGCCTGTTGGCTGGGAATAAGACCGTCTACGAGATCGGTCTGGATCTGACAGTCAAGCCGGATATGCCAACCGTCTTGCTGGCCCTCCAGATGTCGGGTATAGACCTCGACGAAGTAAATTACAGAATTTCTCTTGCCCCCGCAAATGCCGAGTACATCATCCTGGATGATTTTATTTCCGTCGACAAAGCCGAGAAGCTGATGGCACTCCAGAAAGCTGCCCATGGCGACCCAACCGGGAAAAACCTGGATGCCGTCTACTTCAAAGCCCATTACGCACGCAGCTACCCGGAAAACGACCTGGCATCCAACGTACTCGGTTTCGTGACGGAAGATAACCACGGCTACATGGGCATCGAAGAAAAATACGACAACATCCTGGCCGGCATCCCTGTCCGGATGCTGGTCCCCGCCGACCCGCGGCGAGCGACCGAATATCCAACCATCCCACCCGGTGAAACCATTATCTTGACCATTGACCGCGAAATCCAGGCCTCCGTTGAAAATATCTTGGACCAAGCGCTGGTGACTACTGGCGCATCCTCCGGGACAATTGTCGTCATGGACCCGCGCACTGGCGAAATCCTGGCCATGTCTTCCACGCCACGCATGAACCTTAACGACTACCAGAGCATTTCCACAGTTTTCTCCGGAGAGACGCCCTTCAACCGGGCCATCAGCGAAGCCTATGAACCTGGCTCGGTCGCTAAAATCCTGACCATGGCTGGTGCCCTGGATAGCGGCGCCGTCCAGCCCGGCACGGTCTTTTTCGACACCGGATCCATCCTGGTGGGGGGATTTAGGATTGTCAACTGGGATGGAGGCGCCTGGGGCTATCAGGACATGACCGGCTGCCTGGCAAATTCGCTCAACGTCTGCCTGGCCTGGGTTTCCTCCACCCAGATGGGCAGCGACAGTTTCTACTCTTACATGCAGCGTTTTGGCCTCGGTCATGCCACCGGCATTGACCTGGCTCAGGAAACCACCGGACGTTTGAAACTCCCCGGCGATAGTGACTGGTATCCCGTTGAACTGGGCACCAATGCCTTCGGACAGGGTGTCTCCGTAACCCCCATCCAGATGGTGATGGCCGCCTCAGCCATCGCCAATGACGGCCAGATGGTCTATCCACACGTGCTCTATGCCCAGATAGTGGACGGAAAACAAATCAACACCAAAACGCAAATTGTCGGAACTCCTATCTCAGCTAATACCGCTCATACCCTCACCGAGATGCTGGCCAATGGTCTGGAGACTGAATCGTCCGCTGCACTGATTCCCGGTTACCGCATCGCTGGAAAGACCGGCACTGCACAGATTCCTCTCCCCGGAGGAGGATACGATCAAAACGATGTCAACGCCACCTTTATCGGTTGGGGGCCGGTGGACGATCCCCGCTTTATTGTTTACGTCTGGCTCGAAAAACCGCAGAGCAACAAAGCTGCCTCGGTGGTAGCCGCTCCGATTTTCAAACAGGTTATTGAAAAACTGGTCGTCTTGATGGATATTCCGCCGGATGCCGTCCGTCTACAGATGATCGGACGATGAGGTGTCATGCTAACACTGGCTGACGTAATCGAAGCCCTGACCAATACCCGCCCTCTGCTTGATACAGTCATCACCGAGGCGGTGATCGATTCGCGCCAGGTCATCCCCGCCTCGTTGTTCGTCGCCATTCCCGGTGAGCACGTGGACGGGCACGACTTCGTGGCCGACGCCTTCCGGCGCGGGGCCTCTTTTGCATTAATCCAGCACGATATTCCCGGCTCGTTCCGAACGGTGCGACTCGTTCAGGACCAGCCTCTGGATCTGAAGACCGATCTAGATGTCCCACTTTGCCTTCTGGTGGACAATACGCTTGCCGCACTCCAGCAGATTGCACATTTCTGGCGGCGCAAACTGGACCTGCGCGTGATCGGCATCACCGGCAGCGTGGGCAAATCAACAACCAAAGAAGTCGTCGCTGAAGTGCTGGAACAGCGTTATTGCACGTTGAAAAGCCCTGGCAACATGAACAACGAAATCGGCCTGCCGCTCACCATCTTAAGGCTCGGCCGGGGTTACGAACGTGCCGTGCTGGAAATGGGATTTTATGTCCCCGGCGAGATCGCGTTCCTCTGCAAAATCGCCCTACCTGAAATTGGCGTGGTCACCAACATCGGCACCGTCCACGCTGAACGGGCCGGGTCGCAGGAAGATATTTTCCGCGGCAAATCCGAATTGGTCCAGGCTCTACCTGCGAACGGTGTGGCTGTGCTTAACCTGGACGATCCCTGGGTATGCAAAATGGCTGAACTGACCCATGCCCGCGTTTTCTTCTATGGGCTTGACCCTGCGGCCGACCTTTGGGCCGACAAAGTGGAAGGTCTCGGGTTGGAGGGCATCCGCTTCCGTTTGCATTACCAACACGAGATCTTGCACGTGCAAGTCCCGATGATCGGGCAGCATTCGGTCCACACGGCATTGCGCGCTGCCGCGGTCGGCCTGGCAGACGGGCTGACCTGGCAGGAAATCTTGGACGGTCTGCGCCAGGGACATGCGCAACTGCGTCTGACGGCCGTCCGCACAGACCGCGGCGCATTGCTGCTCGACGATACTTACAATGCTTCGCCTGAATCGATGCTGGCGGCGCTCAACCTGCTGGCCGAACTGGGAGGCCACAAGGTGGCGGTGCTGGGTGACATGCTCGAACTCGGGCAATACGAAAAACAGGGACATGAGATGGTTGGCGTGCGTGTCGCTCAGGTGGCCGATACATTGGTCACAGTAGGGAGGCGCGGGCATATCATCGCCACGGCAGCCCGGCGGGCAGGTTTAAGGTCCAGACGGATTACCGAATTCGAGAACCATGATGAGGCCATCGCCCACCTGCGAAAATCTCTCACCAAGGAAGACGTGGTTCTGGTTAAAGGTTCGCACGGCATCCGCATGGACCGCATCGTCACCGCCCTGGAGGTTCCTGAATGAGCAATACCGCTCTGGCGCTCAGCCTGGCCGGACTTGCCTTCATGATGACGGTCATTTGGGGCGGCCCATTGTTGCGCATCCTGCGGCATTTCAAGATCGGCAAGCAAATCCGCGTGGAAGAGCCGGGCAAGCATTTCATTAAGATGGGTACGCCGACCATGGGCGGGGTGATGATTATCCTGCCGGTGGCGCTTATAACGATGCTGCTGAATGCCACCAGCCTGATTGGCATGAAGATGCTCGGTAGATCGGTGCTGGTCCCGCTGGCAGCCATGCTGGGATATGCCATCCTGGGCGCCTTGGATGACTGGGAAGGCATCCGTGGCAAACACAAAGGCGAGGGGATGCCCATTCGCGCCAAACTCATCGCCCAAATTGTACTTGCCCTGGGGTTGGCAGCCGTCTTAAGATACGTGCTGGGTGTACCCGATCTTTACATTCCGGGCATCCATTTCGAGATTGAACTGGGCTGGCTGTACATCCCGATCGCCGGTTTCGTCATTGTCGCCATGTCGAACGCGGTCAACTTTACCGATGGACTGGATGGACTGGCCGGGTTGATATCGGCCACCGTTTTTGCCGCATACGGCGGCGTGGCTCTGATGCAGGGACAGGTTTTCATTGCCCGTTTTTGTTTCACCATGGTAGGAGCACTGTTTGGCTTTTTGTGGTTCAACGTACATCCAGCCCAACTCTTCATGGGCGATACTGGCTCACTTTCGCTGGGCGCCACCATCGCGGTGATTGCCCTGATGACCGGGCAGTGGGCCATTTTGCCCGTCATTGCAATCATCCCGGTCAGCGAGGCGTTGAGCGACGTGATCCAGATCCTGTATTTCAGGATTACGCACGGAAGGCGATTCTTCAAAATGGCCCCGCTCCACTTGCATTTTGAACTACTCGGCTGGTCAGAGATGCAGATCGTGCAGCGTTTCTGGTTAATCGGTCTGATGGCCGCAATGTTGGGCATTGGATTGGTGATGGTGTAATGGCGTGAAAACGGACTGGAACGGCAAACGCGTAACCATTCTTGGAGGCGCCCGCCAGGGACAGGCGGCAGTGCGCTGGCTGGCGCGTCACGGTGCATGCGTGACCGTGAATGACCGCCGCCCGGCTGAGCAGATGGCCCCTGCCCGGTCTGCTCTGGCCAATATACCTGTGACCTGGGTGCTGGGCAGCCATCCGGTTGAGATACTCGACATGACCGATATCGTCTGTCTCTCCGGTGGTGTGCCGCTCGACAACCCGATCGTGGTCGAGGCCGCCCGGCGCAGCATCCCGTTGACCAACGACACGCAGGTGTTCATGGAAACCGTCCCCTGCCAGACGGTCGGCATCACCGGTTCCGCTGGAAAGACCACCACTACCACGCTGGTGGGGCAAATGGCGAAGACTGCCTTCGGCGACAAGGTTTACGTCGGCGGCAATATCGGCGACCCGCTGCTCAACTATGTGGACAAGATGAAACCGGACGACCTGGCCATCCTGGAAATTTCCAGTTTCCAATTGGAACAGATGACCCTTTCACCGAATGTGGCATCCATTTTGAACATCACGCCTAATCATCTCGACCGGCATGACACGATGGAAGCCTACACAGCCGCAAAGCAACGCATTCTGGACTTCCAGGCAACTGGCGACACAGCCGTCTTATGCCGCGAAGACCCCGGTTCCTGGCGCCTGCGCGACAAGGCGCACGGTCGACTCTTTTCTTTTGGGTTTAGACACACCCCAGACAAGCAGGACGGCAGTTTTCTCTCAGACAGCGTCCTCCACATGTGCGAGCACGGCGCGGAAATCCCCCTGCTCCGCCGCGACCAGATCCAACTGCGCGGCGAACACAACGTGATGAATGTGCTGGCAGCCTTCGCAATTGGTTTTGCCGCCGGTTTGCCGTTGGACGCTATGGTGGAAGCCGCCGCGGATTTCCGCGGTGTGGCCCATCGACTGGAGTTTGTACGTGAATGGAATGGAGCCAGATGGTACAACGACTCTATTGCTACTGCTCCGGAACGGACGATGGCCGCCATCCGTTCCTTTAACGAACCAATCATCCTGCTGCTGGGCGGACGAGACAAGAACCTGCCCTGGGAAGAACTGGCGGCACTGGTACACGAACGTGTGGAGCGCGTAGTTCTCTTCGGCGAGTCGGCGGAGAAAATTGCCGACGCGCTTGAGCAGGCTCACGGTCCACTCCAGAAAACGGTGGAACGGTGCAAGAGCCTGG
>Ga0209777_10004388_pt1 | contig 16718 bp, 2 predicted proteins | sample FrelakmetHBP12HB_FD_187147 | JGI IMG/M metagenome (GOLD analysis project Ga0209777, IMG submission 187147) | Freshwater lake sediment microbial communities from the University of Notre Dame, USA, for methane emissions studies -HBP12 HB (SPAdes)... | ecosystem: Environmental > Aquatic >...
TGTTGGCCCCAACGCAATGGTCCTTGGCTCGGCCAAAGTTTACGGCTACTCGCGGATCGAGGATTACGCGGTCGTGGACAGCTCGGCGGTGATCGGCCGCAGCGGGCAGTCGGACAACCCCGTAGTCTCCGGCCACGCCTATGTCACCGGCAGCGCGCAGGTGTATGGCCATGCCAAGGTCCGGGACTACGCCTGGGTGTGGGGCAATGCGCAGGTGTATGGGAACGCCATTGTCATGGCGCACACGATGCTCCAGGACGGCGCGAATATATTCGGAAGCGCAGTACTGAACCAGGCCCCCATAGACAGGACGGGCTTCGCCTATAACGGATCATTCAGCGGATGCTATATCGTGGGCGGCGACGTCTCCGGCGGCGGCACATATACCAGCGGCGTCTATTGCGAATTCCCAGGCATGGGTACCACGGACAACAAGTACCAATACCTGGGCTACAACTTCGAGAAACCGGGCTGCGTGTTCGCCATGGACCAGTATGGCATGAACCACAGCTTCCTGATGAACGAGCCTCAGATCGTGGCCGACACGATCAATACCGTGGGGACAAAAGTTTTGAACCTCGACGGTGTCAGCCAGTATGTGGAGCTCCGGCCCGACGCCGTTGATTTCGCCGATCTAACTATATCAGCCTGGGTGAAATGGACAGGGTCGGCAAATGACCAGATAATCTTCTCAACCGGCCACGGCAACACCAAGTATATGTCTCTGACTCCCAAGTCTTCCGCGACCGGTTTCGTGAGATTCGCCATAAGCAACGGGACCACGACGCAGTATATTGATGGAACCTCCGCGCTGCCATCCACCTGGACGCATGTAGCCATTACTCTTTCGGCCAATACCGGCACGCTATATGTGAACGGCGCGCAGGTTGCTCAAAACACAAGTCTTACCATAGACCCGGACCAACTCCACGCCGCTCTTATGGCGGATTGGAACTTTATAGGCCGGGGGCAACTCCGGCAACTATTTCCAGGGCCGAATAGACGAGTTCAGAGTCCATAACAAGGCTCTCAGCGCCGCGGAAGTCACTGGCCTGCAGACCGATATCACCGCCGGCACAGCGCCCGCGGCGGACACAACGGCTCCGACTCCCAATGCGGCCACATGGCTGGTGAACCCGGTTGTTGCGGGCGACAACGCCATTACGATGTCGGCCAACGAAGGCACTGATGCGGGCGGAAACGGCGTGTTCTATTACTTCCGCTGCGTCAATGACAGCGCGCGCGACAGCGGATGGATATCCGAAAGCTGCTACACCGACTGCAATTGCGCGGCAGGCACGACGTATACTTATGCGGTCAAGATGAAGGACAAGCTCGGCAATACCGGCACGGAGTCCACGCAGTTGTCCGCGACAACTCCGGCTGTCGATACCACTGCTCCGACCCCCAATCCTCCGACATTCTCTTCCGCGCCCAAGGGGACCAGCACAACGTCCATATCGATGACCGCGACCAAAGGCGTTGACACCGATGAGACGGTGATGTATAAGTTCAACCGGATGAGCCCGACCGTGGCCACCAGTGGATGGACCTCCAGCCGCACGTGGACAGACACCGGGCTAACCTCCGGAACTACTTACTACTACAATCTCCAGATGAAAGACAGCCACGGCAACACCACATCCACGTCTACCTCGGCATCGGCGGTGGCGCGGGACGACACGGCTCCTGTGATGGACCCGGACTCCCGGATGCAGTTTGGCACGCATCCTTATGTCCAGCTCGACAAGACGATTCGCATGTACTGCCAGAATCAGGCCGAGACGAATGTGCAATACTACTATGAGTGTGTGGAGCAACCATCGATCAATAGCGGCTGGATTACGACGACTGAGTGGATCACCCCGCCCATGGCGAACGGAACCTACAACTTCCGATTCCGGATGCGCGACACGTCGCCCCAGCCGAACGTGTCGGACTGGTCGGCAGCAAAGTCCGCCACGGTCACCACGACCAACAGCTACCAGGACTACACCTTGAGCCAGCTTGCGAGTCTGCCCGACGATACGCTGGTAAGGTTCAATGGCACGGTGATCCAGGTGAACCCGACCTACTACGTGGTGAGCGACGGAACGAACACTATCAATGTGACGCCGCGCGCATTCCGCAGCCTGACGGAACCCATGATGATCAACCAGAATGTCACGGTCAAAGGGCACCTGTGGACCTACACCGGCTCGCCGAAGTGCGTGACATTTGCCGTCGTCGCGGGCAATCCCCGTGCAGGCAAGATAGAGTTTGAGGACTGCGACTCGTTGGCGGAGCGGTATCCGGTGATGTACGACGCGGCAGCCTCGCACTCGGAGTTTATGGGGGGATGGGCACATGGAGCCGGCTGGGAGATGAGCCTGTCCAATGTTGCCGCGGCAAACCAAATCACCTTATGCTATAACAGCTATGGCGGCCCCGCCGGCACCATCAGCATGTATGTCAACGGTGTGCATTCGACTGACATCACCCTGCCTTACAGCGCGACATATACAACCGTGAAGAAGACCGGCCTGGCTATCCCTGCCGGCGCCACTCTGATGTTCAGGCACGACTCGGGAGACATCGACCCGGCTCTGGACTATCTCATCCTGGCCAACTACACGATTTCCGGCAAGGTATCCAATGCCGGTGGGACAGGCATTGCCGGCGCGACGGTCTACTTCTCCGCCACAGCGAATGCGTCGACAACTTACAGCATTACGACCACCACGGATGCCTCGGGCAACTACACCCAGGGGATGCCGAACGGCACATGGTACGTGGCGGTGTCACATCCCAGCTACAATACTTCCGCTGACCGCGTGGTGACAGTGAACAACGCCTCCGTTCCGAATACCAACTTCACCATGATTGCCAATGCCGTAATATCGGGCAAGGTAACCAAACAAAGTGACGGGACACCCATTGCAGGAGCAACCGTCTACTTCACGCAATCGCCGACTACTGTTGCCACATATTCCACAACAACAGATGCGTCCGGCAACTACTCGCAGTCAGTACAGAACGGAGTATGGTATGTATGCGCGGCGGCGACTGGTTACAAGGCCGCGCCGAATCAACTGCTGAATGTCAGTGGCGCCAATATACCGGGCATCAACTTCTCCTTGAGCACATTAGTGAGGAATATCCCGAGAACCAGTGATCTGCTGTTCGGAGTGATCACCGAGTCCCTGCCCGCCAGCGGACCGACGGGCCCCTGGCCGGCGTATTACCCGTCTGGCCAGTCGCTTACTACCTATGACAACCCGACGGCGATAACGCTCAATGGCATTAAGTGGGAGGTCAACGATACGACCTCGAACGGCGACGGCTTCTACTTCGGCAGTTTCTCTACTCTGGCGGTGAACGGAGGGACTATTGTCGCGGTCTGCAAGCCGAAGCGCCTCAACGACATCGGTGGCTTCCAGGATCTCGTAAACGTTATGTGTGATCAGTTCGCTCTCGCTATCAGCAGGTCTTCAGGAGCGGTTACAGTGACGCGCCGCGGTCAGGGGTATGGCGGCATCTCTATTCCTGACGGGCAGGAAACCATCATCAGCGTCGTCGTGCAGCCTACCGGTGAGATCAAGGTATACACAAACGGCGACCAGGTCATGAATATAACGGATACATCCCCGTTCACCAACTTGGTGGCGCAGGCGAACGATTGGCGCAGTGAAATCAACATCGGCAGGTACAACAGCATCGACGGGTGGTCAACCTATCAGGGACAGATCGGCGACGTGTTTGTCTACAAGGTGGCGCTCTCCGACGCCGAGCGTGTGCAGCTCGAATCGGACCTGGGCCAGAAGTTCGGCATAGGCGTGCCCGTCGCCATCACCGCATCCGCGGGAACCGGTGGAACGATCAGCCCAAGTGGAACCGCCGCATATAGGCATGGAACCGACCAGACGTTCACGATCACACCGAGCCCCGGCTACGGTGTCTCACAGGTGACTGTGGATGGCGTGAACCAGGGAGCTATCACTAGCTACACATTCCTGTACTTGCAGACCGATCACACGATCTCGGCTACTTTTGTGACTGTTCCCAACAAGACAATCACTGCATCCGCCGGAACCGGTGGAACCATCACCCCGAGCGGGGCTGTTTGGGTGCTGTATAACGGCACTCAGACATTCACGATCTCACGGAACAGCGGCTACGCTATTTCACAGGTGACTGTTGATGGCGTGAACCAGGGCGCTATCGCTAGCTACACGTTCACTAATGTGCAGGCCAACCATACGATCTCAGCTACGTTTGTGCCCGTGCCTACATATACAATCACGGCATCCGCGGGTGTCAATGGAACCATCAGCCCGAGTGGTTCCGTGGTAGTGGACCAAGGCTCAAGCCAGACGTTTACTATCACACCGAACACCGGCTACATTGTCTCCGCCGTCACAGTGGACGGAAGCAGCGCTGGAGCCCTAACCACCTACACGTTCACCAATGTGCAGGCGGCTCATACCATTTCGGCAACGTTCGTGCAATCTACTCTGCCGTCCGGCACGGTGGGGTATTGGCCGTTCGACAACACGCTCAATGACGGCAGCGCCAATGGCAACACCCTCAAAGGCACGTCGGGTACTCTGGCTTATGGCCCCGCCAAGTTTGGCAGCGCTTCCCTCTATTTGGATGGAAGCACCACGCTGGGCACTCTTTCGGGCTCGTTCCCGACCGGCGTGCCCACCGGCAACAATGCCTACACCGTCGCCTGCTTTGTCAAGGCGGATCCCACCAGCCAGGGCAATGGCGGCTGGCTCGGTTATGGTTCTCCCGGCTACAGCAATGGAACGCTGTCCATGAACTTCCGGATGGCCGGCTACTATGCTTCCAATGTCTACTGGTGGAACAACGACCAGGGCGGGACTATTCCGAACGGGGGCGACTTCCGGACCGCCTGGCATTCGGTGGTTGCGACGTATAATGGCGCCACGCGGATAATTTACATTGACGGCCAAAATGTGGCCCAGGGCACGCCATCCGCACCGGCAAACGTCAGCAACTCACAATTCGTGGTGGGAAAGACTCTCGGCGATGTCAACTTAAAGGGTTGGATCGACGATCTGCTGATCGTCAATCGGGCATTGAGCGCCGCTGAAGCTGCGTCATACAATACCAATGGCGCCAACGTTGCCGCCACCCAATACACGATTACCGTTTCTGCCGGTGCAGGCGGAACGATCACCCCGAGTGGGCCTGTCATTACGGTGAACTCCGGCGCAAACCAGAGCTTCACGATAGCCGCGAACTCAGGCTATGCGACTACTCAGGTGACAGTTGACGGCGTGAATAAGGGAGCTATAACAAGCCACCAGTTCACTAATGTGACTGCCAGCCATATTATCTCGGCCACCTTCGTCAAGCCGTTGGGCGTGAACAACAGAACGGTTCTGACTGATAACAAGCTCGTCGGGAGAGTGGTCAGAGTTTGGGGCAAGGTCAAGAGCACAGGTTCAGGCACGTTCCAGATAAGCGACGGCCATTCAGTCAACGTTACAATCACCGGTTCGACGGCTGGCCTCGACACATCCAAGACCGTGGTGATCACCGGCACTTTGAATGCCGACAAGAGCGTGACTGCCCAGACCATTCAGATATTCTAGTAACGCTAGGTGATTGGGGCTGCGGCGCTGTCAAAATGACCGGGGCTGTGGCCCTGCATCGACTCAATGTATTTGAGCGTATGGAGGAAGGACTAGAAATGACCAGAAGACTATCGATTCTAGCTGTGATACTGTTATTCACGGCGGTAACAGCTGCGCACGCGACTGTGGTAGTAGGCGGGCTGTTCAGCGACCATACGGTCCTGCAGCGCGACAAGCTTTGCCCTGTTTGGGGCACGGCCGCGGCCAACAAGACGATAACGGTCGTTTTCAACGGTCAGACAAAGACAACCACCTCGGATGCACAGGGCAACTGGCGGCTGTCGCTGGATGCAATGGCTGCAAAAGCAACATCGGGCAATATGACCATCACCGAGTCCGGCGCAAACACGATCACAGTGGCTGACGTGGTTGTGGGCGATGTATGGATGTGCGGCGGGCAATCCAACATGGCGTATAACCTTGGTGTAAACGCGGACGGAGCCTATACAGGCATCCGGTGGATGTGGGTGAATACCGGGGCGCCGTTTGTTGATGCCGACCCGTGGAGGAACATTACAAGCACCTGGAATACCTACACCAATATCAGCGGTTTTTCGGCCGTGGCGTACTATTTTGCCAGAAAGATCTACCTGGATCAGAGCTCAAGCATTCCCATCGGCCTTATCGGCAATTCGGTGGGCGGAACGCGTATCGACGTATGGCTGATTCAGGAGGGTCTAACAGACATCCCGGTCCTTGCGCCTCTTTACAGCCAACCGGTGCTGCCGGGGGGGCCGTTTTGCCTGGCCAACAACTTGACCCACCCGGTGTCCCCGTTTGCCGTAAAGGGCCTGATCTGGTATCAGGGCGAGAACGCTGAAAACACCAACCAGTCACCGGACAGCTACTTCCTCAAGGAGAAGGGACTCTACCAGGGCTTCAAGCGGCTCTTTGGTTTGGACGACTTCGCGATGTATGTCGTGCTGCTGGCCAACTGGACCAACCCTCCCAGCGGGGCCAATGCAATTCCTGACACTCAGACAGACAACTGGGCCGACGTCCGAATTGAACAGACCAACGTCCTGGGCCTCCAGCACGGAGGCGCGGCGTCGGCGATGGATATCGGCGACGCGGTTGACATCCATCCCGCGGACAAGCTCGATGTTGGTGAGAGGCTTGCGCTGTGGGCCCTGAAGAATGACTATGGCAGAACATCCATCCTCCCCAGCGGCCCGGTCCTGCGGGACGTCACCGTCACGGGCAACAAAGTGACCTGCACGTTCGATTACCTCGGGTCCGGGCTTATGGTCGGTTATAAGTCATACACTCCCGGCTCCGCCACTACGCAAATAGTCGGAGGCGTGCTCAAGAGGTTCTCCATCGCCGACGCCGGCGGAACCTGGTATGACGCGACCGCCACCATAGTCGGCAATACTGTCGAGGTGACCTCCTCGGTTTCTGCTCCGAAGAAGATAGCTTATGCCATGTGGAACAACCCCAAAGACGGCCTGGATCCCACTACTCTCAAGGAAGGGCTGCTCTACAACGTGGAAGGCCTCCCGGCCGCGCCATTCTATTTAGACGACGTCAGCGCCAAATATACCGTTACAGCCACCACCGGAGCCAATGGAAGCATCAGCCCGGCCGGGGTCACGACGTATCTCAAGCGTAAGACGGCGCTCTATTCAATCACTCCGAACGGCGGCTACTACATTCAGGACGTGACGGTGGATGGCGTGTCGGTCGGTTCGGTCAAGTATTACACATTCGACCCGCTCTATGCCAATCACACGATAGCCGCGACTTTCGCATCGACCGCTCCGAGTTTCACCGTCACTTCTTCCGCGAGTGCCGGCGGGTCCATCAGCCCGCTCGGAGCCCAAACGATCACCCAGGGCGGCTCGCAGACGTTCAACATAACGCCCAACTCCGGCGCTCAAATAGCCGGTGTCACTGTCGACGGGAAACCGATGGGCAAGCGCACCTATTTCACTTTTTCCGACGTCAGAATCAATCACACGATCTCGACGTCATTTGTCTGCACGATCAATGCGCAAGGCGGTTACGGCGGCACTATCAGCCCTGCTGGCGCAACCGACGTGCCCTACGGCTCGAACCAGACCTACACCATCGCGGCTAGCACGGGATTCTCCATAAGCAAAGTTACCGTGGACGGCGTGTCGCAGGGGGTCATATCGAGCTACACATTCACCAATGTGACCGCGCCGCATACGATAGCCGCCACGTTCATTGGCAGCGGCGGCGCGGGCGACGTTCCGCAACAAAGCCAGATCATCTTCTCCTCTATCGTCGACTCACTGCCTGCCGGCGGCTCCATCAGCAGTTGGCCCACATATATCCCGTCGGGCCAGTCGCTTTCGCCTCTGGGAACACCGACTGTGACGACGATTGACGGCAGGAAGTTCGCCCATAACGTCGCCTCCGAGAATGACGGTTTCAACAGGGGCAGCTACACATCGCCGATTGCGTGCAACGGCGCGAGCATCGTGGTTGTCGCCAAGCCGACGCGCTCGGGAATCGACGCTAACTGGCAGGCTATCGTGGATGTGTTTTACGACCGGCTGGTTCTGGGTGTTATGACCGGCAGCGGGCTGGTCTATGCAAGGGCCAACGGTTCCAATGACTATAGCGCCGGCACTATCCACGACGGCCAGACGACCATATTGAGCTTGGTGGCTCAGCCGGATGGCTCATACAAAGTGTGGGCCAATGGCGTCCAGATGATGAGTAACGGCGGGAACGGAGCGATGACTGCGCTTACGCCCAGTGGAACCTCGTACATCACTGTCGGACGCAACTATACCGACACCTGGTCGACGTTCAACGGGGAAATCGGAGATGTTTTCCTCTACAAGACGGCTCTGTCTGACGCCGATCGCGTGAAGCTTGAGACCTACATGGCCAACAGGCTGGCATATACCGGCCCTACATGGACGATCACTGCCTCGTCCGGGGCAAACGGGTCAATCAATCCTGCTGGGGCCATAACTGTGAATCAGGGGGCCACCCAGACATTCAGCATGATCCCTAATGGCCCCAGCTATGGCGTGGGTGATGTCCTTGTGGACGGCGTATCCGTGGGAGCTGTAAGCAGCTACACGTTCACCAACGTGCAAGCCAACCATACTATATCCGTGTCGTGGGTCTTCCTTCCAACCTACACGCTCACGGCCAGCGCCGGGACAGGTGGAACCTGCACTCCGGCAGGCGTGACAACTCTATACAAGGGCCAGAGCCAGACCTACACCATCACCCCGAGCATTGGCTACGCCATTTCTCAGGTGACGGTTGATGGCGCCAATCAAGGAGCTATCAGTTCGTACACGTTCAGCAATGTTCAGGCAAACCATACTATCTCCGCCGCCTTCGTCGCTATGGCCAATAGAACGATCACCGCATCCGCCGGGGCCAACGGAACGATCAGCCCGAGCGGGTCCGTTTCAGTGCAATACGGGGCGAGCCAGACCTTTACTTTCACCCCGAACGCGGGCTATCAGATTGCAACCGTGACGGTGGATGGCGCATCCCAGGGTGATATATTGAGTTACACGTTCACCAACGTGATCGTCAACCACACTATCAACGTCACGTTTGCGGTGCTGACCCCTGTCGCCTACTACCAGTTCGAAAACAACGTCCTTGACACGATGGGCACATACAACGGGACTGCATTCGGCGGCCCCACCTATATTCCCGGCAAGGTTGGTTCTTACGCAATACAGTTCAACGGCACAAACCAGTATGTGAGTGTTAGCAGACCCATCTCCGACAGTTGGAGCATCGCTTTCTGGGTCAAGACCACGCAGACGAGCCCTACCGGAGCGCAGTGGTATTTGGGCAACGGTCTGGTTGATGGCGAAGTGGGCGGCATTACCGATGACTTCGGTGTAAGCTACCTGAACAGCAAAGTGGCGTTCGGCGTGGGCAATCCCGATACCACCATCCAGTCTGTATCCACGATCAACTCCGGCAACTGGGTGCATGTGGCCTGCACGCGTGACAGCCTCACCGGCCAGATGAAAGTCTACATCAACGGAACTCTGGAAACCACAGGCGCCGGGCCGACCGGCACAAAGAACGTTCCCGGAACCCTGCACTTCGGGAATCTACAGACAGGCATCGACTACTTCAGCGGCGCTATCGACCAGGTGAAGATATACAAATCGGTTATCAGCGCCGCGGACATTGCGGCTTTGGCAAATGAGAGCTCAACGACCTACACAATCACCGCGTCCGCCGGCTCTGGCGGATCGATCAGCCCGGCCGGCAGCGTGGTCGTGGGCCAGGGAAACAACCAGGCGTTCACGTTTACACCCGACACCGGCTATGTTGCCGATCAGGTGACGCACGACGGCGTCACCGAAGCCGCTGGGGCCGGCTACACATTTACCAACGTGCAGGCTGCTCACACCATTTCCGTGACGTTCAAGGTTGCGCCCATCTACACAATCACTGCTTCGGCTGCAGCGAATGGATCAATCAGCCCGACCGGAGCAGTCAATGTGACCGGGGGGTCCAACAAGACCTTCACCATCGCGCCGAACACGCGTTATTGTGTATCCGCTCTTATTGTTGACGGGAGCAATGTTGGCGCGCTCACCACTTACACATTCAGCAATGTAACCGCAAACCACACGATTTCGGCTGCGTTCGCGTCGGGGACGGGGCTGCCTTCCGGCACGGTTGCCTGCTGGCCTTTCGACAACACACTCAATGACGGCAGCGCCAATGGCAACACCCTCAAAGGCACAACTGGTACCGTGGCGTATGGCCCCGCCAAGTTTGGGGCTGCCTCCCTCTATCTCAACGGGACCACCACGCTGGGCACTCTTTCGGGCTCGTTCCCCACAGGCGTGCCGACCGGCGCTAATCCATACACAGTCGCCGCCTGGATCAAGGCCGACACGGGCTGCTCGCTCAACGGCGGCTGGATAGGCTACGGGAATAACTCTAACAGCCAGGGCAACAATTTCCGGCTCAACGGCGGCAGCAATAACGTGTGGGAGTATTGGTTCAACAATGACTTTGGCGCAACCCTGGCGAGTGGGAACTTCTTCGATGGCTGGCATTCAGTCGTCGGCACGTGGGATGGCGCCGTGGAGAAACTCTACCTCGACGGAATCGCCACTACCCGGAGCCCGAACCCAACTGGGTTGAACGTCGGGACGAGCATATTTGTTGTGGGCAAAACGACCAATGATGCCAACTTCAAGGGCTGGATCGACGACTTGCTGATCGTCAATCGGGCGCTGAGCGCAACAGAGGTCGCGGCGTATCAGACCAATGGCGCCGGATCGGCGACGGTCCACATTACCGCGTCCGCCGCGTCTGGCGGAACCATATTCCCGACAGGCGACGTCATTGTGCCCAGGAGCGGCAGCCAGGTGTTTGCGATCGCTCCGAACGCCGGCTATGCTATTGCCAGTGTGTTGATCGATGGTGTTAACAACCCCGGTGCGGTCAGTTCCGGCACGTATACGTTCACCAACGTGACCGCAACCCACACGATCTCGGCCACCTTCGTCAAGCCGTTGGGGGTAAAGAGCAAGTCCGTCTTAACTGACCAAATGCTTCCAATAAAGCTCGGCACGGACGGCCGTGTCAGGACTTGGGGCAAGGTCGTGAGCATTGACCTGGTCAACAACCCTCACACGTTCCAGATTAGCGATGGCTATTCCGGCAACGTTACAGTCATTGGTGAGAAGTCCGGCCTCGACACAACCAAAACCGTTGTGGTCACCGGTACTTTGAATGCCGACAAGAGCGTAACTGCCCAGACCATTCAGATATTCTAGTAGTGCAAGGTAGATAGGCAACCGGGGCCGCGGCCATAGTCATTCGACTGCGGATGCGGCCCTGCCTCGCCCCAATGTGTCCGCGCTTATGGAGAGTAGGAGTAGAAAGACAATGACCAGAAGATTCTCGATTCTGGCTATATTGATGTTGTTTCGGGCAGTGTGTCTATTCGCTGTATCGGCTGCGTTCGCGGATTTGCCCACGGGCACGGTTGCCTACTGGGGTTTCAACAATGCGCTCACCGACGGCAGCGCCAATGGCAACACTCTCAAAGGCACATCGGGCACGGTGCAATACAGCACCAGCACCGCGAAGTTCGGCAGCGCGTCCCTCTATCTTGATGGAACCACCACGCTGGGAACCCTCTCGGGCTCGTTTCCGACCGGCGTGCCGACCGGCGCTAATCCATACACCGTCGCCGCCTGGATCAAGGCCGACACGGGCTGCTCCCTCAATGGCGGCTGGATAGGCTATGGCAACAACGCTAACAGCCAGGGCAACAACTTCCGGCTCAACGGCTCCAACAATAGTGTGTGGGAGTACTGGTATAACAATGACTTTGGCGCAACCCTGGCCAGTGGCAACTTCTTCGATGGCTGGCATTCAGTCGTCGGCACGTGGGATGGCGCCACTGAAAAGATGTACCTCGACGGCGTCGCCACCACCCGGAGCCCGAACCCGACCGGTCTGAGCGTCGGGACGACCATGTTTATTGTGGGCAAGACGACCAATGATGCCAACTTCAAGGGCTGGGTCGACGATTTGCTGATCCTAAGCCGGGCAATGAGCGCAAGCGAGGTTGCCACGTACCAAGTCAATGGCGCCGTGGCTGGTCCGACGGTTAACATAACTGCTTCCGCCGGCGCCGGCGGCGCTATCAGTCCCAGTGGAGTCGTGGTCGTGGGCCAGGGATCCAGCCAGCAATTCACAATCACCCCAAACACTGGCTATGCTATCTCTGGGGTGACGGTCGACGGCGTGAACCAGGGAGCAATTGCCACCTACACGTTTACCAACGTTCAGGCGGCCCACACGATCTCGGCTGCTTTTGTTGCCCTTCCAACCTACACGATCACAGCGTCAGCCGGAGCAAACGGAACCATCAGCCCCAGCGGTGCGGTCGCAGTGTATCAGGGATACAGCCAGACGTTCACCATCACTCCGAACGCCGGCTATTCTGTCTCTGCGGTAGCAGTTGACGGCGTAAACCAGGGCGCGATCACCAGTTACACGTTTACCAACGTGACCGCGACCCATACGATCTCGGCCACTTTTATTGCCCTCGTCACGGTCAGCGGCACAGTCAAGGATACCTACGGCGTGCCTCTCGCGGGCGTTGTCGCTACCGGCGGCGGCACCTCATTTACCACCGGCGCGGACGGCCAGTATACATTGACCTACCAACAAGGCGCTTCCGTGACGATCACCGCCATCAACAATGACTATATTGTTACCAACCCTTCCGGAGGCAGCTACAACCTTACCATTGGCTCCGTAAACCTGACTGGAAAAGACTTCACCATGGTCCATACCAAGACCATCAAGGGTGTTGTCAAAAATGCCGGTGGTGTCGGAATCTACAACGCCATAGTTCAGGTAGGTGGGACCAGCGGTCCTGCCACTGTCACCGACAAGGACGGCAAGTATGAGATCAATAGCATACCGACTGCCTCCGGCACGGAAATATACGCCGACGCGCTCGGCTGTGCTGACAATACTCAGACTGTCAACACTTCTCCCGCAGCCACGACCACGATGGAATTGGATATCGTCCTGACGGCCAGGACGGAGGTGGGCGTTATCGTGAACGGCGGTTTCGAGAGTGTCAGTGCCGGCAAGCCGACTGATTGGACCAGCGACGGCCCAGTCAACGTCAGCTCCACCAGCGCGGTTGGCGAGTTCTTCAGCGGCACTTATGGAGCAAAGATAACTCCTGGCGCCGGGTCATATAGCTACCTCACGCAAAGAATCCCTGTTGTCGCTGGAAGCACATATAATGTGTACTGGAAGATGAAAGGCGATGCTCTTCCAATCCCCGCGCAAACCACGGCATTTCCCTACGCTCCCACCAACTATGACGAGCCCTATCGCGGCCAGTTCCATTTCAGTCCTCAGGGCGGATGGATGAACGACGTCAACGGCATCTGGTATTACAAGGGCACGTACTATATGACATTCCAACATAACCCGCACGGTCTTGGATGGGCCACTATGCACTGGGGAATGGCAACGAGCACCGACATGATGCACTGGGTGCAGAAACCGATCGCGCTGGAACCTGGCGTTAATGTTCCGGGCGACTGTTTTTCCGGCAGCGTGGTTGTCGACACCGCCAATACATCGGGATTCCAGACAGGAAGCAAACCTGTATTTGTCGCCATCTATACGGCCACAAGTACAGGTACATGCCTTGCATATAGTAACGATTTGGGGGCTAGCTGGCAGGCATACTCTGGAAACCCGGTCGCTATTGGCGGGCACGACGCAGGCACACGCGATCCTCACGTGTTCTGGTACGCGCCAACCAATAAATGGGTCTGCGCCGAATATCAGAACGGCATCACTTTCTATACCTCATCCGATCTCAAGAACTGGACACAAGCGAGCAATATCGGCTTCGGCTTTGAGTGCCCGGACATGCATGAACTGGCGGTGGACGATGGATCGACAAAGAAATGGGTGGTTCAGGATGCGTCGGACAACTACCTTGTCGGAACATTCAATGGCGCCACATTCACCCCTGATGCCGGAGGCCCGTGGCGGATGGATGTCGGCCCGAATTTCTACGCATCCCAGACTTTCCATCGCAAGACTTTCCCTGACAATCGCGTTATACAAATGGCCTGGATGACGGGGAACCTCGGAACTTCACCCTGGACACATGAAGCAAGCTTCCCGTGCGAGATAAAGCTCAAGACTTTTCCCGAAGGGGTGCGTGTAACACGGACGCCGATTGCTGAAATCGCCAACCTGTACGACTCATCCACACACTGGAATGCGCAAACTGTCTCGAGCAGTTCAACGCTCTTCTCCGCCATCAGATCGAAGTGTTTCGACCTGAGCGCCGAGTTTGATCTGACCGGCGCGACCGCGACCGCGATCAATTTTGTTCTTCCGGGCAGGACCGTGACCTACAACATCGCGGCCCAGACACTCCTGGGAACAACCCTAACCCCGATCAGCAACCACGTCAAGATCCGCATGCTTGTTGACTGGGGAGAGCTTGAAGTGTTCGGCAACGACGGCAAATTGTCCTGGACGGAAAATGTTAATTTCACGCCGGCCGATAGTTCCATCAGCCTTTCGGTCAACGGCAATGTCAACTTGGTTTCCATGGATTTCCACTCGATCAAACGCACCTGGCAGAGCAATCCTCCGGGCGCGGCCGGAATCTTCCAGCATGTGACCTTTATCGATTCGACGCAGATAGATCCTAACCTGGCGATCAAGTCCGAAGTCTATTCCGACCAGGCCGGCATCGCTCCGACCGATTGGACTGAGTTCCTGCCTAACATTGGAACGCAGAAGACCAGGTTCACCATTCCCGCAGGCGCGGATACGATGCAGGTCCAATTGGGTGTGACTGACGTCTTCAGCACGGGCAAGAGCCTCTGCTTCGACGACGTTGTTGTGGATAGAGTTGGATCAACTCCGGTGGTTACCATCACTGCGTCGGCCGGAACCGGCGGCGCTATAGGCCCGAGTGGAGCCGTGCCCGTAAACCAGGGATCCAACCAGACATTCACCATCACAGCCAACGTCGGTTATGCTATCTCTCAGGTGACAGTCGACGGCGTGAACCAGGGCGCGATTTCGAGCTATACGTTCACTAACGTGCAGACTACTCACACGATCTCCGTTTCATTCGTTACCGTTCCGACGTCGACGATCACGGCATCCGCCGGGACAGGCGGCACGATCAGCCCGAGCGGCAGCGTTGTCGTGAATCAGGGATCGAACCAGACGTTTACCATCACTCCGAACACGGGCTACAACATCTCGCAGGTGACGGTGGATGGAGTAAACCAGGGTGCGATCACGAGCTACACGTTCAGCAATGTCAAGGCTAATCATACGATCGCTGCCGCGTTCGCGCTGCAGACGTTCACGATCACGGCATCTGCCGGAGCCAATGGCTCGATCAGCCCGAGTGGGACGGTCACCAAGAACTATGGGGAAAGCCAGACCTATACTCTGACGCCCAACGCGGGATACATGGTTTCTCAGGTTACGGTGGACGGCGTCTCTCAGGGATCGATAACCAGCTACACGTTCAGCAACGTAGCCGCAAACCATACTATTTCCGTGACATTCAGTGTCTATACTACCCCTCCGCCGGTTGCGTTCTACCAGTTCGAGAATAACGTCCTCGATACCCAGGGCGCATACAACGGCACCGCGTATAACAGCCCCACTTACGTGACAGGCAAGATCGGGGCAAAGGCAATCCAGTTCAATGGATCGAGTCAATATGTGACTATCCCGAGGCCTGTATCGGACAACTGGACCATCTCATTTTGGGTCAAGACCACCCAGACCAGCCCCACCGGATCCTGGTGGTATCTGGGCAATGGGCTGGTGGACGGCGAGGTTGCCGGGATCACCAATGATTATGGGGTCGTTTATCTCAACAGCAAAGTGGCCTTTGGCGTCGGCAATCCCGATACCACCATTCAGTCTGTCTCCGCCATCAACTCCGGCAACTGGGTGCACGTCGCGTGCACACGTGACAGCGTTACTGGCCAGATGAAGATCTACATCAACGGCGCTCTGGAGACCACCGGCACGGGGCCGACCGGTTCAAGGACCTCCCCCTCGACTCTGCATATCGGCAACCTGCAGACCAACTTGTACTACTTCAACGGCGCAATCGATCAGCTCAAGATCTACAATGCCGTTTTGACCGCCTCCGATATCAGCTATCTGGCAAACGAAGGCACGACATTCACCATCACCGTGTCCGCTGTAAGCCATGGGTCTATAAGTCCTGGAACAGTGTCTGTGAACTACGGCGCAAACCAAACGTTTACTACTACACCGAACGCCGGCTATATTATCTCTCAGGTGACAGTTGACGGCGTGAACCAGGGGGCAATTGCCACCTATACGTTCACCAGCGTGACCGCCAATCACACGATCTCGGCCACCTTCGTCAAGCCGTTGGGGGTAAAGAGCAAGTCCGTCTTGACTGACCAAATCCTTCCAATAAAGCTCGGCACGGACGGCCGTGTCAGGACTTGGGGCAAGGTCGTGAGCATTGACCTGGTCAACAACCCTCACACGTTCCAGATTAGCGATGGCTATTCCGGCAACGTT
>Ga0209777_10004389_pt1 | contig 16717 bp, 16 predicted proteins | sample FrelakmetHBP12HB_FD_187147 | JGI IMG/M metagenome (GOLD analysis project Ga0209777, IMG submission 187147) | Freshwater lake sediment microbial communities from the University of Notre Dame, USA, for methane emissions studies -HBP12 HB (SPAdes)... | ecosystem: Environmental > Aquatic >...
CATTATCTTGATGAAGCAGCCCGGCTCTGTGACCGGCTCGTGATCATGGACAACGGAAAGATTCTTGAAGAAGGAGTGCCCGCTGACATGGTGCGCCGTCATGCAGGTGAAGAGATCGTTGAAGTGGAGAGAAGCGATGAGGTGCTTGGATGCCTTGAGGAGATAGGAATCCGGTTCGAGATCGCAGCGGACACGGTACTGATCTCCACATCCGATGCAGCTGCACTCGCCCGCACCCTGCTTGAACGGTGCCGCCCGAAAAAGATGCTCACCCGCCCCGCTACGCTCGAGGATGTGTTTTTAAAACTGACCGGACGGGGGTTGCGGGATTGACCGTGACAGGATTTTTTTCTGTCCCCCGGATCACATCACGGGCATGGCACGTGTGGCGCAGGAACCTCCTCGTGTTTGTGAAGACATGGCAGGTGAACTTCTTCCCGCCGTTTGTGGAAGCGTTTTTGTACCTGATTGCGATCGGTGTCGGGATCGGCACGTACGTCAAGGAGATCGATGGCATCCCGTATGTCAATTACATCGCTCCGGCAATCCTTGCCATTGCGGTGATGAACTCCGCGTTTTTTGAGTGCACCTACGGATCATACGTCCGCATGTATTACCAGAAAGCTTTCGACGCGATGATCGCAACACCGCTCTCGATCGAGGACGTGATCGCCGGCGAACTCCTCTGGGGCGCCACAAAGAGCGTCATGTACGTGGTGATCATGCTGTTCGTGCTCTCCCTGTTCGGTGTTATGGCGTTTCCCACGTCCCTGCTCATCATCCCGGTTGCATTCCTCGGAGGCCTTCTGTTTGCCGCGCTGGCGATGTGCTTCACTTCCATCACGCCGAGTATCGATGCGCTCAACTACCCGTCGTTTTTATTCATCACGCCGATGTCGCTCTTTGCGGGTACCTTCTTCCCGCTCGCACTGCTCCCGCCGGTGTTCGGGTACGTTGCGCTCACGATCTTCCCGCTCACCCACCTCGTAGCGGTCTTCCGGATGTTCTCGCTCCCTGCAATATCGTGGACGATGGGGCTCCATTTCATCTGGATGGGAGCGGTGACGATCATACTCTGTATTGCCGCGATCAACCTGATGAAGCGCAGGCTCATTGTATAAATACCGGTTTCATCCCTGAAATTTCGGAAATTTCACGTTATCCGAAGCACATACAGGGTCTCGTCTTCAACTTGTTGCTCTCTGATAATCGTGACCGAGTATCCTTTTTTTTCGAACAATTCCGACACCTCAGGAAGCCCGGTCAGTGAAGATATGAGTACCAGGATCCGTCCTCCCGGTGCAAGCACACGGCTCACCTCACCGGCAAACCGCTCGATCACAACCCTCCCGCTCTCTCCTCCATCCAGTGCGTACTCAAGCCAGTCATCGATCCGCTCATCCGGCTGCGTGGGAAGATAGGGCGGATTGAAGACCACAAGATCAAAGAGTCCCTTAAGGCCAGCGAAAAGATCGGTTCGTATCACGTCGATCCCGTGAGCATGGGAATGAACCGAGGCAAAGGGGTTGATATCAGTCGCGACGACCGAAGCCGCCACCTTTGCAACTGTTGCAGCGATAATTCCACACCCTGTTCCGACTTCAAGTACACGGTCATTGGGGCTGACTTCGCGTTGTGCGGCAAAAAGAAGGAGATGCGTGTCTTCTGCCGGGGTGTAGATTTGGGCGGGAGTATGGGACATTGATCACGAAATAGTTGGAGTTTGTTTTAGAAAATATGGTAGGCTTCACAAGGTCTGTCTTAAAAAAAGTATTGCGATTTTTTTGCTATACGAAAATTCCCGAAATTTCCTTTTTATTAACGGTTATTTCGGCATTAAGTGCCATACTCTGCTGGTGCACCCCCTAAATATTTCAATCCCCAATCGGCGTCACAGTACCGTACGCCCCTGCCCCAGGAGGTATCGCTATTATACACCAGCCGGGGGTTTATCCAGACGAAGAGACAGTTTGCCAGTACTTCCGAAAGTAACTTCATCCGACTTTGATATTTTCCTGCCCCTCATTTTGAATATATTGTTCCACCCACGCTATGATCGCATCTGCCTTTCCTAAAGATTGTTTGAATGCATATTCATCAATAGGTAAATGATTTCTAGGATATCGATCTTTTTCTGCGTGATCATTAAGAGTAATTTTTGATTTAGGAAAAAATGATTCAATTAACGGAAACCCTAATAGAAGACCAAAGAGCATAGACAATCCACCATAACTTGTCGTAGAAAGTGCTTCCTTTTTGATATTATCAGGAACTACAATATTATTTTCTTCTAGATCCTTGATCAATTCGTCTAGAGAGTGAGTCTTTGGATATTTACCTATTTTGAATATTAGGAGTGCTTTTAAGGATTTTTCCACAGCCTGTTGGCAATGATAACAAAATAGTTCAAAACGAATATCATTACGTTCTTGGCCAAGTCTTGCAAGTTTTAAATCCTCTTTTGCCATAATCAGCCATTTGTCGGCGTTATTTGATTCTTCATAGATGAACTTCATAATACTGGATTACTTGCTCTCTACAATCTTGATGTCCTCCTCCGTCAACCCGTATAATTTGTACACAATCTGATCGATCAGAGCGTCTGTTGCGTCAATCTTTTCCATGAGCGGTTTTAGTATCGTAACGGAACTGTCGTACCAATTTTTAAGGGTGTCGTGGTGCGTACGATGCTTGGGATTATACCCTTCCTTAATCCGGCTCTTGTTCTTCACCAGCACATCCACAAATTTTGTGAAATCGTTCGCATAATACTCCTGTATCAGCGTCTTGTTCGACAGTATATCGATAGGTGCTCCTATCTCACTCTCAACGAAATTAAGGAACGCTTTGATTTCCGTGTTCTTCTCTTTATTCATCTCCAGCATCTGCTCAGCGAGAAACGCGAGCATATCATGAACGACATCGGATTCTTCCGGTTGCGCAGCGATCCGCGCATCGATAAACGCAAGGAGCGGCTGCGAGTCGGCGCTCTTGGTGAATGACTGGTACATTTCCTTTGCTTCGTTCACCAGCGAAGAACGGCGATCGACTTTAGTGGTGAAGGAGATACGGCGAATGGGAAGATCTTTCAAAAAAACTGAACGAAGTTCCAATCGTCCACCTTTATCTTGATCTCCAAGTACTGAGCAGATCCCTTTCAAAACAAACCAGATTGTTTTGGAATTTAAAACAGCAAGCAGATAGAGATCATTTGTCGGAATGAAAAAACCCTTGTTATTAATGAAGTAACCTGATGTATCGTATGCGAATCGAGATGCTTTTGCGATTTCCGGATAGACAATTTTTGGTTTAGAAAATTCTGTATAAAACTCGACAGAATCCTGAATTTCATACCATTGATAATTCCCCGGTTTTCGCCCTCTCCATTCAGAACCTTGCCAATCTTTAGGTCGGGGTTCAAGCGATTCCCTGAATTGTTCAAGATGTTTTTTAATTACTGGATACCGGTCAATATCGAGTCCGTGCCTGGTAAAAATAACAAATATTTCATTAAAATGGATCTGGTAGCGACGAATGTCATCACCGACCACAAATGGTTTGATTATTTCTTCATTTTTTGGATCTTGAGATATTAATTGGTTTTTTAATGCTTGATTAATTACAAAAGCCTGATTATATCCCGTTTTTAAACCCCAATAAAAATGATTTTCAACATAATCGGAAAGAGAAGACGCATTCGATTTTATTTTTTCAAAAAGAGAATGTTCTCCCTGATTCGCAAATGTCCAATTGTTTCCATTCAGCGATTTGTTATCTTGGATCACTTGTTTTTGGGCTATTACTTCACTCAAAGAAATAAAGTTGAGATCCTTAATTGCCGTATAAGTAAAATTCTGATATCCGGTCATCTTGTTTTTAGTAATAATCATCGCGGGGAATGTCGCGGCTTCTTTGAAAACAGGCAGTTCGCCAAAATCGATAATGGAGATGATAGTCGTTTTATTTTTGATGAATTCACGAATATTCTTCCCATAATTCGCTTTCATGAATTTATTTGAACAGATTACTCCGAAATATCCAGACTGATGTAATAACCTATCAGATCTTTCTATAAAGTAAACGTAAAGGTCAGCTACGCCGGAATAACTTTCAAAAAACTGTTTTAAGTAATTTTTAAATTCTGGGTCAAGGGTCTCCTGCCGTACATACGGGGGGTTTCCGATTATTGCATCCCATCCCGGATTCTCTTGGAGTTTGCCAGCATCAAAGAATATTTCCGGGAATTCTAATTCCCAGTGGAAAAAGGATTTTTCTTGCGCTATCTGTTCAGCTTGTCTGAACCATTCATAGTTGGTTTTTTCTCTCCAATCAGACTCCTTTTCCCCAGCGATTTCCCAAACAAGGTCTTGATAAAATTTTTCTGATGATTTTGCTTTTTTAAATTGGGTGGCTTCTGTTGGAGTGATAATATTTCCAAAATAAGAGGCGAGATAAACATTTGCTAGGGCTTTAGATTTTCGATATTCCGGCAACTGCTTGAATTCCTCAAACTCTTTCTTCTTCCGTTTGATATCTTCAAGGCGATTGTCTTCGATCGCGTCGAGTTCTGCGATTTTGGAGAGGATGTGCCCAATGAACCTGGGAGAGATGGATGTTGGCAGTTCACTTTGGCTCGTCTCCTTTGGCTCTGTGCCGGGATGGTACCGGAGGTTTGTGAGCCTCGCCCCAATCAGGCTGTTCCCTTGCTTGAGCCGGTGGTCAAGGAACGAAAGCGGTTTGTCCCTGCTGATCGTGGTGAGCCAGAGCCCGACCTTTGCCAGCTCAACCGCCAGTTCGTTCAGGTCAACGCCGTAGATGCAATGCGATACAACATCCCGTCTTGCCCAGTCATTTGTGTATGGTGCAGTATCGGCAACCTTCCCTGCTCCGAAATCCTTCTGCACCGCCTCAAGGAGTTTCTGCGATAGGAAATCTACCGCACCGATTAGGAAATGCCCGCTTCCCATCGCAGGATCGAGCACATTGATTGAGAGAGTTGCATCGATATAGCTTGCATTCTGCTCTTGTGCCTCCCTCCATTTCTCTTCAACAATTGGCCCGATCGTGTTCTTCACGATATAATTCACGATATAGTCCGGAGTATAGTACGAACCAGTCGATTTTCTCTCACCCTTATCGGTTGCAAGATAAAGATGCCCGTCACTTACCCGGTTATTCTGATCGAAATCCGCGAATGCTTTCTTCTGTTTCCGGTTTGCATTATACGCATCAAGCGTCACCCACCCGCCATCGTTCACGACAAGATCCGATTCCGCCACCTTGAGTTTGTATTCGAGCAGTCCTTCGTATATACTGCCAAGATGCCGGATTTCAAGTGTTGAATAATCTACAAAATCCCGGTGCCCATCCTTGAGTTTACTCCGGGAAAGGAGATCGATCGCATCTGCAAGATACCGATCTCCAATTTCCCACTTTTCGAGATCTGGATGTTTTTCAGGATCAAATAGTCCGCCATTGTATGCGGGCACATAACACATCTCTTCTTTTGAGATCCCAAGAGCTACACTTCCCCGATTGACCAGATTGAAGAGATCCTTAATCTCGTTAAGTAATGCTGTCTTGTTGGTATCATACCTATGATCAACCCGTCCATCTTGTACATCAGCGATAGCATGTTTCGTGCGGTGAAAACTGTAATAGTGCTGGTAATGCTGGTCATTGAGATCCAGCAACCCTTTTCCTTCAGCATACAACAAGAACAGAAACCGGTAGAGTAGAATCATTGTATTGTTCTGGACGCGAACAAGGGTTGTCGGATCGTTTTTATTGAGCTGGTTTGAGCTGCGCTCGGTAAATCCTTCGGCAATCCGTTTCATCGCCCAGTACACGTTATCTTTCAGGCTGTCTCCGATATCCGTGGCATAATCGAACGAACCTTGGAGAGTTCGATCAAGAAAAGGGGCCCCGTCTTTCGATGAAAGGAGTGCATCTCTCCGGAAGAAATAATAGAAAAATTTGAAGGTTTCGATATCGTTTGCAGCGATTATAGATGGCAGATTAATTTCAAGATAGTTATCACGATGCCTGTATTTGGTATAGAGTCTCCAGATTCTGCCGTTGGTAAGAATCCCCCACTTTTTTTCCGTATCATCAAGATATGTCCAGATCTGGAGGCTCGGATTTTCACTTATATTGTATTCGTTCTTGCCGACCTTGTCAAGATCCACTTTCCACTGCTTGACCTCTCCTATAGCTATTGCATTCGTAGAAAACTGGAGGGTATCTTTATTTTTGTGAGCATCATCGAGATTCTTTCGATCTATGAAAAAAGTATAATCAGGAAAATTCCTAGCTTGGGTCGGTTCTGTTACTTCATATTCAAAACCTAATATCGTGAATATATCGTTAAAAAAATGATGCTCAAGTTGTTTTTCATTGTATAGTTCAAGAGATGCAAACTCGCGTTTGAAAATTTTTTTCACCTTTTCAAAAGCGTCGATATGATCGTCTTTCTTCCATTCAGGACTTTTCTTGAGGTATGTATCGAGATAGTAAGTTGAAAAAAGGTTATTATTACGATACTTTATGATCGAAGTCTGTGCAATAGAATCCATTGTATGTAATGACAAATTACCGATTTTCCACTATATAATTCTTGATAGTTGAAAATTTACGTAAATATCGTAGTTGATTATATCCATATTAGTGTCATAATAGGTAAATTGAATTGTATTATGAAAGGTAATAAGTTTTATAATACGCGCGGTCAATATACTATTATATCATGCCTAAAAATCCAAGGGCAGATGAGACAATATTAAATCTAGCAACATCCACGGGTGAGTCTCTACGAACAACAATCCCTTCATTTATAAAATATCAATTCGACCTTCAAAGGGGGGACGTACTCCGCTGGAGCATTGATGGGACTCGGCTAATTGCGGATATTCATAAAAGGAAATGAAAAATGAATACGTCTATAATCTATGAATCACGGGGTAGGGCTAAAGAATACTGTGAATTAGCTGCTAACTTGTACCGGGGGTGTAGCCACTGCTGTTCTTATTGTTATGCTCCCGCTACGTTACGTGTCTCAAGAGAAGAATTTTGTAAACCCGTGGTTAGGCAAGATGTTATCGCTAAATTTGAAAAAGATGCAACCCATTTGGAAAAAATAGGAGAGAAACGTACAATATTGCTCTCTTTCACCACCGATCCGTATCAGCCGTTAGACGTAAGGGAACAACTCACAAGAAAAGCGATACAAATCCTTCAGAATCATAATTTAAAAGTTTCAATTTTAACGAAAGGGGGGAAACGTTCTGAGAGAGATTTTGATCTCTTATCAGGACGACCCGATTTAAGTGAATATGGAAATACTCTTGTTTTTACTGACGAAAAATATCAAAAGGAAATTGAAATGGGCGCAGCAAGAACCGAAGAGCGGATAGATTCGATAAAAAAGGCGCATGATTTAGGAATATTCACGTATGTATCCCTTGAGCCAGTATGGATCCCGGCACAATCCCTGGAATTAATCGATCTAACGAAAGATTTCGTGGATTTTTACAAAATTGGAAAATTGAATTACAACCCTCAACAAAATAATGTGAACTGGTCTAAATTTAAGAGGGACTTGATCGACAAGTTAGAGAGGTACCAAAAAAAATACTACATAAAAAAGAGTTTACAGATTTATTAAAAATCATCAAAGGATAACTGGCCGGGGTTTTCCTTTTTAAAAACAATTTTTTCCGCATTTGGTTTCCATTCTGAAATTTCATATTCCTTTAATTTTGACAACCCCTCTTTAAGCATTAGATAATATCCAGCTGGGTGGTTAGAACATAATAACATACAATAAATTACCGCGCGTTGTGTATTATCCCTGACCAAAATAAAAACCGGATCCCGTCCGTATATTTCAGCAAGCCTATCAAAATACAATCTCAATACCGCTTCACGTGCATTCTGATATTGTCGGATAAATCCTTCAAATTTTGGTCTCCATTCTGATTCAGGTTTTCCTATTGCTATTGTTGCCATTTCTGGTTGGGTATCTGAAAATCTATGTAGATAAGAACTCATAAAATTAATAATCAATTCTGGGATACGTTCTATTATTTGACCATTTTTCCCTCGATAACGTCCTTTAAAATTTCCGATTTTTTCGATAACGTTCCACGGCAATTGTTTTGGTTCGTATGGATCTAAAATCCAGATGCTAGGATAGTTGGGATTAAGATATTTTGATGCTTCCATTACAGCCCTTTCAATAGGGAATGTACTGATAATTATTTTTCTAGATAGTCCTGGATACTTTCTGATGTATTCGCTTAGACTTCCTCTTAAAGTAGCCAATTGAGATTTGCATTTTTCATTATTTTCATTATAGGTGTTTAAAAACAAAGATTGGCTGTGGGGATATTCCCCAATACACTTCGCTGAAAGTAAAGCCGATCCTTCCCATGTTCCCCCACTCTCACCCAATACTTCCCCCTCATCACAATGCACCCATCCGGTTGCAGCATACAGATCAAAAATAGATAAAAATGGGAGTTTTCCACCTTTCTTTTTGGTACTTTCTACGACGTTCCTTGTATAAAAATTAAGGTATGTGCTGATAAATTCGTGTTTTAATCTTGTATGATATTTTACTTCCTCAAAATCGCCCATTATTAGACTCAGATTATTTTATTGTGATATAAAATCTAGGGTAAATTAAAGGAGTAAACAATTCAATCTAGTGTTACTCCTCCCCAATATCGGAATAACGTTTTTTTAATTTCTTCTCTATCGTCTTCGATAGCATAATCAAACCAGTGAATCGGAGAAATAGGGAAATGCGAATAAAAATTCATCATACCATCTGAAAGTGGATTATCTGTTTCTCCTTCAGTGTTTTTCAATCGATCCTGTAAATCTGACTCGTTTGAAGACATTACATGTTCAATCGAACAAGCACCGCATAGATATAATATCCCACCACCACACCTCGAAATATCAAAAAATGGGTACCAAATATCACCTATTTTTAATGTTTTACCACAGCCATTACATAATCTGGTATCAAGTTTAGATTTTTTCGTCATTTCCCTCACCGTTTTTCCTTTCTTTCCTCGTCACCCATGCCTTTCTTGCAACCTCACTTCTTTTATTTCGATGTGTCTCTATCCATAACTTGATTCCTTCCTGTAATGCTATTGTCAAGTTGCCTCTTCTCATCCCCAACTCTTTGGCAACTTCTCTTCTAAAGTCCTCTTCCAATTCATCTGGAAGAATAACATCAATTCTACCCATAATTGTCCTCAATTATTATAAGTGTCTTCTCGGTTTATACACTTTTCCCCTTAACCACAATAAATAAATAGTTTAACCACATATGTGGTTATGTGTATAACTCCGTCAGTGGACTTATAACATAATGAAAAACTAGAGGAATGTCACAGAGGGGCGATCCGCCAAGACGCACCCCTCTGGGCAGGTGATCCCGGTGAAGGAAATCAGCTCTGCGATTAAGAGTGTCGGTGGCAGACGAAATAAATCCAACCACCAGCGGAGCAGTCTTATTAACAAGACCTGGGACCTCGTTCAGAAAGTGGTTGTACCTAATCTGAAACTTAAGACCCACCACAACTGCAAATATTCGTATAACGATTTCTTCAAGCTGCTGACCTATGCAGGAATTAATAACGGATGTGCTGAGGGCAGCGCGAATAATCTGAATTTCTATTCAGGGGAAGGATGCCCTAACGGTGACACACTCCTCTATCATCTAAAGAAGTTCGACACAAGCGAGTTGCTGGAATCATATGAGAGGATTACTGATCAGATCATCTCGATGGCAAAGAACCGTGGCTTGTTAAACAGACCGGTAGATTGCGCTATCGATTATACGGATGAATTGTATTACGGGGATCGAACCGATCCCATGGTTGTTGGAACTAAACCGCAAAAGGGAACCAGTAAAGCATACCGTTTCGCTACCCTAACCATCATTGAGAAGGAATGCAGGTTAACAATTAGAGCCATCCCTGTTAGTGAGAACACATCGAAGCATGAGGTTGTGGCAGACCTTGTGAATTATGCGAAGGAAAGGGTTGAGATTGGTGTTCTCTGCATAGATCGTGGATTCTATACAGTGGATGTTTTCACGACTCTGAATAATCTCGGGATAAAGTATGTGATACCCGCAGTCCAGAACCCCCGGATTGTATGGCAGATGCGCGGTCAGGAACCACCAAAGATTATACCGATAACTATCGGAGATCCAAAGAAGAAATCTGTTTCTGCGAATCTTGTTGTTGTCCTTGATGATGATATGGAAAAGCGCGGGTTTGTAACAAATATGGATCTTGATCGGATGCACACAAGGAAATTAAGCAAGTTGTATTCCAAACGATGGGGGATCGAGACATCCTACCGAGTGAAGAAAGATTTCAGACCGAAGACAACTTCGAAAAATTACATCATACGGTTATTCTATTTCCTGTTCTCGGTGTGTCTTTACAATCTTTGGGAACTTGTCAATGTCATTCTGGCTTTGGTGGAAAAGATTGATCCTAAGACACCGGTTATCGCGGCAAAATTGTTTGGAACAATTTTGTTCCGTGTGTTTGAGTTGGGCGGGATAGGCCCACCAAAAGGGGATTTATGAATAGACTCCTGAACAAATGGCAAACATCCCGATCAATCTAATGGGGAACAGATGGGAAACGATGATCGGATTGGCTGTAAAATGATACTTAAAAACATTTTTTTATAAAAATTGACAGAAAAACATTTCTCTCTCATACTTGTATAATACAAATAATGACAAGGGACTCTTTTGTTCGAAGTGATAGAATAGAGATCCCGCTTTTAACTGAGCCATATTGTACAATATGTAGTTTGCCAATTTCTGAAGGCTATACATATTGTGTATTCTGTAATCCTACAACATGTGCATACAAAAGACCATATATCAAAGTGAGGAGTGTGGAATATTATCGAGACGATGATTTTAATCATCAATTAAGTAACGACATAAGATCTTTTAAAAAGGATAAATCTCTCGCTTCATTACTTGGGGAATGTCTTGTTCATGTATTAACGACAAGATATTCATCAGATCTACTACCTGCTGATATAATTGTTCCAATTTTACAGGTTGATAAAACTCGTGGATATAATCAAGCTGCACTTTTAGCAAAATATATATCCATTGCCCTCGGTATTACATATCTCGATTGTTTATATGCAAGAGAATCATTTTCACCCCTCCGGGGCAAAGATCAAATAGAGAGAGAACAGATTATTTTTGATAAAATCGGTTGTAATTCCGAAGTTAAAGGAAAAAGAATCTTACTTACGGATGATGTCTATGCTTCTGGTGCAACAATGCGTGAATGTGGTTGGACATTAAATCAAGCCGGTGCAGCCAGTGTTAAGGGAATTGTTGTTGGGAAGAGTGTCGATAGAACTCACCTAAGATATATCGGTCGTATAAAATGATTGAAGATCTTGCCTTATTAGCCCTGATAAATGATCGGCAAAAATTCAAAAAAGAGGGACTGCTCAACATATTTACCGATTTTCATTTTGATAAAGGGTGTTCTGAGAACGTTCTTCAAAATGATGCAATCTATGAGAAATTGATATCCTTTATTAAAAATGGTAATTCAAAAAGTGACTATACGAAAGAGGCTATCCAACACAATTTAGAAGCGTACAAGTGGGAATTAAGTAAATTACAAAATGAAAAAATTGAGATTATTCCTTATTATAGTGAAATTTTCCCAAAGTCTTTGCTCAATATTAAAAATCCACCCCTTATTTTGTATCATAAGGGTTCATTGTTCGATTTTAGTAATTGTATAGCCATAGTAGGGACGAGAAATCTTTCTTATTATGGTCATATTATGGCTCGTGAGATTGGTGCATATTTCGCTGAGAAGGGATTCGTAGTCGTAAGCGGTTTTGCGAGAGGTGTTGATACTGAGGCACATATGGGTGCTTTATCGGCTACAGGAAAAACCATCGCCGTATTACCTAGCGGAGTTTTGGATATTTATCCAAAAGAGAATACAAAACTTGCCAGCGAAATTGTAAAAAAAGGAGCGTTAATTAGTGAGATTTCATCACTTGAGAGAATTAATAAGACGAGGTTTATTGATAGAAACAGAATAACTAGCGGAATTTCAAAATGTGTGGTAATAATTGAGACTAGTGAGGTGGGAGGGACTCTGCAACAAGTCATTATCGCTCGTGAGCAGAATAAGAGAATCTTTGTAATGGAACCATTAGAAAAAGATGTAGACTCACTCAAAGGCTTTAAGAAGATTTTATCATTAGGTGGTGAGGCTTTTGGATCACCAGATGAGATATTAAAATCATTGCAACAAGAAAATACAATTTCTGTTAAAACAAGTCATCAAAGTCTATCACTTTTCCTTTAATGTGACTGCGCGACATCAACCGCGACTTATCACACGCGATGTAATTTATCAATCAACCGTAGACTTATCAGAACCTTTTGATTCGACAAAGTCCCGCCATTTATCACACTGTTATTTTTTGCTTCAAGTCCCGTCATCTTATCAGAACCTTGCTCAGAAATCTTTATAAATGCAAACCACAATTTCCACTGCGGCAAGTATTCAAATCACTTTTTAAAAAACAAAAAATTATGCGCGTACACCAATATATTATAAATAGTTATAAGATATTCATTTACAATTTCCCTGCCAAATTGCTAATTCTAATGGAAATAATTGAAACGTTTGCATTGTTTTAATTACTGAATTTTAGCAGATTACTAATTAATAAAAAATTTGAATTGTATGGGTTTGTGATATCGTTGTATAAAATACCGGTGCAATTAATGAAAAAAAAGAAAATTGCATCAGCAAAAACTTCCCGTACTAAATGGCATACTGATGATGTTATTGCTTTTTTATTAGCCTCATTGGAAATTGAGTATATTACAACGAATGGAAGTAGAATTCATAAAACTATTTTCGAATTGAAACGCAAATATCCTGAGTTTTTCGACGATTTGATTTTTTCAGGGAATGAAATACATCCATTCTCTAAAGAATTGGAAACCATTTTATTCAGATTTTATCAAACCAATGTATTATCGGCATTAAATCCAAGTTTTGATTTCTATTTTATTGACAAAGAGAAAAAAACTGAAATAATACACCATTTGGAGAATCGATTCTCTAAAGAGGATAATGGTAAAATTTATGAGATGTCCAAATTAATAAAATCGGAAAACCTTCTTTCATAATGACTTGTTTTTAATGACACTTGAAAGCTCTATAAACGATTGGACTAAAGACCAGCTGGAAGGTGTCGAATTTGCCCATGTTAGAGATAGGAAAATCATCAGAGATGCAGTCCTCGATACTCACCAATTTTCAAAATGCGAGATGAATATTTTAGATTTGCCAATCCTACAAAGGTTGAGGCGAATATCTCAGACGGGTTTCGCGCACCTGGTATATCCATCAGCTTCTCACAATCGATTTGAACATTCGATGGGAGTGATGATTTTAGCCACAAGATTTTATGAAGCTTTAAAAAATCAAGGAGATTTTGCGGTTGATGAAAAAATGAGGGCTGAACTTCGGTTAGCAGGTCTCCTTCATGATACTGGGCATGGGCCATTTTCTCATTTAACCGAAGATATCTACAAACACTTTCTCGATGTCATTGAAATATCAAAAACGAAAAGATTTTCCAAGAGTCATCATAAACCACATGAGATTATTTCAAGTTTAATTGTATCTTCTCCCGCTTTCATGGATTTTTTTGATGAAAATATAAAAACAGATTGTGATTCTCACATTGATCTCGAAAGAGTATCACAAATGATTGTGGGTGAAATGGACAATCCAGATGAGGCGTTTCTCTCTGATATTATAAATGGGGCATTTGATGCAGATAAGTTGGATTATCTTCCGCGTGATTGTTATTTCACCGGACTAAAAATGGGCGTTGATTTAGATCGGATAATGCATACTATATCCGTTGATACAAAGAAAAAACTTGGAAAACAAGGATTGATGATCGATATAAGCGGAGCGCCATTTATTGAACAAATTTTATTCAATAAAATGATGCTTTTCACATCCCTTTACCACCATCATAAAGTACGTGCTATAGAGTGTATGTTCCGTGCGATTTTCGAGGCCTGCCATGATACTAATTCAAAAATTAACAAAAGGACTTTTAAGAATGTTATTGACTTTCTATCGGTAACTGATGTTGATTTATTGTCTTTAGAGGGCAAGCCCAAATCAATACAACCAATGATACAAAATATTCTTGATAGGAATCTGCTGAAAAGGGCAGTCTTGATCTCTAAACGAACACGGGAATGTGAAGGAAGGAAGTCTTCCCAATCAAAGGAACCATATGATCAGAATTTTCATGATTTCATAACCCAAGGCCAAAAAGATCCCGCTTTGATGAGAGTGATTAGAGAGAAAATTGCCCAAGAAATTAAAGGTGAAGTTACTCCATATGACATCTGGATTGATTTGCCCTCACCCCCCTCTTTTTCAGAGGTAACTAATACTGTAATTAAGACAATGGACAATGAAAGAGTCATTTTAGAAGATATTTTCAAGGTGGATCTATGGATAAAAGGATATGTTGAAAATAAATGGAAAGGACATGTTTTTTGCCCGCCGCAGTATAGAAAACAAGTCAAAATAATTGCCCCTAAAATACTTAAAGAAGAATTTGGGGTTGTCTTTAACAAACATGCAATAATGCTCCCAGATTAATATCTAAATTTTTTAATCCGTCGCTGACTGTATATCTTAAAATTTGCGCGTGATCAACCGCGATGCATCAGAACCTAATTTTGTGTTTCCATGTTATCCCATTTTTACTTTCGGAAGTACTGTTTGCCAGTACTTCCGAATGTAGAATTTTTTTTTAATAATACACTGTTGACTGTGTGTTTGTTTAAGTCCCCCGACCACCCCGTTCTCCGCGTCTCGATTACCGCCCCAAGTAACGTGCGACAATATCACATTTGTTTTTAGGTCACCGGTAATGGCACGAGTGCGTGTTTTCAAACGAAAAACACGGAGAACTGGGCGGAGGGGTTCGAACCGACAATACATCATTCCGTTTTGTCGGTGTTCTCTGCGAGAATGGGGTAGACATCATCATTGTGAATAAAAAAGGGCGGCTTTTGGAAAAAGACATTGAGTCTTATTCACCTACCTCAGATCCCAGAGGAACGGGGTTGCAGATACTAGCCATTTGGAGATTATAGAGAGATTGTTACACTATCTTTGTACATTTTAGATGTAAATTTCCGTTACTATCACGCACCCAGATCAAAGGATAATAATAAGGCTTTATCATATCCCGTTCGTATCGATGAAATATATCCTGTATTCTTTCGGTGCGAGTGGTGCCGTATTTTTCGATTGTCACGTTGTTTGGTTGGATATCCGATTTTAATCTTGGGATTGTTAAACCGGGTCTCGTTTGAATTGGATCTCCCAACAACCAAGATCCCAACCCAATTTTGGGTCGATAATCAGGTTTTGGTTCATTATATTCCCATGTAATGACATTATTAAATTGTTTTATGAGGGCGTCTTCCCCATTTTTAGATGTGACCCCCCTCTCTCGTGCAATCACAAAAAGATACGATTTTATTGTAATATCCTCGTAAAAATCTTGGGGGAGTCGGTATCCGAGATTCATAATATCCCGCAAGTCACTCATAATTTTTCGTGAGGTTAAACCAGAATGCTCACCCGATATTAAATCCCAGTTTAGATTATGGTATAACCGTGGTTTTCGGATATCAAATGATGCTGTATCATCACTTACGATCATATCTATCATGATTGGATTATATCAGATTCGTATTATTTATCACCAACCTTCTCAGCATTGACACCAGAGCACCATCCTCGGTATTGCAACGATGTTCATCGCAGTATCTTATTGGACGTGTTTTTGCACACAAGGGGCGTGTATTAGATTCCTAGATACACAAGACCCTAAACTACGGGCACCATGTTTTAAGTTAAGGGGTGGGTGTTAAAGTTGGAATTGGAGCTAGTGAATAAATTGGTGCAGTATTTGTTGACCCCGCCATGCCAAAAACAAATGCAGCTATTATTGCGGACATTAAGAGAAAAAACACTATTGAAAAAAATGTCGCATATGTCCAATCTGGTGGATTTTTATGAATTTCTGGATATTTCAGTATGTATTTTCTAATTAATTGTTTCACGTGGTAGGCGATATAGATGATTAACCCTGTAAATAAAAATAATCCAATTAATTCACCGAAAATAAATGTCGCTGTTTGATTAAAAGATGAAAAAAGAATAATACTTGGAACCATTGGCAAAGATATCATTAAAATTGACGCGTATTTGTATTTCCCCCCTACCTCATAAATATTAACACAATAGTAAAAAAAGGAAAAAATTAAAAAAAATAATCCAATAGCAGAGAGAGAATTAAGTTCTTTAATGAAAGATCCGCCAACCACACCGATTATCAAAATACCGATAGCAATTAATGCCAATTTAGTGGGGTTTCCCCCGGGCATATTTGATTGCTTCATTAATAATAAAACGCGGTATCTTATTTAAAAACTATTGAAAATTAGGCTTTGTAGAAAACCTCTTCTTGAAACTCCCCGATCTCCACGTCCTAGATTGTTCGCGATCCCTCCATACTACCCCGCATTCCGTACCTACAACCTGACGTAGTTATGACATCGCGG